>Ga0160447_100064_pt1 | contig 100230 bp, 92 predicted proteins | sample HID1973K_E1MG_FD_108222 | JGI IMG/M metagenome (GOLD analysis project Ga0160447, IMG submission 108222) | Enriched mosquito-associated microbial communities from UW Madison campus, WI, USA - HID1973K_E1 MG | ecosystem: Host-associated > Arthropoda: Insects > Digestive system > Unclassified ...
GAGCAGCAGCGACACCACGCCGATCAGCCCCGCCTTGCGCGCTTCGGTCGCCTGCACTTCGAACGCGGTCGCGACGATGGCGAAGTCGCGCAGCATCGCACCGCCCATCAGGCCGACGCCGGTAAAGAGCGGCAGGTCCGCGAGACCCTTTTGTCCGCCGGTGAACGCGCCGCCGAAGTAGGCGAGCACGAGGCCGATCACGATGGCGATCGCCGAGCCGTGCACGCGCCCGAAGGTCAGCTTGCGCGAGATCAGCGACGACACCCACATGATGAGGCCCACGAGGAAGAACGCGGTGACGAGGCCGTTCTGGATCAAAATCTTGTCGAGCATATGCAGCATGACTGTCTCCTGATTCAGATTTCTTCGAGGTGCGGGGCATTCACGAACGATGTGCTGTCGCGGCCGGTGCGTGACAGCACGGCGATGCAGCCCGCGCAGACCGCAGCAGCCCCCAGCGCCGAGAGCAGCGCGACGGGCCCGCCCTTCAGCGCGGCGACGACGTTCTGGTTCGCCGCCATCGCGACGACCACAGGGATGTACATCGCGCCCCAGAAGCCCACGCCTGCTTCGGTTTCCTTCGGCAGCCAGCCCTTGCCGTGCAGATAGAGGCGCAGGAAAATCAGCAGCAGCATCGCGATGCCGACGCCGCCGACATTCGTCTTCACGCCGATCGCGACGCCGAGCAGGTCGCCCAGAAATAGCCCCGCCAGATGGCAGAACGCGAGCAAAGCGGTTCCGTAGATGATCATTTCGTGTCTCCTTGATTGAATTTATTTGGCTTCTGACGAGCCGGCATGAAACAGGATCAGCGCCATTGCTCCCGCAACTTGCGCCGCACCGTGACGGAAGCCGCGCGGTGCGCGCTGCCGAGCCGGCTTTCCAGACCGCGCGACGGATCGCTGCGGATGTCGTCGAAGGCGGCTTGCAGAGCCTTTTCCACGGTGGTCTGATCGGCGCGGCTGGGGGCGTCGGCATTGTTCACGCTCAGGAGCTTCCAGAGCAGACCGAGCGACGCGTAGTTGTCGATGTCGTAGGCCATCGGCGGCACGCGCGCGGTGAATGCTTCGAGATCGGCGACCGAGCGCAGCGTGACCCGCGCCGCCGATTCCTTGCCCATCGCGTGGACCATGACCTGCGAATCGGCGAGCGCGATCAGCCGGTTGGCCTGATAGCCGTGGGCGAGAAACGCCCCCGACATCGCCCGCCCGACGATCAGCCCGATCACCGGATGGCCGGCAAGACGCGCGCTCGCATACGCATCGGCGGCGCCGGCGAGCGCCTGATGAATGCCGTACGCTTCCTCGCGCCGTCCATACGCCTGACTCGCCACGTCGATCACGGCGACGATCGCGCGCTTGTCGTCGCGGTGCTTGTCGGCGTCGATGACTTCGCGCACGGCACGCGCCACTTCCCACGCCTCGATGAGCCCGACCTCGCCGCTGCGCGCGCGCGGGAACGGGTTGTCCGGATCGGGCACCACGGCGATGAAACGCGCGGGATGGTCGCTAAGACGCGCATCGGCGACCCGCACCGAGGGCGGATAGCCCGGCTGCAACGGCGCGCTGTTGGTGAGCGCGTCGAGCCAGACTGCGCCGCGCTTGGAAAGCGCTGGTGTGCTCATGACTGAAACCCCTTGCCGTAGATGGCGGTTGCGTGTTCCGGCGTGGCTTGCACGCCCGGATCGACTTCGGAAAGGCGCGTCAGGAACCCCGCGACGCGTTCGCTGCGGCATGCTTGCGGCCGCCCAGTGCGAAAACGTTCGATGACGGCGGCGCGGATCGCATCGGCGTCGTCGGCGACGTAGTCATCGACGAGTCCCGTGCGATGCCGCTGCTCGCAGCCGGTGAAGCTCCAGATCATCGGACGGTCGCGCGAATCGAATTCCGCGATGCCCGCTTCCTGTTCGATGACTGCCGGGCCGTTGAGCCCGAGGCGCGCTTCGCGGGTGCCGATCAGATAGCTGCACAGGCCCGCCGCGATCGACATGCCGCCATAGCAGCCGATCGGCCCCGCCGTGATGCCGATCACCGGCTGATAGCGCCGCAGGTCGACGATGCCCGCGTGGATCTCCGCGATCGCCGCGAGCCCGAGATTGGCTTCCTGCAGGCGCACGCCGCCCGTTTCGAAGAGGATCACGGCGCGTGTCGGGATGCCGTTGCGGTTGTCTTCGGCGGCGAGTTCGAGGCTGCCCGCGATCTTCGCCGCCGACACCTCGCCCATGCTGCCGCCCTGGAATCCGCCATCGATGCCGAGCACGATGGCCGGCTGTCCATCGATCTCGCCTTTCGCGACCACCATGCCGTCGTCGGCCTGCGTGACGATGCCTTGCCGCATGAGCCACGGCGACGTGACGCGCTCGAACGGGTCGAGCAGTTCGCGGAAGGTGCCGGCGTCGAGCAGCTTCTTGGCGCGGCTGCGCGCATCCAGTTCGATGAAGCTCTGGCGTTCGAGCAGTTGCTGTGTATCCATGATCTTCACGCTCCGCCGTTGGATTGCAGTTGTTCGAGGACTTGCCCGATACGCATCTGCACGACGCCCGGCGTCGCGCCCGAATCGTTGATTTCGAGCTTCGCGGCGGGCAGCGAGCCGTCGCCGAAGATGCGTTCGAGCACGGCGTGCCAGAGGCGGCCCTTGCCGTCGACGGACGTCGTGATATTCACTACGGTGCGGTGCGCGGCGTTGGCTTCGAGCAGCACTTCGAGATCGCCCGAGGCGACCACGCCGGCGAGCGCGCGGCCTTGCGCGGGCTGTCCCGCCGGAAATTCGAGGACGATGGTTTCCATATGCGTTCCTATGCCTTCGTCGTGGGATGGGCTTCGCGTTGAAGCCGGTCGAGAAAGAGGGCGGCGGCGAGCAGGTCGGCGGCGCCGCCGGGCGAGACATGCAGTTCGATGAGACGCCGGTCGAGCGCCTTCAGTTCGCGCCGGCCCGCGAGCGCCGCCGCGCCGCCTTGTTCCAGCACGCGGCGCGCGCCGTGCTGCATGTCGGCGAGCGCATCCGGTCCGCCGCGCGCGAGCACGCAGGTATCGTCGAGGCTCGCCATCACGGCGAGCAGCGCGTTCAGGCGCGCGGCCGTTTCGCTGTCGCCACGCGAGCGCGAGCGCGCGAGTTCCGGCAACGCGATATCGACCACGTGCGGAAAGCCCGCCTGCGCCTGTCCGCGCGCGCCGCCGACGTTGTAATCGAGGCAGGCCTGTTCGCCCTTGTTGCCGGTGATCGCGGGCGCGTGGCGATCCTGCACGCGGGCGATTGAACCCGCGCGCGCGGCGACGGCTTGCGGCGCGAGGTCGTCAGGATCGCGTGCGGCGGCGGTCACGAGCAGCCCGAGCGCCCAGATCGCGCCGCGATGCGTGTTCACGCCGCCGGTCGCATCGAACATGCGCGCTTCGCCTGCGCGCCCGATTGCGCCGATGCGCTCACGCAGCGCGAGCAGCGCTTGCGTTTCGATGCCCGCGCGCGCCAGCTCGACGAAGGTCGGCTGCAACGCGAGCGCCGATGCGCGCATTAGTTGCCAGTCGAGATCGTGGTGCGCGCCGCGGCTGCGGATATCGACGAGGCCGGGCTTCGGCGCGAGCGTCACTTCGTCGATCAGCGCCTGCACCACATGCGCGCCGAAATGCGCGGCCAGATTTGGCGCGTGCGCCGCGCCGATTGCGAGGTTCGCACGCATCACCAGCTCCGAAAGCGGGCGGGCGGCTCGTACAAGCCATCCGACCAGTCGACGATATCCGCCATGCTCTTCGCGGCCAGCAGCGACCGGCTGGCTTCGCTGCGATGGATGCCGAGGTCTTCCGGCAGCGCGACGAAGCCGTCGCGGCGCAGCGCGGCCAGCTTGCTCGCATCGCTTCTGAGACCGATCGGCGTGACGCCCGCCACGGCCGCGATCATCTCCTTGCGATGTTCGAGCGAGCGCGCCTTGTACAGGTACGCGATGCCTTCCTCGGTGAGCACGTGCGTGACGTCGTCGCCATAGATCATGACCGGCGCGAGCGGCATGCCGGATTCGCGGCCGACTTCGACCGCATCGATCGATTCGACGATGGTCGGCTGGCCGCCCGCCTGGAACGTCTCGACCATCTGCACGACGAGCTTGCGGCCGCGCTCCAGCGGGCTGTCCGTTTGCAGCAGATCGAGCCACGCGGGGCTCGCGTGACGGCGGCCGTGCGGATCGTGGCCCATGTTGGGCGCGCCGCCGAAGCCGGTGAGCCGGCCGTGCGTGACGGTCGACGAATTGCCTTCACCGTCCATCTGCAGCGTCGAGCCGATGAACATGTCCACCGCGTATTGCCCTGCCAACTGGCACATCGTGCGATTGGAGCGCATCGAACCGTCGCGGCCGGTGAAGAAGATATCGGGCCGCGCCGCGACATAGGCTTCCATGCCGAGTTCGCCGCCGAAGCAGTGCACGCTCTCGACCCAGCCGGTTTCGATCGCGGGTATGAGCGTCGGATGCGGGTTCAGCGTCCAGTGGCGGCAGATCTTGCCCTTGAGGCCGAGCTTCTCGCCGTAGGTCGGCAGAATCAGTTCGATCGCCGCCGTATTGAAGCCGATGCCGTGATTGAGCGACTGCACCTGATGCCGCTCGTAGACGCCGCGAATCGCCATCATCGCCATCAGGACCTGTATCGGCGTGATGAGGCGCGGATCGCGCGTGAACAGCGGCTCGATGAAAAACGGCTTGTCCGACTGCACCACGAAGTCGATCCACGAGCCGGGGATATCGACGCGCGGCAGATCCTTCGGATCGTCGACGATCTCGTTGACCTGCGCGATCACGATGCCGTCGCGAAACGCGGCGGCTTCGACGAGCGAGGGCGTGTCCTCGGTGCTCGGACCCGTATAGAGATTGCCTTCGCGATCCGCCTTGTAGCCCGCGCACAGCACGACGTTCGGCGTCAGGTCCACATAGAGCCGGGCATACAGTTCGATGTAGGTATGGATCGCGCCGATCTCGAGGATGCCGTCCTGCAGGAACTGCGAGATGCGCAGGCTTTGCGCGCCGGCGTACGCGAAGTCGAGCTTTCTCGCGATGCCGCGCTCGAAGAGATCGAGATGCTCGGCGCGGCTCACGCTCGGGATGATGAGATGCAGGTCGTGGACGATGTCGGGATCGACCTGCGCGAGCGAACGCGACAGAAAATCCGCCTGCTTCTGGTTGTTCCCCTCGACGACCACCCGGTCGCCCGGCGCGACGAGCGCCTGCAGGACTTCGACGATGCGCTCGCCGGGCAGCACCATGCCATCCGCGATCGATGCAACCCGCGCGAGCCGGCGATGTTTCTCCGCGCGGCGCGTGGCCCAGCGGGACGGGGACTGACTTTGACTGGACATGTGGACTCTCGCTCAGGACTTGAGGCGAGTCTAGGGAGCGCCACAGGTGTGTTCAATCACCCTGAGGATGCGTTCGTTATCCGCAGGGTAATGATCGGTGGTGCAATGCGGCGTGCGCCGCGCGGGGCGGGGCAGAGCGGCGGGCGGCGCGGGGTGAGGGTTTTCCCGCGCGGGGGGTGTTTCGGCTTCTCAGGTCGGCGCGAACACCACGGCGCCGCCGACATCGGATAGTTGGGTAAAGCTTCGAAAGAACCGGTACGTCTGATCGCCGACCGTCATCCGGTTCAACCCTGCCTGAGTCAGTACCAGCAGTTCTTCGGCCACGGCCGTCGGGATGGTTCCGTGGCCGGTCAGTTTCGCGTCTTCATCGCCCGGCTTGCCGATGTAGACCGAACATTCCCCGGTGCCGCGACGCACCATGACCACGGACGTGCCCTTCTCCAGCGACACTTCCAGCAGCGCGGCCAGCGTCTGCAGTGATTCGGCCGTATGTCCGCGGGGAGCGGATGTCGATTCGGAAGCGATGCTCATCGCGCGGTCTCCGTCCAGGAATTGAGGTTCAGCACCGAAAGCTTACTCCTGCGGCATGCGGTTTCACTCACGCACGCCCTGTTTTACGTTCCGGTCGACATGAAGTGATCTGCAATGCTGAGCAATGTGCACGGAAGGCGCAACGTCGACACGAACGCTCTATACTTCCTGAAACGTTGTCTTTCAGCCGACCGGAGAACGATGTGAGAACGAAACTGGCAAGCCTTGCTGTGTCATTCTTCCTGGGCGCTGTGGCAACTTCCGTTGCCCCGCTTTCCTATGCACAGGATACCGGCTCGACCGCAACCGGCTCGACCGCAACCGACGCGACGCAAGCCGCGCCTGCGACGAAAGCCGAGAAAAAAGCCGCGCGAAAACAGGCGCGCGCGAAGAAGAACGCCGAATTGAAGAAACTCGAGGACGCCGGCTACAACCCGGGCCGCGCGAACGACCCCAACTATCCACAAAATTTGCAGGACGCTCAGAAGAAGGCGGGAATCGGGGCGGGCGCCAGCCAGTAGCGTTCACGCTTGCGCGTTCAACTGCGGCATCTGCAGCGTTCAGGCGACGCCGCTTGATTCGCCGATTTATCTGACGGTTAGCCTATTGATGTCGGAGGTGCCTACGCGTGCCGTCGAGGCGCGCGTGGGGGCGTTCGCGGCCTCGCCGGTCGGTATCGAACCGGCCAGCGCGTGCGCTGACTTCGCCGGGGACGATTGCACCAGCCTGTTAAAATCCTCCGCGCTGCTCACTTCACGAAGTCCTTCAGCACGGCAAATGCGCCGCTCCACCCTCGGGGCCGCGCTGCGTGCGTTCACCATCGGCATCAAACATGAACAAGCCCGTCACCGGGAATGACGCGCCGCGCATCGCGGCCCCCGAATCGCGTATCGCATGGACGCGCGAGATTCTCGCGGGCATCGTCACCAGTCTCGCTCTGATTCCCGAAGTCATCTCCTTTGCGTTCGTCTCCGGCGTGGAGCCGCGCTCGGCGCTGTTCGCGTCGGTGGTGCTGCTGGTCGTCACGTCGCTGTTCGGCGGCCGCCCGGCGATGGTCACCGCGGCCGCCGGTTCGGTCGCGCTCGTCGTCGGACCGATGGCGCATGCGAACGGCGCGGGTTATATCCTGCCCGCCGTGCTGCTCGCGGCGCTCATCCAGGTCGCGTTCGGTCTTCTGGGCCTCGCGCGCATCGTGCGCTTCATCCCGCGCTCGGTGATGCTCGGCTTCGTCAACGCGCTCGGCATACTGATTTTCTGGGCGCAGATACCGCATCTCGTCGGCCAGCCTCCGGCCGTGTACGTGCTTTTCGCGCTCACGCTGGCGATCGTGCTGATCGGGCCGCGCGTGACACGCGCGGTGCCCGCGCCGCTGGTCGCCATCGTCGTGACGACGCTGATCGCGGTGGGCCTGCACTGGGCCGTGCCGACGGTCGGCGGTGACCGTCCGATGCCGTCGGATCTGCCCGGTCTCACCGCGTGGACCGTGCCATTCGATTTCTCCACGCTGAAGATCGTGTGGAAGACGGCCGTTTCGATCGCATTCGTCGGTTTGCTCGAAAGCCTGCTCACGGCCAAGCTGGTCGACGAGATGACCGAAACCCGCTCGCGCAAGTCGCGCGAGTCGTGGGCATTGGGACTGGCCAATCTGGGCGCGGGCGCGTTCGGCGGCGTCGCCGGCTGCGCGATGATCGGGCAGACCGTGGTGAACGTGAGCATCGGCGGCGCACGCACGCGTGTATCCACGCTCGCGGCGGCGGCAACCCTGCTGTTGCTCATCACCGGACTCAGCCAGGTGATGGCGCATATCCCGATGATCGCGCTCGCGGGCGTGATGATGGTTGTCGCCGTGAAAACGGTGGACTGGCACAGCCTGCATCCGGCGACGCTGCGCCGCATGCCCTGGATGGAGACCTCGGTGATGCTGCTCTCGGTCGCGCTGACGGTGCACACGGGCAATCTGGCGGTCGGCGTGGCGGGCGGCGTATTGCTCGCAACGGTGTTGTTCGCGAGGCGCGTGGCGCACGTGATCCAAACGGTCCGCACGGTCGCCGACGATGGCCGGAGCGTGCGCTACGAAGTGCACGGACCGCTCTTCTTCGGCAGCAGCAACGATCTCGTCGAACGGTTCGAATACGCGATCGATCCGGCCACGGTGATCATCGATTTCACGAAGTCGCAGATATGGGACGCGTCGACGGTCGCCGCGCTCGACTCGATCCAGCTCAAGTATCGAAAACACGGCGTCGACGTGACGATGGTCGGTCTCGATGAGCGCAGCCGTGCGTTTCACGCCCGATTGAGCGGCAGGCTGAACGTGGGTTGATGACGCGGATCTGTGCGGAGAACCGGCGGCACTCCCTGGTCTTCACGTACGTTCGTACTTTCGTTCTTGCCCTGTTCTAACTGGCGAGCCGTTCCCATTGTTCTCATTCCGCGAAATACGTAATGCGCCACGGAGGGATTCCGCGCGTGGCCATGCGTCCATAAACTGCATTCCTGTGACCCGGTCCGATTCCACGAGCGGGTCACCGTCATGGAGATTCGCATCGAACATGGACAAACTGCAGGCTATGGCGACGTACGTGACGGTCGTCGAAACAGAGGGTTTCTCTTCGGCGGCACGCAAGCTCCAGGTTTCGACGTCCGTGATCAGCCGCCTCGTCAACGAGCTCGAGGAGCATCTCGGCGTGCGCCTTCTGAACCGCACGACACGCATCGTTCGAACGACTGACGCAGGCGCCGCATTCTTCGATGAATGCCGCCGCGTGCTCGCGACTGTGGAGGCAGCGGAACTGGCCGCCGCCGGCACGCGCACGTCGCCGCGCGGCCAGTTGGCGGTGACCGCACCCATCGTGCTCGGCAACAGCCATGTGACTCCCATCGTCCAGGAGTATCTCGCGAGGTATCCGGATGTCAGCGCGAGCTGCTGGTTTCTGGACCGAACCGTGAATCTGGTGGATGAGGGAGTCGACGTTGCGATCCGCATCGGAAACTTGCCGAGTTCCTCTTTGCAGGCAATCGCAGTGGGCAGGGTTCGAAGCCTGCTCTGCGCATCGCCTGAGTATCTGGAGGCACGCGGCGAGCCGCAGAAGCCGGACGACCTCGCCTCGCACGTGACGATTCAATCGTTGCCTTCGACGCCATCGCCCGAGTGGCGCTTTCGCGGAGACTCGAAGTCGTGCATCGTGCCAATCCAGCCCCGCCTCATCACGACGACAAACGACTCGGCGATGTCGGCAGCGCTGGCAGGGCTGGGCATCGTGTGCCTGCTGTCCTGTCAGATCGCGTCCGCGCTCGCGGAAGGAAAGCTTCAGGTCGTGCTTCCGGAACACGAGCTGGCCACGCTTCCCATTCACGTGGTGCATCGCGAGGGCAGACACGTCAATCAGAAGGTGCGCGTATTCGTCGACCTCGCGGTCGAAACCTTGAGGGCGAATAAGACGCTGTGGTACGCATAACCGTCGGCTACGCGTTTCGGTTGCGTTCAGAACTCAAAAATTCAGCCGCCGAGATAACTTTCGCGTAACCGAAACTCAACGCCGCCATGAAAGCGGCATGCACCTGAACGGCCGGAACACTCACGCCCTTGAACTCGAGCGCATGGGTGGCGCAGGCATCGTGAATCACGGTGGTCTCGAAGCCGAAGTCGTCCGACGCACGCGTGACGGCGTCGATGCACATATGGCTCATAGCCCCGATGACCACGACTTGCCTGACTCCCTGAGCATCGAGAATCTCGCGAAGATCCGTCTCGCGAAAGGGATTCATGTGGTGCTTCACGATGACCCGCTCGCCGTGTAGAGCCGCTGCCTTCCTGTGCAGCTGGGCGCCGTCGGTATCAGGCAGGAAGAACGTCGCGTCCTTGGCGAGACTCTCATGCCGGATATGGACGACAAGGTTGCCGTGCGCCCTGAAAGACTCGATGACGGCACTCGCATTATCGGCAGCGGCTTCGATGCCATCGAGTATCCACTTCCCTCCAGGGAAGTAGTCATTCTGAATATCAACTACGACTAGTGCTCGCTTCGTCATGTTCGTTTCACCTCGGAATTTCAATAGGGACGAGGCCCGCAGTCGGGCCTGCCTCGCGTAGCGGCTCTCGTTGCGTCATGCAAGAGAGCGGCTGCAGTGCAACAGGCAAAATGCTGCCCGATCAGCGCGAGCGATGGAATCCACGAACGGCAGAAAGCACTGTTCGCGCAACGAGATCAGTCACGTACTGCGAATCAAGGTCCAGCTTGAGCGGCGATCTCCGCCTTTCTCGTTTCGCGAAAGATCCTTTCGGGCTGGCCTCGTTTCTCACATTCCAACGTCGGCCCATACTGCGCTTCATCGACTACCCGAAGCCTGACACGCGGTGCCGGCTTCGGGATTCTTTCAATCAATTCAGGAACACAAAGGAATACACCATGTCATTCGCCACCAAAGCCAAACGACTCGCAGCTGCGGCTGCATTGCTCGCAGCAATCCCCGTCCTCGCCGCGACAGCCGGCGAGAAAGTCGATCTTTATGCGGATAACTCGAAGGTCGTGCCGGTGACGGAGCTGAAGTTCTATCAGAACAAGGAAGGCCTCACCATCGCAAACGGGTGGGGCGATCCGGCGGCGAGCGCGCACAGCAACTACATCAAGATGGCTGGCGGCACTGCCAGCGGCGTTCACACGCACACCTACTCGTACTACGGCGTCGTCATCGCCGGCGTGGTCGCCAACGAAGCGCCTGGCTCGAAGCAGGATCACCCGCTTGCCGCCGGTTCGTACTGGTACCAGAAAGGTGGTGAACAACACGTCACGAAATGCATCTCGCAGACGGAGTGCATCTTCTTCGTCACGTCCAAAGGTCCGTTCGATTATCTGCCTGCGAAGTGAGCCTTCGACCCAACGGCATGATTTGGCGGTTCCAATAAGATTCGGATTCCTATAGTGATGATAGATTCCATGACTACCAATGCTATCGATTCGGCCGGCGCGGCAGCGCCTCGATACAAACTCGTTCGTTGCGAAGGAACATTCGCCACCGTGCCGAAGTCGTCGCTGGGCCAGTCACCCGGTCCAGAAGGCTACCAGCTCGAAAACATCAAGCCCGGCGTATTCTGGATCAGTGCCGGCGGCTACGACGCGATGTTCATCGTCACGGGACAAGGCGTTATCGTGGCCGATGCGCCGCCGGCGTTGCGTGATGCCCTGCTGCCTGCCATCGCGTCCGTCACGAGCGAACCGGTCACGCATGTGATCTACAGCCACACTCACTTCGACCACATCGGCGCGGCGGACATTTTTCCGCCGCACGCGGTTCGGATTGCGCATCGAAGCACGGCGGATAAATTGCGCGAGTATGGCGACGCCCGCCGCCCCGTGCCGACCGTCACGTTCGACGACGAATACGTTCTGGAACTTGGAGCCACCCGGCTGGAGCTTCGTTACCACGGAAACATCCATCAACCCGGCAACATCTTCATCTACGAGCCGAATCAAAAGGTTCTCATGCTCGTCGATGTCGTTTTTCCGGGGTGGGTGCCGTTCAGGCATCTGGCGGTCGCCAACGATGTTCACGATTACCTGCGCGCTCACGACACGCTGCTTTCCTACGACTTCGATGTGATCGTCTGCGGCCACCTCACCCGCTACGGCACGCGTGCGGACGTCGAAGCGCAGCGGGAATACGTGTACCAGTTGCGCGCGGTTTCCCACAAGGCTCTGGCATCCGTTCGCATCGAAGACATTGCGGCACGAACGGGGACGGAAAACGTATGGGCCCTGATGGACGGATACCTCGAAGAGGCGATCAAGGAGGCGACCAACGAGATGCTCTCGACTCCGAGCTCGGACGGACGACTCTGGACCGAGCGGCTCGGAGGCGCGGACATATGGACGCCGCATCATGCGTTTTCGATGATTCAGGCTCTCCGAATCGAAAACCCTGATTGAAGATCGTCAAACGCCGTAGTCCCTATCGGAAAGCAAATCGTGGAATCATCAGAACCTGAAACGTCGAAGAGCGGCTCGCGCCGCCTCTCCTTGAGCAGAAACAAACTCGCATTGGGCGCCATATGTCTCACGTCGTTGATGTTCGGTCTCGAGATATCGAGCGTGCCGGTGACGCTGCCGGTCCTTCAGCGCATCTTCGACGGCAGCTTCGAGGACATGCAATGGATCGTGAACGCTTACACGCTGGCCGTCACGTCCATCCTGATGGCTACCGGTGCGCTCGTGGACAGGTTTGGAAGAAGAATCGTATTCCTTATCAGTCTTGCGATGTTCGGACTCACTTCGCTGCTCTGCGGCCTGGCTCAGAGCGTTCCCATGCTGATCGTCGGGCGCGCGCTGCAAGGTGCGAGCGGCGGGGCGATGCTGATCAGCCAGGTCGCGGTGCTGTCGAATCAGTTCACGCTGGGTAGCGAACGCGCCAGGGCGTTCAGCGCATGGGGCGTGCTGCTTGGCATCGGGCTGGGTTTCGGGCCGACGATCGGCGGCGCGCTCGTGGACCGGTTGGGCTGGGAATGGGTCTTCCTGATTCACGCTCTCCTCGCAGCCCCCACATTCCTGCTTCTGTGGTTCGGGGTGGAGAAATCAAGCCATTGCGCCGGGCGCGCGCTGGATGTTCCCGGCATCGCCACGCTTTCGATCTGCGTGTTCGGGCTGGTGTTCGCCATCACGCGTGGCCCCGAGAAGGGATTCGCGAGCGCATACACGCTCGCGATCGTCGCAGGGGCGGCGCTGGCCTTCGCCGCTTTCATCCGGGCCGAACGAGTGAGCAAACAGCCTGCGTTTGATTTTTCGGTCTTCGGATCGCGCAGATTTTCGGGCGCGCTGATGGGCTCGATCGGCATGAACTTCAGCTTCTGGCCGTTCATGATCTACATTCCGACCTACTTCCAGGTCGGGCTCGGCTACGATCCCATGACCACCGGTCTGGCGCTTCTCGCCTATACCGTGCCGACTTTGATTTTTCCGCCGCTTGGCGAACGTCTCGTCGTGCGCTTCGGGCCGGCTGTGGCGATCCCGACTGGTCTCTTTACTATCGGGCTCGGTTTCCTCCTGATGAAGCTCGGCAGCATGGCGGCGCATTCGAGTGCGCTCACGATGCTGCCCGGATGCGTATTCGCGGGGGCAGGCCTCGGTCTGACGAATACGCCCGTCACGAACACGACAACGGGCGCTGTGCCGGCCGATCGTGCCGGCATGGCGTCGGGCATCGACATGACGGCGCGGATGCTCACGTTGGCGGTAAATATCGCGTTGATGGGCGCGATCCTGATGGCCGGCATCCTGAGCCAGCTGAGAGCGCATCTGCCAGCGACCATCGACGCAACATTGCTTCGCCAGCTCGCCGAAAGAATCGTCGCGGGCGATGTGGACGCGCCTCGCGGCGGACTCGCTACCCTGCATGCGCTCGATCCATCGGGAGCCGTCCTGCGGGCCGCTTTAACGCATGGCTTCGGCTGGGCGATGATTTACGGGGGCGTCGGTGTCTGGCTACTGGCCAGTCTCAGCGTTCTGATATTTCGTCGTGGATGAGACGGTGGCAAGAGACTTGCTCGTACAGGCTCCACCTCCATCCGCGATCAGGCTCTTCATGCCCCGACCGTCGTTTTCCACTCAGCTCTTCGCGCTCTGGGTGCTCGTCGCCGTCTTGTGCGGCCTGCTGACGGCCGCCGTGTGGCTGATGCTTTCGTCCGCGCTCGGCGAGCGTGTCACGGCGGCGAAGCATCAGGCGGCGGCGGCCTGCACGGCGATCGCATCGCGCTACGATCTGTCGATGCAGCGCCCCGGCGAAACCAATGTCGATCTCATGCACGCGGTGCTCGATCTCGTGCTGATCCGCACCGACGGCATCGAAGGCGGTTTCTGGAACGACGCAGCGGCCGGCGCGCCCAACGGCTTTCTCGCCTACGCGTTTCCCACCTACGAAGGCAGCGGCGTCAAGCGCGATATCCCCGAGGCCGAGACGCCGCTCATTCTGCGCACGCTGAAGAACGCTGCGAGCGCAGGCCAGATGCAGGTCGATGTCGTATCGAGCGGGGCGGATGCCGTGATCGCCGTCGCCTGTCCCGTGCCGCGCCACACGGGGCTGCAGGCGTGGATGCTCACGCGGGCGCGGCCGCCGCTCGGACCGTACGGCGAGCGCGCTGCGACCATCCTGGCGAGCGTGCTCGCGATCATCGTCGTGCTGGCGTTGTTTCTGGCCCTGGCGCTCAGACGCTGGAGGCGCAACCTCGCCCGGCTGGAACAGGCGCTCGCGCCCGCTGGCGGATTCGAGCAGGGCAGGCGGCTCGAACGGCTCGGCGAGCGGGATCTCGACCAGATCGTCGATGCACTGAATCGCTATGTCGAGCGCACCGAGCGCCTGCGGCGCGAGGCGAATGCGCTGAGCACGCAACTGGCGCAGGCCGAACGGTTCGGCGCGCTGGGCAAGATGGCCGCGCAGATCGCGCACGAGATCCGCAACCCCGCGGGCGCGATGCGCCTGAAGGCGGAAAACGCGCTCGCCGGCGACGGCGCGCGCCGCGAAGCCGCGCTGAGGGCGATCATCGAGCAGGTGGGGCGCATCGAGGCGCAGGTGACGAGCCTGCTCGCGCTCACGCAGCCGGTGACAGTGAACGCGCGCGCCGTCGATCTGCCCGCGTGGCTCGGCGACATCGTGCATACGCATGAAGGGAGCGCCGAAAGCCGCGCGATAGCGCTGCGCGCGGTCGTCGAAACCGGCGCGATGCAGCCCGTCTTCGATCCCGCGCAACTGGCGCGCGCGCTCGACAACCTGATCGTGAATGCGCTGCGCCATGCGCCGCCGGGCGGCCATGTGACGGTGCGCGCGACGGGTGCACAATGCGCGGAGGGCGAACGGCTCAGGCTGAAAGTGACCGACGATGGCCCCGGCGTGAGCGCGGCCGAGCGCGAGCGTATTTTCGAGCCGTTCGTGACGGGACGCCCGGATGGTTCCGGGCTGGGCCTGGCCGTGGTGCGGGAGATCGCTTCGGCGCATGGCGGCCGCGCGTATCTCGCGGAAGATTCGAACCTGACCTGCTTCGTGATCGACTTGCCATGGCGACCATACTGATCATCGACGACGACGACGCCTTTCGCGAGGGCCTCGCCGAAACCGTGCAGGACCTCGGCCACACGCCGCTCGAGGCAGGTTCGGGCGAAGCGGCCTTCGAATGCCTGCGCGAGCAGCAAGCGCCCGACTGCATCTTTCTCGACTTCCGCCTGCCGGGCACGGATGGTCTCGCCGTGCTCGAATCGCTGCGTGGCGCCGACGGCCTGCAACGCGTGCCGGTCGTGATGCTCACCGCGCACGCGACGAGCGACAACACCATCGGCGCGATGCGGCTCGGCGCGTTCGAGCATCTGACCAAACCCGTCGGCCGCGACGAGATCGCCGCGCTGCTCGAACGCATGCTCGCGGCCCATCCCGATGCGCCCAATGCCGCGACGACGGCCTTCGCGGACGAAACGGCGTCGCGCGAGCCGCAACTGCTCGGCGTGAGCGAAGCCATGCGCGACGTGCAAAAACGTCTGGGCCGCGCGGCGGGCACCCACTCGACGGTGCTCATCACCGGCGAGACCGGCACCGGCAAGGAAGTGGCGGCGCATGTGCTGCATCGGGCGTCGGCGCGCTCGGGCGGACCGTTCGTCGCCGTGAACTGCGCGGCGATTCCTGAGGATCTGCTCGAAAGCGAACTCTTCGGTCACGGCAAGGGCGCGTTCACCGGCGCGCACGCGGAGCGGCGCGGGCGCTTCGAGGAGGCGCACGGCGGCACGCTCTTTCTCGATGAAATCGGCGACATGCCGCTGGCGATGCAGGCCAAGCTGCTGCGCGTGCTGCAGGAACGGCAGGTCACGCCGCTCGGCACGAACCGGCCGGTCGCCGTCGATGTGCGCGTCGTGGCCGCCACGCACCGCGATCTCCCGGCGATGGTCGCGGCTGGCGCGTTCCGGCGCGATCTGTTGTATCGGCTCGACGTGATCCCGCTGCACTTGCCGCCCTTGCGCGAGCGTGTGGCCGATATCCTGCCGCTCGCGGAGCATTTCCTGTCGGCGTTTGGCGCATCGCGCAAGCGTCTTTCCGCAGATGCGCAGCGCATGCTCGTCACCTTCGCGTGGCCCGGCAACGTGCGTGAGCTGGCGAACGCGATCGAGCGGGCGAGCGCGCTCGCGCCGGGTGCGCTGCTCACGCGCGACGACTTCGCCTTCCTCTTCGACACGGCCGTGAGCGATGCCACCGACGCAATCCCTTCCGGCCTCGCCGCGCTTCCACTCGACGACGCACTCGCCCAACTCGAACGCACGCTGATCGCACGCGCGCTCGCACTCACCGACGGCAATCGCGCCGAGGCGGCGCGCAGGCTCGGCATCAGCCGTCAGTCGCTCTATACACGTCTCGCGAACCTGGGGATGTCCGATGCGTGAGCGAGTGTCGGGATATCGGACAGCACGCGTCCGGTTTCCCGACACTGCATGGCGCCTCATCACGCCGATCCATTGAGCGGCCGGGCTTCATTCGATGGCACGGCCCTTGCAGATCACTCCACGTCAAAGTCAGGGAGTGAATCATGCAATCGATATCGACGAACCCGGTCCACGGCACGACCGCCCGCGTGCTGAGCGCGATCAATCTCGTCGTGCTGTTCGCGACGAGCGCGGGTTGCGCTGCTCAGACTCAACCGCCCGTTGCGCCGCCTCCGCCCGTCGCGGCAGTGGGCGCGCCACCGCCACCGCCGCCGCCCGTGCAAGACGGCGCGGCGGTCAGCGCGCAAGCCACCGTATCGCGCTTTCTCATCAACCCCGATGGCGATGTCGACGGCTTTCTGACCAGCGACGGCGCGCTCGTGCGCTTCCCGCCGCACATGAGCGCGCAACTCACCTCGGCGATACGCCCGGGCGACAGCGTGCGGATCGACGGCTGGCGCGATGCGGGCGGCAATCTCAAGGCGCAACGCATCACCGACGCGCGAAGCGGCCAGCAACTCATCGACCAGCCGCCGCTGCCGGGCGCGCCGCGTTTGCCGCGTGAACTGCGCGGCGCGGGGCTGGCACGTCTGAGCGCGCAGGGGCAAGTGGCGCACATCACCACCGCTCCGCGCGGCGAGCCTGACGGCGTGATTCTCGCCGATGGCACCGTCATCAAACTGACGCCTCCCGTGGCCCAGCAATTTCCGTCGCTCGTTCGGGCGGGCGCGCAGGTATCGGCGCAAGGCTACGGCACGCGCAATCAATACGGCACCGCCCTCCAGGCGACGTCGTTCGGTGCGCCGGGCAACCTGACTTCGCTCTATGACCGCGCGCCGCCGAGCCCATGAGCGCGTCGACGTCCGGCATGTTTTTATCAACCTCAAACAAGGATCAACGAAATGCACTGGATCGACCCTGAAAGCCTTCCCGAAACGCGCGGCACGGTCACGCGCTTTCTGCTGAACCCGCACGGTGAAATCGATGGCATCGTGCTCGGCGCGCGGCAAGCGCTGCAGGTTCACTTTCCGCCGCATCTGTCGCGGCAGATCGCGCGGCAGGTCGCCGTGGGCGATGCGGTCCGTGTGCGAGGCGTGAAGCCGCGCGGCGCGGACATGGTCGCGGCGGTCTCGCTGGTGACGAAGACCGGCAAGGTCATCCTCGACGAAGGCCCGCATCACGATGGCGAAAAGCATCCCAAGCCGCACGTCGAACACAAGCCGATGGACGCGAGCGGCGAAGTGCTGCTGTCGCTCTTCGGGCCGAAGGGCGAGCTGCGCGGTGCGCTGCTCGACGACGGCACCTCGCTGCGCATGCCGCCGCACGCCGCCGCCGAACTGTCTGCATATCTCGCGCCGGGCGCGCACGTGCAGGCGTGGGGGCGCGGCATCCGGAACCGGCACGGGCGGACGATCGACGTGGATGAGATCGCCGAACTCATCGACGCGCCGGTCTCCGCCTGACTGAAGACCACCACGGTGAGCGGCTCATGAATCCTCTCTACGCGCTCGAAGGACTGAGCTTCTTCATGGCCGATGTGCAGGCGGGCATCGGCCCGTTTCTCGGCGTCTTTTTGCAGACGCAGGGCTGGCATCCGGAGTCGATCGGCACCGTGATGACGCTCGGTGGCATCGCCGGCATGCTCGCGACCTCGCCGGCGGGCGCGCTCGTCGACGCGACGCATCACAAGCGCGGCCTCATCGTGGCGGCGGGCGTCATGACGACGCTCGCTTCGCTCGCGCTGTGGGTGTCGCATGGTTTCTGGATGGTCGCCGCCTCGCAGATTCTCACGGCGGTGACCGGCGCGGCGCTCGGTCCCGCGGTCGCGGGCGTGACGCTCGGCATCGTGCGCGAGCGCGGTTTCGACCGGCAGTTCGCGCGCAATCAGGTCGCGAATCACGCGGGCAATGTCGTGGGCGCGGCGCTGTCGGGATGGCTCGGCTGGCGTTTCGGCTTCGGCGCGGTGTTCGCGCTCGCGGGCGTGTTCGGCGCGATGACCGTGCTCTCGACGCTGCTGATCCGCCGCGATTCGATCGATCACGACAGTGCGCGCGGGCTCGCGGCCTCGTCGCCATCGTCGTCTTCTTCGGAGCATGAGCACGCGAGCGGCTTTCGGATGTTGCTCACGTGCAGGCCGCTGCTGCTGCTTGCCGCCGCGCTCGCGATGTTCCACCTCGGCAATGCGGCGATGCTGCCGCTCTATGGTCTCGCCGTCGTCGCCGCGCATCAGGGCGAGCCGAGCGCCTTCACCGCGCAGACGATCGTGGTCGCGCAACTCGTGATGGTCGTCGCGGCGTTCTTCGCGAACCGGCTGATTCAACGCACCGGCTACTGGGGCGTGATTCTGATCACCTTTCTGGCGTTGCCGCTGCGCGGTCTGGTCGCGGCGATGTTCATCACCGCATGGGGCGTGTGGCCCGTTCAGGCGCTCGACGGCATCGGCGCGGGGTTGCAGAGCGTGGCGGTTCCGGCGCTCGTCGTGCGTTTGCTGCAAGGCACCGGGCGCGTCAATGTCGGGCAGGGCGTGGTGATGACGGTGCAGGGCATCGGTGCGGCGCTCAGCCCCGCGCTGGGCGGTTCGATCGCACAGCATTTCGGCTATGTGACCGCGTTTCTCGCACTGGGCGCGGTGTCGACAGGTTCGCTCGCGCTCTGGCTGTGCTTCGGCGCATCGATCAGGAAAGCGTGCGGCAATTGCCGCGATGCCGCCGATGATCCGTCGCTTGCGCTGTCCGGTGCTTCTGAACGGCGATGAAACGCGAGCGCGGGAGGTGGCGTATTCGTGAGTCATTCGACTGGCGTGTCGTGCCGCTCACGGCGCTCGTGATCGTCGCCGCCGCGACGTCCTACGGCTATCACCGCATCCTGCTCGCGCAACGCGACTGGATCGAGCATACGTATCAGGTGATGTCGACGCTGGAGACCACGCTGCAATTGATGACCGATGCCGAAACCGGCCAGCGTGGCTACATTCTCACGGTCAATGAAGCGTATCTCAGGCCTTACCTGCAGGCGATCGACGACGTGCGAGCAGAGCCAGCGAAGCTGAGGGCGCTCGTTCAAGACAGCCCGGCGCAGCTTGCACGCGTCGATGCACTCGACCTCGCCTTGACGGACAAGCTTTCCGAACTTGCACGCACGCTGCGTGTTGTGAGGGAGCAAGGGACGGCGCAGGCGCGCGAGATGATACTGAGCGATGTCGGCCTCGAGCGCATGAACCGGATCCGGATGCTGATCGCGCAGATGCGCCAGTCGGAAACCGGACTCCTGATCGAGCGTACGGATCGCGCATCGCGAACCGAGCGCGCGATGCTCGTCGTGACGATCAGTCTCGCAATGCTCTCGATCGCGGCGCGGCTTGGGTTGCGTTTTGTCAGCGGCGGGAAGTAGGGATCTCGAACCATCTAAACATTGCGGGACGCAGGCAAGTTCACGCTCTGCAACAACGCTTGCAAGTCATCGATATTGAACGGCTTCGACAGGATAGTCACGCCGGCATGTCTTGCCCGCTCGAGCTCGTCGGCATAGCCGGTCATCAAGGCGATGGCCTGCTTCGGCCACTTCCGGCGCACTTTCTCGGCTACGTCGATACCGTTGTTCATGCCGGGCATCTGCACATCGGAAAGGATGAGGTCGAACCGCGCGCCATCGTCGAGCAGAACGAGCGCGGCATCGCCCGTCAGTTCGTGGCGCGATTGCCAGCCGAAAACTTCAAGCACGGCCGACAGCCCGGCGGCGACTTCTTCGTTATCCTCGACCAGCAGGATGGAGCCTTTGGTCGGCTCTTTCGTGCGGGCAGGCTCGGGAGGCGCTTTCACTTGGCGAACTTCGACTTCCTTCGCCGAGCGGGGAAGGATGAGCGATACTGTGGTGCCTTCTCCAGGCGCGCTCTCGATGCGGGCCGTGCCGCCGGCCTGCTCGCACATCGCGATGACCTGCGCGAGACCCAGCCCGGTGCCCGCGTTCGCGGCCTTGGTCGTGTAGAGCGGCTCGAATGCGCGTCGCACGACCGCGGGCGGCATGCCGACGCCGGTATCCGAGCAGGCGATCACGACGTACTCGCCCGACTTGAGATTGCCTCGTGCCGTCCCGATGGCGATGTTCTCGCAACGGATCGTGAACGCGCCGCCGTGCGGCATCGCATCCTTGGCGTTGACCGCGAGATTGATCAGCGCGGACTGCAACTCCGTCGGATCCACGTAAATCGGCCAGATCGCTTCGCGTGCCTCGATATGCAGTCTGACGCGTTCGCCGAGCGACATTCGGATCAGTGAGGCGTCCTGCTCTAGCCATACTTTGACGTCGACCACGTCCTGATGCAGCGGCTGTTTGCGAGCGACGCTGAGCAGACGCCTCGCCAGCGCTTCGGCGGAGATGGAGGCGCGTTCGACCGCGATGACTTCCTTCTCCAGCCCGTTGAAGCCTTTGCGGCGCGCCAGTTCCATGTTGGCCTTCACGACCATCAGCAGGTTATTGAAGTCGTGCGCGACGTTGGCCACGAGATTGCCGAGCGCGCCCATCCGCTTCATCTGGCGTGTGGTCTCCTCGGCGGAAACACGCATCCTGAATTCGGCGTTCCACCTTTCCCATGCCGTCCGTTCTCGCCTGAGGCGGCCCAGGCTGAATGCAACCAGCAACCAGATGCCGATGCACGGGAGCAGCGTCGCGACAGCAATCAGCCCATCATGTCCCAGCCATCTGGACGTCACGATCGAAACGGGAATGCCGCACGTCACGTAAAGCGGGTAGCCGCCCACCTGTCGATAGACCAGGAGCTTTTCGACACCGTCCAGCGTGGAGAAAATCTTCAGATGGCCACTATGCGCGTTGATTTGAAGCGCTTCGAAGAGAGGCTGGTTGCTGGTCGGCGGTCGCCGTGCCTGCGGCGCGGGAAATCGAACGAGGGTGGTGCCGTCGCTTCGAAACAGGCCGACGGTCAATGCCCGGTCGTGAACGGTCAGCCGCTCATAGAACGCCGAAAAATAATCGCGTCGAAGCGCAATGACCAGCGCGCCGAGAAAACGACCGTTTGCGTCGTAGCGAGGCAAGGTCAGATTGAAAACATCGATGGCGGGGTCGGAGGTGCGTTCGGGTTGCGAGATGACTATCCCCGACGCGCTCGCCGGTTTTCCGGACGCGCCCGGGAGATGCTCATCGATCGATTGAAGTCCGACGGGGTACGTGTTGCTGCTGACGAGCAGACTTCGGTTGCGTCCGTATATCTCGATGGAAGCGACCGAGGGCAAGCGCCGGACGGTGTCCTCGAGAAAATCGTGCAGCGATTTCTGGCGCGCGCGGATCGCCGCATCTCCGTCATCGTGAACCATCGCCAATACGCGCAGCGACACCTCCTGGATGACATCCAGCGCTTTGACCGCGTGTTCTTCGGCGATCCGCGCGAGGCGATCGATTCCTTCAGACGAATCGGCGATGCGGGTCTGATAGCCGAAATAGCCGTAGGCCGCAAGAAAGAGCAAAGGCGTGACGATCGAAGCGACCAATGTCGCGATGAGCATGCGACGCGTCGTGCCGAAATCGCGTGGCGGCACGGGAATATCCAGCGCTGAACCGTCGGACGCGGGCGTTTCCTGATGAATGGTCATGGGACTTGCTTGACGATACGCGAACGCGAAGTCTATTCACATGTTCCCGGAGCGTCAAACGAGCGACTTTGGCGGTCCTGACGATGTGCGCTTCGCGCATCCTCGCCTCGTGTCCGGCCGTATACGGATTTACGGGGATTTACGCGCATACGCGCTCAGGGAGAACGTCGATGACTACATTACGCAAGGCTTCGCTCACGCTTACGCTCACCGCGGTGGGCTGCATCATTTCGTCTGCTGTATGGGCAGGAGGCAATGGCAATGGCGGCAGTGGAGGCGGCGGGTCTCACGGCGCCGCCACATCGGGCATGACCTATCATAGTGAACCCGTGTCCAGCCCCTGGAATCGCGTTCCGGGCGATATGAGCCGAGACGATGCATCGCGGATGTCCGCACGTTATCCCGCACCGATGGAGCGTCAGGTCGACTCTCAAAAAACGGGTCAATAGGCTTTTTGCGGTCTCTTTGGCTACGGCCCCAAAATCGCCGAGTGTCGCGAAGCCGTCATACCGGTCATGACGGCGCGCCGTCCGGCCTCGTTTCCCCGGCGGCCGACGCGGCAATGAACCGTACAGGCCGCCGGGTGCCTTGCCAGACGCGCCCGACGATCGCAGGACTGAGCAGAGACGAAGGCGGCATCATCAGATTGACGACCTTCAGAAACGCGGTCGCCAGCGCGCTGTCGTGTGTCGCGGCGAGGTGAAGCTTGCCGAGGTACCAGTTGATGAAACGCAGCATCGGCGGGCGCGCACCTTTGACTCGTGGATGACGAAGGTCGTTGCCAACCGCGATGTGCCACGGAATATCGACGATCCTTTCGACCGCGCCAAAGAAGCGGCGCGCAAGAGCGGTCGAGCCTGCGCGCAAGCATTGATGCAGCGCCAGCGCTTCCTCTGCCGCGACCGTCATGCCCTGCCCATAGACAGGGTTGAAGCTGCAGATCGCGTCTCCGAAAACCAGATAACCTGCGGGGAAACGTGCGAGCCGTTCGTACCGCCGGCGCAGACTGGCGACGTGGCGATAGCGTCGGTAATCGCTCAGCGGCTCCGCGCGCGCGACCACGTCATGAATCTCCATGGTCGGCAGCGTCGCCAGATACGCGAGAAAGCCTTCGTCGTTGTCCGGTGCGTCGTCGCCGAGATAGCCGCCGGTACTGACGATCCAGCTTTCGTTTTCCTGCGCGAGCATGACGCCGTTGCGCCAGTTCGGCGCACTACCGGCGATGACGATACCGTGCTTGCCGTCGAGATCGGCCGGCCGACGCCGATAGGTACGGGTCATGTAGCCGATGCCGGTCTCGACTTTCTCATCGGGCGGAGACGGGTAGCCCAGTTCCTCGAGCCACGCGGCGCCGGATGAGCCACGGCCGGTCGCATCGAGGACGAGGTCCGCGTCGAGGGTCTCTTCCGGCTTGCCGTCGGCGCACGCTCGCACGCCCGTCACGCGCGTGCGAGCGGGGTCGGCGAGAAGCCCCCGCACAGCGCAATTCCCGATGGCGCGCACGTTCGGCAACGCCAGCAGCCGCCGGCGCAGATGGCCTTCGAGCACGGGACGGCTCGCAAGCAGTCCGATCAGGTCGCTCGGGCCATTGGCCAGTCTGACGTTGCGGCCGATCCAGATCACGTCGTTGGCGACATCGCCGATCAGACCACCGCTTTGCGCGACGACCTCGTCGTTATATCCCGGGAAGAGCTGCTCGAATATCGCGCTCCCGCGTGCCAGAAGCCCGTGGGTATGGCGACCCTGCGGCACGCCCTTGCGCGGCGTGTCCGCTGACGGAAACTCGTCGCGTTCGAGCACGGTGACGCTGGCATAGAAATCAGACAGCACGCGGGCGGCAAGCAGCCCACCCATGCTGGCGCCGATCACGATCGCATGTTCGCCCAGGTTCTTCATGGCAATCCTCCAGTTCAGTCTGTCGCGATGAGCCTGCGGCCATCGTCTGCAGGCAATGCTAGGATTGCGTCGTCCCCTGAGCGTCCCCCCGGACGCCGTCATCGAGGGTCGCCTCGCCATGGCTTCGTTCAGTCTCCGAACGCTTGGATTTCCGGAGATTCGTCGGGCCGGCCGGCCGTGCCCATTGGCCCTGCGCAAGGGCCTGGCCCTGCTGGTTTTTCTGGCCGAAGCGAAGGCCTCCGTCGGGCGCGACGCCTGCGCCACGATGTTGTGGCCGGAAGACCGCGAAGAGGTCGTGCGGGCGCGGTTGCGCCGACTGCTGCATCGTCTCCCGCTTGCGCTCGGCGACGACGTTCTGATCACGGACAGATCGACGGTTCGATGGTCGCCGGCGATCGACCTGGAGGTGGACTCCCGGCTGTTCGAGCAAGCCTGCGACAGCGGCGAGTTCGATCAGGCCTGCCGCCTGTATTCCGGCGACTTTCTCGAGGGTTTTTCGCCCGGCGACTGCCCCGCGTTCGACGAGTGGGCTTTCTTTCGCCGCGAAGCGCTCCGCGGCCGGGCGATCCAGGCCTTCGAGCGCGTGGTGCGCGACAGAAATGCAGCCGGCGACTACGCGGCGGCGGTCGCGCACGCGAGCCGTCTCGTCGAGCTCGATCCGCTCAGCGAAGTGTATGGCCGTCACCTGATCCGCAACCTTCTGCTCGCCGGAGACCGGGCCACGGCCCAGCGGCATCTCGACGCCCTGACGCGGCGCCTTCGCGACGAACTCGGCGTGGCGCCCGAGTGCGAGACCCTCGCGCTACTGGACACGAGCGCCATATCGCCGAGCGAGGAACTGCCGTCCACGCGCTACGCCAGCGGCGACGGCATCCATCTCGCGTTCCAGACCCGCGGCGCCGGACGCTTCGACGTACTGGTGCTGCCCGGTTTCGTGTCGCATGTCGAGCGGGTCTGGGAGGAACCCCGTTGCCGGGCGTTTCTGTCCGCGCTCGCGGGAATGGGCCGCCTCATCCTGCTCGATCGTCGCGGCATCGGGCTTTCCGATCGGGTCGGATTCAATCCCGGCGTCGATGCGACCGCGCGCGACATCGGCACTGTGCTCGACGCCGCCGGCAGCCGTCGGGTCGTGCTGTTCGGCGCGTCGGAAGGCGGCCCGGCATGCATCAGGTTCGCCGTCGATCACCCTGAGCGTGTCGCGGGTCTGATTCTGTTCGGCTCGCTGGCGAAGGGGACCGCAACGCACGACTATGCTCACGCGCTGCAGGCAAGTCAGTACGACGCGTGGCTCGGGCAGCTCATTGCAGGGTGGGGCGGGCCGGCAGGCATCGAGACCTTCGCGCCCAGCCTGTCCGGCGATCCACAGGCGCGAGCGTGGTGGGCGGGCATGCTGCGGGCCGCGTCGAGCCCGGGCGCGATCAAGGGCGTGCTCGAGACCCTGCGCGATATGGATGTGCGGCATCTTCTGGACCGCGTATCCGTGCCGACTCTGGTGCTGCACCGTCGGGACGACCGCGCGGTTCGCGTGGGCGCCGGGCGGCATCTCGCCGGCCATATCGGGAAGGCGCGCTTCGTCGAACTCGAAGGTGCCGATCACTGGGCTTTCGCCGGAGACCAGCACGCCGTGCTCGATAACATCAGGCAGTTTCTCGACAGCCTTGCCGCGTAAGTGCGGCCCGCGCTGACTTGCTTACAGCATGCCTGCCGTATAGCTTTAGACCAACAAGAATGAAAGCGCACGCACCAGGAGGCACGCATGGTCATCACGAACTCGCAGTCGTCCACGAACGTCGAGGAAATCGCCGCCGGGGTGTATCGCATCAACACGCCGGTGGTGCTGCCCGGCGACGCAGGCGGTTTCTCTTTCAACCAGTATTTGATCGTCGACGACGAACCGTTGCTCTTTCATACCGGCCCGCGCAGGATGTTTCCGCTCGTGCGCGAAGCGCTCGCGAGTGTCATCGAGCCGGCGCGTCTGCGGCATATCGCGTTCTCGCACGTCGAGGCAGACGAATGCGGTTCGCTCAACGAGTGGCTGGCGGTGGCTCCCGATGCTGCGCCGCTGTGCGGCACCGTTGCGGCAATGGTGTCCATCACGGATCTCGCCGATCGCGCGCCCGTCGCGCTCGCCGACGGACAGGCGGTTTCGCTCGGACGGCACAGCGTGCGATGGATCGACACGCCTCATCTTCCGCACGCGTGGGAATGCGGCTTCATGATGGAGGAAAGCACGCGCACCCTGCTGTGCGGGGACCTCTTCACGCAAGGCGGCGCTACGCTGCCCGCGCTCACGACGTCCGATATCCTGGGTCCGAGCGAAGCGTTCAGGCGAAGCATGGACTACTTCTCGCACACCCGGAACGCCGACGCGATGTTCGAGCGCCTCGCTCAACTCGAGCCGACGACGCTGGCCTGCATGCATGGCAGCGCGTGGAACGGCGACGGCGCCGGGTTGCTGCGCGCTTTGGCCCAGAGCGTGCGTCAATGAAACGCGCGCAGTTTTCCCGTCGATGAGGGCTAGCGACGGCCGCTGCGGCCCCATACGTATCGCACCCATCGCTGCCATCGGGTTTTCGGTGCGATCGCGTTGTGCGCAGCCTGCGCCTCGCGGTCCCGCTGCACGGACCTCTGCACCTGTTCGTGAATCTGCCGCAATGTCATGCCGCCCGGGCCTTTTAGCTCGTCGGGATCGGATGGCGGATCGCTGTCGGAATGATTCGTCATTGGGGTCGCCTTGCCGAAGTAATCGAAACCAGAACACTTCCTGTCCTGCGCGGTTGCTTTGGAAGAGCATGAAAGAAACGCGTATCGTGTCTTACCTTCAAAACCTTCCATCTGGTTCATGAACAACTCTATTCGCATTGCCCGGGCGCGGACAGTCACGATCGCCCTCAGCCTCCTCATGCTCGCGCTGACAGGTTGCGCGTCCTCGTCTCCCGATTCATCACATGATTCGCAATCTCTCGATGCCGCGATCAGCGGATCGCAGCGCAGCGACAAGGCGCGCGCCCGCGACGTCTATCGCCATCCGAAGGAAACGCTGCAGTTCTTCGACCTCGGCTCGACCCAGGCGGTGCTGGAAATCGCCCCGGGAGGCGGCTGGTACACGGACATTCTTGCGCCGTATCTGCATGACGCCGGCCAGCTTTATGAAGCGCAGTATGTCAGCACCTCCGCCGATCTCGCCGCCGAGGACAATGCGACCGATGCCGCTTACCGACGCAAGCTCGCGAACGCTCCGGCGATGTATGGAAACGTCGTCGTCGGCACGCTGCACGCGGGCAGGTTCATGGGCTTCGACGCGCATGAACGTTTCGATCGCGTGCTCACGTTTCGGAACATCCATAACTGGATCAAGGACGGACAAATCGATGCGAATCTGCGCGCGTTCTATGGCGCGCTGAAGCATGGCGGTGAACTCGGCGTCGAGGAGCATCGCGCGCGGCCGGGGACGTCGGTGCAGCAGATGATCGATTCCGGCTACGTGACGGAAGCGTATGTCATCGAGCACGCGCAAGCGGTCGGGTTCAGGCTGGTTGCGCGCAGCGAGATCAACGCGAACGCGAAAGATACGAAGGACTATCCGCACGGCGTGTGGTCGCTGCCGCCGACCTACGAGGGCGGTGACGTCGACCGGGCGCGCTATGCCGCGATCGGAGAATCGGATCGCATGACGCTGAGGTTCGTCAAACCTTAGCGCCAAGGCGCGAGACCTTGATAGCATAATCTGCTATCGTATTGATATCAGATTATGCTATCATAAATCCATGAAGGCCAAACACGTCCGCGTCCTTGCCGCGATCTTTACCACGCCCACCTTGGGCGGAATCGTGTTCTCCGACATCGAGGCGCTGGTGAAGGCGCTCGGCGGCGAAGTCTTCGAACGCGAAGGTTCGCGCGTGAAGATTTCGCTACACGGCCATGAATGGCGCTGCCACCGGCCGCACCCAGGCAAGGAAGCGAAGCGCTATCAAGTTGAAGAAGCCAGGGAGTTTTTCGAACGAGCGGGAGTCAGCCCATGAACACCATGCACTACAGCGGATACATCGCACGCGTCGAATTCGACGAGCGCGACGAGATCTTCGTCGGGCGCGTGCTCGGCGTGAATTCGATCATCAGTTTTCACGGCGAGTCCGTTGCAGAGCTGCGAACCGCATTCGTTGATGCAGTCGACGATTACCTCGCGGACTGCAAGGAGCGCGGCGTTGCGCCCGACAAGCCCGCATCGGGAAAGCTGATGCTGCGTATCGATCCGAATATTCATGCAGCGATCAGCGTGGCTGCGTCCGCAGCCGGCGAGAGCATCAACCAATGGTCCGAGGAAGTTTTGGGTCGGGCCGCGCGCGAGGTCCTTGCTCGCGCCGTGCACGCGTGAGTCGCGCCGTGGATCGCGTCAAACCTTAGCGATCGCACTCGCTCTCTCGCGCCCGGTTTAGAAAAACTAAACCATGCCGCAGCACGAAGCCTCTGTACGCGCCGTTTTTGGGTTCTTACGCTCGACCTCGTTCGATGAGACGAGGAGAGCCCCATGAAAAAAGCGATTGCCTGTCTGACGTTGTCGATGCTCGCGCTGTGCGCCCACGCGAAGGATGCGGCGGAACTGCGCTTCGGCGTCGATCCCTCTTACGCGCCGTTCGAATCGAAGTCGCCTTCGGGGCAACTGGTGGGCTTCGAGATCGACCTCGGCAACGAAATCTGCCGTCGCCTGAGCGTGCGCTGCGTGTGGGTGGAAACGGCCTTCGACGGCATCATCCCCGCGTTGCAGGGACGCAAGTTCGAGGCGATCCTGTCGGCGATGTCGATCACGCCGAAGCGCGAGACGCAGGTTGCCTTCTCGACGCCGCTCTTCAATACGCCAAGCCGCCTGATCGGCCATCAGGGCGCCGACATCCGGCCGGCCGTCGAAGCGCTGAAAGGCAAGCGGATCGGCGTCGCGCAGGGTTCGACGCAGGAGGCCTACGCGAAGGCCTATTGGGCGCCGGCCGGCATCGAAGTGGTGTCGTACGGCAATCAGGAACAGGTCTATACGGACTTGCGCTCGGGGCGCATCGACGCCACGCTGACCGACATGATTTCGGGCAGCGAGGGCTTTCTCAAGACGCAGCAGGGCGCGGGCTACGCGTTCCTGGGCGACCCCGTGATCGACGCGAAAACGTTGGGCAAGGGCGCGGCCATCGGCTTTCGCAAGGACGACGCCGCGCTGCGCGAGAAGGTCGACGGCGCGATCGAGGCGATGAAAAAGGACGGCACGTACCTCAGGATTCGCCAGCGCTATTTCGACTTCGACATATCGAGCGGGTGAGCGCGTCCCGGCATCGTCAGATCAGCAATTCGACGGAACGCAGGACATTGCGCGTCTGCTGCGAGGAGGATTCCAGCCCGTCGCGAATCGTGCCGATCAGACACGCGATGAAGCACTCGGACGCTTCGCTGAGCGGCTGGCCGCTGCGCGAGATGACGCCGACCATCGCGTCCTCGAGTTGTTCGCGCAGCGGAAACGCGCACAGACGTTCGCGCGGCGCGCTCAGTTCCACGAGCGGCCAGGGAAAGACGCTCACCATGTCGGTCTGCCGCAGCAGCGAAATGGCGATCGAGAACGAATGCGCCAGATGAATCTTGCGGGGCATCGGCACGCTGTGCCGCGAGAACATGTTATCGACGTTGGGTCCGTCATTGGCCGGGTCCCAGGTGAGAACCCAGTCGAGCTCGCGCAGGTCCGCGAGCGAGTGACAGCCGAGCAGCGGATGGCCTTCGCGGCCCACCACCGCGCAGGTCGACGAGAAGAGCGGCCGATAGTTGAATTCGACACCCGACGTGCCCGGCGCCGGCCGGCCGATGAAGAAGTCGAGACTGCCGTCGCGCAGTCGCGGATTGGCGATCGACAACAGGCCTTCGAAGAATTCGAGCCTCACGTCGGGCATCTTCTCGCAGAACCGCGTGATGGTTTCCGGCAGGAACGTCATCGCGATCCACGGCGTCACGGCGACCGTGAGCTTGCCTCGCGGCGCGCCGCGCAACGCGCCCATCGCTTCGTGAGCGCGTGTCATCTGACCCACCATCAGCCGCGCATGGACCAGCAGCGCCTGGCCCGCTTCCGTCAGCATGACTCCCGATGACGTTCGGTTCACGAGCGGCATCTGCACGTCTTCTTCGAGCTGGCGCAGGCTCTTGGTGATCGCCGCGGGCGATGCGTCGAGCAGGCGCGCCGCGCCGCGAATGCCACCGGCCTCGGCGACGGCCACGAGTGTTCGAAGTTGCTGGAGCTTCATGCGGCGCCGGGTGTTAGCCGTTGGTTGTCACGTTCACGATTCTAGCTCTCCCCCGCCCGATTCTGTCGCGCTACGTTAGTGGCACGCCAGAGCTTCGCCTGCCGGATAACCCTGATACAGCGAGACATAACGAGAGACGCGAACGATGAATGCTCCAGACGACTTCCTTGCGATCCGCGATGAAATGATCGCGTTGCGGCGCCAGATTCACGCCCATCCCGAACTCGGCTACGAGGAGTTCATGACGAGCGATCTCGTCGCGCAACGCCTCCTCGACTGGGGTTACGAGGTCCATCGCGGACTTGCGGGCACCGGCGTGGTCGGCACGCTGAAATGCGGCGACGGTCCGCGCCGGATCGGCGTGCGCGCGGACATGGACGCGCTGCCGGTACACGAGCGCACCGGTTTGCCCTACGCCAGCGTCACGCCCGGCAAGATGCACGCGTGCGGTCACGACGGCCACACGGCAATGCTGCTCGCAGCCGCCAAAGAGCTGGCCCGCACCCGCGACTTCGACGGCACTTTGCACCTCATCTTCCAGCCCGCCGAAGAAGGGCTCGCCGGCGCGCGGCGCATGCTCGAAGAGGGACTGCTGGAACGCTTTCCGTGCGACGCCGTGTTCGCCATGCACAACATGCCGGGCTATCCCGCCGGTCATCTCGGCTTTCGCGCAGGACCGTTCATGGCGTCCGCCGATCAGGTGACCGTGCGGGTGATCGGTCATGGCGGCCACGGCGCGATGCCGCATATGACGGTGGATCCTGTCGTCGTGTGCTCGGCGATCGTCCTCGCGCTGCAGACCGTGGTGTCGCGCAACGTCGCGCCGCTCGACATGGCCGTGATCACCGTGGGCGCGATCCACGCGGGCGAGGCGTCCAACGTGATTCCCGACGAAGCGCGCATGAACATCTCGGTGCGGGCCTTGCGCCCCGCCGTGCGCGACGAGCTGGAGCGGCGCATCACGCAGGTGATCGAAAGCCAGGCGGCGGTGTACGGCGCACGCGCCGAAGTGAACTACGAGGCGAGCTATCCGGTGCTCGTGAACGACGCGGAGATGACCGCGTTCGCAGAGGACGTGGCGCGCGAATGGCTCGGCGACGATCGCCTGATCGCCGATCTCCAGCCGTTCACCGGCAGCGAAGACTTCGCGTGGATCCTGCGCCAGTGCCGTGGCTGCTATCTGATCATCGGCAATGGCGACGGCGAAGGCAGTTGCATGGTCCACAACCCCGGCTACGACTTCAATGACGACATCCTCATGACGGGCGCGCGCTACTGGGTGCGGCTCGTCGAACGCTTCCTCGCCTGACGCGCGGCGCCCGATTATCCATCCCCACACTTCGGAAATCGCTATGAAACGTGCATTGCTTCCCGTGTTGCTCGCGCTCGCGATGGTGCCCGCGAGCTGGCCCGCGATGGTGCAGGCGCAGGATCCCCAGACGCTGCGCTTCGGCGTCGATCCGAGTTATCCGCCGTTCGAGTCGAAGGCGGCGGATGGCTCGCTCGTCGGCTTCGATATCGAACTCGGCAATGCGATCTGCGCGCAACTGAACCAGAAATGCGTCTGGGTGGAGCAGAACTTCGACGGCATGATCCCGGCGCTGAAGGCGCGCAAGTTCGACGCGATCCTCTCCGCGATGTCGGCCACCGCGTCGCGCCGTCAGCAGATCGACTTCACCCGTCGCCTTTACAACGGCCCGTCGGCGCTGATCGCGCGTTCCGGCACGAAGCTGCAGCCGGATGCGAAGGCCTTGCAGGGACAGCGCGTCGGCGTCGTGCAGGGTTCGACGCAGGAGAGCTTCGCGCGCACCGAATGGGCGACCAAGGGCGTCACGCTCGTGTCCTACCAGACGCAGGACCAGATTTATCAAGACCTCGTGACGGGACGCCTCGACGCCGCGTTCCAGTCGTCGGTGCAGGCCGACTACGGCTTTCTGAAGACGCCGCGGGGCAAGGGCTTCGCGCTGGTCGGCGAGCCGGTGAACGACAATCGCGTGGCGGGCGATGTCGCGATCGGCGTGCGCAAAGGCGACGCCGCGCTCGAAGACCGTCTCAATCAGGCGATCGACGCGATTCGCAAGAACGGCAACTATCAGCGCGTGGCCTCGAAGTACTTCAACTTCGACATCTACGGCAATTGAACGCAATCAACCCACTCACAGGGAGCGAGCGATGCACGAAAGCCTGAAGGAGCGTCTTGCACGTGCCGTGACGCCGGCGCTGACGGAAGCGTTTCGTCGCGATGGCGCGGTGTGCGTGCGCAATATCTTCACGGAAGAGGAAGTCGCCTTGCTGCGCGAAGGTATCGAGCGCAATCTCGCCGCGCCGAGCGAACGGGCCAAGGTTGCGAGCCGGCCCGACGATCCGGGCTGGTTCTTCGAGGACTTCTGCAACTGGCAGTCGAACGATGCGTACCGAAGCTTCATCGCCGGGTCCGCCGCGCCTGCGGTGGCCGGCGCGCTGATGGGCTGCGAGACCGTGCGGCTGTATCACGACCACGTGCTCGTGAAGGAGCCGAACACGCGCCAGCGCACGCCGTGGCATCAGGATCAGCCGTACTACAACATCGTCGGCGGGGACAACGTGAGCATGTGGATTCCCGTCGATCCGGTGGCGCGCGAGTCGACGCTCGAGTTCGTCGCGGGCTCGCATCGCGGGCCCTGGCTGATGCCGCGCACGTTCATGGAAAACGAGGCGAAGTGGTTCCCGGAAGGCAGCCTCGCGGACCTGCCGGACATCGAAGCCGATCGCGCTGCGCATCCGATCGTCGGCTGGGCGCTCGAACCGGGCGACATGGTCTGCTTCAACATGCTCACGCTGCACGCGTCGGGCGGCGTCGGAGGCAAGGTGCGGCGGCGCGCTTTCTCGATCCGCTTCATCGGCGACGACATCCGCCACGCGCCGCGCCCGTGGCGCACTTCGCCCGAGTTTCCCGGACTCGCCTCCGTGCTGGCCGACGGCGCGCCGATGGATCATCCGCTGTTTCCGGTCTTGTGGAGCGCGCACGCCCGATCCGAAGCCTAACTGTCCGCCGGTGCGCCCGTTTCGCCGATCACGTGCAGCAGACTGTCGTTGAGCTGCTGCTGTTCCTTTGCCTGCGTCAGGAGCCAGCGATGAAAGCTGCGGCAGTGCGCCTTGTCGAACGTGTGAGGCCGCCACGTCAGGAAGTACGGCCCGGGCAGCGCGAGACCCAGCGCGAAGGGCATGACGAGGCGTCCGGCGGCGAGATCGTCGCAGATCATCGACGACTGCGCGAGCACGAAACCGTGACCGTCGATGGCCGCCTGGATCGCCACGCTGGACAGCGAATGCACCTGGCGCGAGTCGTTGACGCGGCCGTTGTCCGCTTCGTCGACGCCGTTCGCGCGGAACCAGTCGCGCCACGAAGGCGGCGACGCGAACTTCGGCTGCCAGTCGACGGCAATCAGCGGATAGGCCAGGATGTCGGCGGGCGTCGCGAGCGGCGCATCCTCGCGCAGAAGATGCGGGCTGCAGACGGGCACCACGCAGTCGCGAAAGAGTTCGACGGCGTTGTTCACGTCGATCACGCGATCGCCGTAGCTGATGCGGAAATCGATCTCGTAGCCATCCGGCGACGGCTCCGTGTGCGTGCCGTCGAGATAGACGCTCAGATCGGGATAGCGTTGCTGCCACGTGGCCACGCGCGCGGCGAGCCATTTCGACAGCAGCGACGGCAGCGCGCTCACGCTGAGATTGCGCACGTTCCTCGACCGCTCGATTTCGGCGTGCGCGACCCGCAGGCTTTCGAACGCGACCGCGCAGCTCGCGTGGTAGCGCGCGCCGGCGGCGGTGAGCCGCAGCCGTTTGCCGTCCTTCTGCATCAGGCGCAGGCCCAGCGTGTCCTCGAGCAGCTTCATTTGCTGGCTGACCGCGCCCGCGGAAATGCCGAGGCGCCGCGCGGCTTCGGTGACGCCGCCGCAGCGGCCCACGGCCTCGAAAACCTGAAGCGCGCGCAAAGGAGGAAGGGTCTGCATCCGCGTCTCCCGCGTGATCTTTTCGGTTTAGAAACTCTAAACGAAACGGCAGATTTTCACACCTGTTCTTCGGTGTTTTGACTTCTTATGCTTCTCACATGCTCGACGCGAAGCAGAGGTCGGCATCGACCGGGCGATACCGAACAGGAGGCAGAACAATGTTTTTGAAGAACGCGTGGTATGTCGCGGCGTGGGACAACGAGGTCACGCAGGAACTGCGGCCGTTGACGATTCTCGACGAGCGCATCGTCCTCTACCGCAAGCTGGACGGCACGCCCGTCGCGCTGGAAGACGCGTGCCCGCATCGCAAGCTGCCGCTCTCGATGGGCCGCCGCATGGGCGACGAGGTCGAATGCGGCTACCACGGACTGACCTTCGACTGTTCGGGCGCGTGCACGCGCGCACCGGGCGCGGCGCGTATCCCGACGGGCGCGCGCGTGCGCAGCTATCCGCTTGCGGAGCGCTACGGTCTCGTGTGGATCTGGATGGGCGAGCCGGACGCGGCCGATCCCGCCGCCATCATCGAGGTCGACGAATGGAACGATCCGGCGTGGGGCTCGAACCGGGGCGATGCGATGACCGTCGATTGCCATTACCTGTACGTCACAGACAATCTGCTCGATCCCTCGCATGTCGCGTGGGTTCATCGTACGTCGTTCGGTAACGCGGCCTGTGAGGCGGAGCCGCTCAGAACGGAGGTCGCGGAGCAGGGCGTGACGGTCTCGCGCTGGATGCGCGACGTGGACGTCGCGCCCTTCTATGCGAAATTCGTGCGTTTCGGCGGACGTTGCGACCGCAAGCAGCATTACGAAGTGCGCTTTCCGTCGCACGCGATCATCAAGGCCGTGTTCACGCCGGCCGGCACCGGCGGCGACGATGCGCCGCCGCATCCGGATGTCTTCCTCATGAACTCGTACAACTTCATGACGCCGGTGGACGCTTCGCACACGCGCTATTTCTGGTTCCAGACACGCAACTTCGCACCGGGCGACGAAGACGTCTCGCGCCAGTTCGACGAGGACGTGCGCCACGCCTTCGAAGAAGACCGGGCGGTGTTGAGCGCCGTGCACGCGGGCATGGCGCAGCGGCGCACGCCGAACATCGATCTCGCCATCGATGCGGGACCGCTGCGTTTTCGCCGTGCACTCGCGAAGATGATCGAGCGCGAGCAGGCTTCATCGACGGCGTCTTCCACCGTGTACGTCGTGGGTCAGACGGCGGGCGGAGCCGTGGCATGACAGGCGCCGTTTCGCCCGCGCCAGGCGGTTTCAGACGGCTTCGGGTCGCACGGCGGGTTCGCGAGAGCGCATCGGTCGTGTCGTTCGAACTCCTGTCGACGGAGGGCGCCGCGCTGCCGCCGTTTCTCGCTGGCCAGTTCGTCGCCGTGCGCCTTGCGATGCCCGACGGCGAGCCGCTCGTGCGCACCTACAGCCTGTCCGGCGATCCCGCCGACACGTCGCGCTGGCGCATATCGGTCAAGCAGGAAACGAATCCGCGCGGACGCGGCTCCTGCCATCTCCACGAGCAGATCGCGGTCGGCGATGCGCTCGAGATCGCCGGACCGCTGGGCGCGTTCGTCTGCGCGGAAGACAGCGAGCGGCCCGTCGTGCTGCTGAGCGGCGGCATCGGCGTGACGCCCATGCTGAGCATGCTGCACCGGCTGAGTTCGGCGAGCACGCGGCCCGTGCACTTCATCCACGCATGCGAGAACGGCGCAGTGCATGCGTTTCGCGATGAAGTGCGGCATCTCGCCGGCACGCGCGCGGGCATCGGCGTGCACGTGTGTTACCGCGTGCCGCGCGGGCGCGAGGATCTCGACGTCTGCGACAGCAGCGGATTGCTGACGAAGCAGACCTTGCAGGCGCTGCTGCCGCTCGACGACTACGAAGTCTATCTGTGCGGGCCACCCGCGTTCATGCAGGCGAACTGGCGCTTGCTGCGCAGCCTCGGTGTCGCGCGCGAGCGCATCCATTACGAGTTCTTCGGCCCGGCGACGGTGATCGATGACGAAGCTTCGCAGCCCGAACCGTCGCCCGACACGACACATCCCGCGACGATGGACGCGCTCACCGTGCGCTTTCATCCGCAGAACGAGCCGCTCGCCTGGGACCCCGCATGCGGATCGCTGCTGGAGTTCGCGGAGCAGGCGGGCCACGCGCCGCCGTTCAGTTGCCGCGCGGGTATCTGCGGCAGTTGCGCCGCGCGTCTCGTGGAAGGGCGGGTGAGCTATGTCGAGCCGCCGCTCGATCCGCCTGCCGAGGGCGAAGTGCTGCTGTGCTGCGCGAAGCCATTGACTTCGGTGACGCTGGCGCTGCAGTGCTCATGAGCGCCGCGTCGACACGCGGTTTCAACACTAGCAAGGAGACGAGGAGCGCATGACCATCGAATTTCCAGTCGAACCCCGCTACGCAAGTCAGCGCGAACGGTTTCTGCAGGCGGCGACGGCAGCGGGCGCGGCCGTGGTGTCGTACGAACATCCGTTGCGCGGTCCGGCGGGCGAAACGCTCGCCACGGACGTCGCGTGGCTCGGCCCGTCCGATGCCCGCCGCGTGCTGGTCGCGATTTCGGGGACGCACGGCGTCGAGGGCTACTACGGCTCGGCGTGCCAGACGGCGTGGCTGCGCGAGCTCGGCACGCGCGGCTTGCCGGCTGGCGTCGCGGTGATGATGGTGCATCTGATCAACCCGTGGGGCACGGCGTGGGTGCGCCGCGTCAACGAGGACAACATCGACCTGAACCGCAACTATCTGGATTTCAACGCGCCGCTGCCGGTCAACGCGCGTTACGAAGCGATTCACGAGATCTACACCTGCCGCGATCTCGACGGGCCCGGCCGCGCGCGCGCCGATGCGCAGCTCGCCGCGCAGGTGCGCAGCATGGGCTGGCCGGAATATCAGGCGATCGTCGGCGCGGGACAGTACGCGCATGCGGACGGCCTTTTCTATGGCGGCAAAGAGGCCGCGTGGTCCAACCAGACCTTGCGCGCGATCATCGACCGGTTTCTGACGCCCGCTCAGATCGCGATCGCGTTCGATCTGCATACCGGCGCCGGTCCGTTCGGCTATCCGATGCTGATGGCGATCGCGCGGGCGCGCTATCCCGCGCTCGCCGACGCGCAGACGCTCTACGGCCCGTGGCTGCATACGCTCGTGACCGACGCGCAGGCCGCGGTGAGCGACACCGGCGTCGTCGCCCGCGCGACCGGCTACACCTCGCAGGCGATGCTCGACGCGTTGCCCGGCACGCGCCTGATGCAGCTCGTCATCGAGTGCGGCACGTACGCCGAAGGACCCATGCACGAGGCCTTGCGCAACGATCACTGGCTGCACCTGCACGGCGACCCGCACGATGCGCGCGGCAGGCAGATCAGCCGCGCGCTGTTCGATGCCTTCCTGCCCGCCGACGAGGACTGGCGCGATATCGCGTGGCGTCGCACGCGGCAGGTCTGGGAGCGCGCGCTGAAGGCGTTGCCCGATCTGCATCGCACGCCGCGCGAGGCCTGAACCGCGCCCGCCGCACAAAAGACCACAACGGAGACATCCCATCATGCTGGAAGGCTATGGACCGCAACTGATCGCGGGCACCTGCAGGACACTGGAGCTGGCGTTGTTGTCGCTCGCGGTTTCGTTCGCATTGGGGCTGATCGGCGCAGCGGCGAAACTCTCGGGCAGGCGCGCTTTCGTGAGCATCGGCACGGCCTACACGACGCTGATTCGCGCGGTGCCCGACCTCGTGCTGATGCTGCTGCTGTTCTACAGCATTCAGATCCTGCTGAACCGCATCACGGACGCGATGGGCGTGGAGCAGATCGACATCGATCCGTTCATCGCGGGCGTGCTCACGCTCGGCTTCATCTATGGCGCGTATTTCACGGAGACGTTTCGCGGCGCGTTTCTCGCGGTTGCGCGCGGACAGATCGAAGCGGGGCACGCATACGGCATGACGCGCTGGCAGGTGTTCCGCCGGCTGATGTTCCCGCAGATGATGCGTTACGCGCTGCCGGGCATCGGCAACAACTGGCAGGTGGTGGTTAAGGCGACGGCGCTGGTGTCGATCATCGGTCTCGCGGATATCGTCAAGGTCACGCAGGATGCCGGCAAGAGCACGCTGCGGTTCTTCTTCTTCACGCTGGCCGCGGGCGCGATCTATCTGGCGATCACGTCGCTTTCGAACCTGCTGCTCGCCTGGCTCGAAAGGCGCTATTCGGTGGGCGTGCGGAGGGCCGCGCTGTGATCGACATCGTTCGCGAATACTGGCAGAACTATCTGTTCACCGACGGCTACCGCTTCACGGGTCTCGCCATCACGCTTTGGCTGCTGGCCGCGTCCATCGGGCTGGGTTTTTGTCTCGCCGTGCCGCTTGCGATCGCGCGGGCGTCGCCCAACCGGTTCATCTCGACGCCCGTGTGGCTCTATACCTATGTGTTTCGCGGCACGCCGCTCTATGTCCAGCTCCTGCTCTGCTATACGGGCCTCTACAGCCTGCAGGTCGTGCATTCGCATGTGCTGCTCGACGCCTTCTTTCGCAACGCGATGAATTGCACGCTGCTCGCCTTCACGCTCAACGAGTGCGCCTACACGACCGAAATCTTCGCGGGTGCGATCAGGGCCACCGCGTACGGAGAAGTGGAAGCCGGGATGGCTTACGGCATGTCGCGCTTCACGCTGTATCGACGCATCATTCTGCCCTCGGCGCTGCGCCGCGCGCTGCCCAGCTACAGCAACGAAGTGATCCTGATGCTGCATGCGACGACGCTCGCATTCACCGCGACCGTGCCCGACATCCTGAAGGTCACGCGCGACGTCAACTCGGCGACCTATCAGTCGTTTCAGGCATTCGGCATCGCAGCGCTGCTCTATGCGGGCATCGTGTTCGCGCTGGTGTTCGCCTTCCGCAAGCTGGAATCGCACTGGCTTGCGTTTCTGAAGCCGCAGGCGCTCTGAAGGGCGTCCGGCCCATTCTTCGTCAGGCAGGAGATTTCGAACCCATGTCCAAGCTGGCCGTGCATGACCTGCACAAGAAGTTCGGTGAAAACGAAGTCCTCAAGGGCGTGTCGCTCGATGCGAAGGCGGGGGATGTCATCAGCATCATCGGTTCGAGCGGTTCGGGCAAGAGCACGTTTCTGCGATGCATGAACTTTCTCGAACAGCCCTGTTCGGGGAGCATCGCGCTCGATGGCGAACCGATCCGCACGGAGCGCGACCGGCGCGGCGCATTGCGCGTCGCCGATCCGAAGCAGTTGCGCCGGATGCGCGCGAAGCTGTCGATGGTGTTCCAGCATTTCAATCTCTGGGCGCACAAGACCGTGCTGGAGAACGTGATCGAGGCGCCGGTGAGCGTGCTGGGACTGAGCCGCGTCGAAGCGACCGAGCGCGCACGGGGCTATCTCGCGAAGGTGGGCCTGACGCCGGCGCTGGAAAGCCGCTATCCGTCGCATCTCTCGGGCGGCCAGCAGCAGCGCGTGGCGATCGCGCGCGCGCTCGCGATGGAGCCGGAAGTCATGCTGTTCGACGAGCCCACGTCGGCGCTCGATCCCGAACTCGTGGGCGAAGTGCTTCGCGTGATGCAGGCGCTCGCGGAAGAGGGGCGCACGATGATCGTCGTCACGCATGAGATGGGATTCGCGCGCAATGTGTCGAATCACGCGGTGTTTCTGCATCAGGGGCGGATCGAGGAGCAGGGCTGTCCGCACGACATGCTCGTGAATCCTCGCAGCGACCGGCTGCGCGGGTTTCTGTCGGGCAGTCTCAAGTGATGCGGTGCAGGCGCGGGCCGCTCAGTCGTCGAACTCGCCCGCTTCTAGAGCCTCGGCGAAATCGGTGAGCCAGGTGCCGAAGTGGTCCGTGTCGTAGGTCGCGCGCTTGCCGTTCGTGAGCCGCGTGACCGAAACCTGCCGGATCGTGCCGTTTTTGGCGCCCGGGGGAACGTCGTCATTGTCCGCGATCTCGAAATCGCAAGGGTCGAGTCCCCGGTTGGCGAGTACGGCCTTGACGTCTTCCTGTTCGTCCCAGGAAAACTGGGAGAAGTCGTGAGTTGTCATGCGGTCTCCTCGGGACGGTGAGGGAAAAGCATCCGGGCATTGCGTAATGATACCTTTGCCGCACTCGGCTATCCGACGGCGCACGCGTATCGGGCGAACCGCGCGGGCGTAACGGATTGCCGCGCGCCGTTTACACATTCTTTATACCTTCCCCAACTCTCTTCGTAAGTCCTTTACGCCCGTTCTCCTATTCTCCACGCTGTCCTGAACCGCACTTGGGGAGAACATCAAAATGGACTTCGTTTATCTTGCCGGCATCGTCCTCTTCTGGGGACTTTGCCTGGCGCTCACGCACGGCTGCGACAAGCTGAGCCGTCGCGCGACGGGAGGCCGTCCATGAGCGCCTGGATGTTGTGGCTGGCGACGGCAGCTACGCTGCTGCTGTTCGTGTACCTCGTGTACGCGCTGTTGCGTGCGGAGGATCTCGAATGAACCCCAACACGTTCATGCAGACGGCGATCTTCATCGTCGTCCTCATCGCGCTGGCGATTCCGCTCGGGCGATACATCGCCAATGTGCTCGACGGCTCGTCGGTCGTCGTGCGCAAGATCGGGCGACCAATCGAAAACCTGCTGTATCGCATCGCCGGGGTCGATCCCGAAGCCGAGATGTCGTGGAAGCATTACGCGATCGCCGTGATGCTCTTCAATGCGCTCGGCGCACTGGTGCTCTACGCGATCCTGCGCCTGCAGGGCATGCTGCCGGCGAATCCGCAAGGCATGGCCGGCATGACGCCCGATGCCGCGTTCAACACCGCCGTCAGTTTCGTGACCAATACGAACTGGCAGGACTACGGCGGCGAAAGCACGCTCGGCTATCTCGCGCAGATGCTGGGCCTCACCGTGCAGAACTTCGTCTCGGCGGCCACCGGCATCGCGGTCGTGATCGCGCTGATCCGGGGCTTCAAGCGTCACACGGCGCAGACCATCGGCAATTTCTGGGTCGATCTGACGCGCACGACGCTCTACATTCTCGCGCCGCTCGCGGTGATCTTCGCGCTGGTGTTCGTGAGCCAGGGCGCGATTCAGAATTTCAAGGCCTACGAGGACGTGCCCACGCTCCAGGTCACGACATACCAGGCACCGAAGACGGACGCGCAAGGCAATGCCGTCAAGGACGAGAAGGGCAATCCGGTGATGCAGGACGTGAAGGCGGACAAGCAGACCCTGCCTATGGGCCCGGTCGCATCCCAGGAAGCGATCAAGATGCTCGGCACTAACGGCGGCGGCTTCTTCAACGCCAACTCGGCGCATCCGTTCGAAAACCCGACGCCGTTCTCCAACTTCATGCAGATGCTCGCCATGCTGATCATCCCGGCGGCGCTGTGCGTGGTGTTCGGGCGCACGGTCGGCGACAGGCGGCAGGGCTATGCGGTGCTCGCCGCCATGACCATCGCGTTTGCCGTCGCGTGCTGGGGCGAGATCTCGTCGGAACAGGCCGGCAATCCGCTGTACGCGTCGCTCAAGGTCGACACCGCCGCGTCCGCGCTGCAGGCCGGCGGCAACATGGAAGGCAAGGAAACGCGCTTCGGCATCGCGCAGTCGGGCATCTTCACGGTCGCGACCACGGCGGCCTCCTGCGGCGCGGTCGCCAATACGCACGATTCGCTGACGCCGCTCGGCGGCCTCGTTCCGATGCTGCTCATCCAGCTGGGTGAGGTGATCTTCGGCGGCGTCGGCTCGGGTCTGTACGGCATGCTCGCGTTCGCCCTGCTCGCGGTCTTCGTGGCGGGCCTGATGATCGGCCGCACGCCCGAATACGTGGGCAAGAAGATCGAGTCGTTCGAGATGAAGATGGTGTCCATCGTGATTCTGCTCACGCCGCTGCTCGTGCTCGTGGGCACGTCGATCGCGGTGCTGACGGCAGCGGGCACCGCAGGCATCGCGAATCCCGGCGCGCATGGCTTCTCGGAAGTGCTCTACGCGTTCAGTTCCGCCGCCAACAACAACGGCAGCGCGTTCGGCGGCCTTTCGGTGAACACGCCGTTCTACAACTCGATGCTCGGCATTGCGATGTGGTTCGGCCGTTTCGGCTCGCTCATCCCGATCCTCGCCATCGCGGGCTCGCTCGCGGCCAAGAAGCGTCTTGCCGTGACGGCCGGGACCTTGCCTACACACGGCCCGCTCTTCGTGGTGCTCCTGCTCGGCACGCTGCTTCTGGTCGGCGCGCTGACCTATATTCCCGCGCTCGCGCTCGGCCCCATCGTCGAGCACGTCACGATGGTCACGGGCCATTGATTTCCGAGGACAGCATGAATCAAATCAATCAACCGCCGATGCACCGTCCCGAGAATCTGGGGCAGGCTCGCACGGCCGCGCGTTCGATGTTCGACCCGACGCTGCTCAAGCCGGCGATCGTCGATTCGTTCAGAAAGCTCGCGCCGCGCACGCAGTTGCGCAATCCCGTGATGTTCTGCGTGTACATCGGCAGCATTCTGACGACGGTGTTGTGGATCGCGGCGCTGGCGGGCCAGGCGGAAGCGCCCGCCGGCTTCATCCTCGCGATCGCGCTGTGGCTGTGGTTCACGGTGCTGTTCGCGAACTTCGCCGAAGCGCTCGCCGAAGGGCGCTCGAAAGCGCAGGCCGCGTCGTTGCGCAGCGCCAAGCACAACGTGATGGCCAAGAAGCTCAACGAGCCGCATCCGAAATCGCCGATCCGCATCACGACCTCGACCGATCTCGTGAAGAACGACGTCGTGCTGGTCGAAGCGGGCGACGTGATTCCCGCGGACGGCGAAGTGATCGAAGGCGTGGCGTCCGTCGATGAGTCCGCGATCACCGGTGAATCCGCGCCGGTGATCCGCGAGTCGGGCGGCGATTTTTCGTCGGTGACGGGCGGCACGCGCGTGCTGTCGGACTGGATCGTGGTGCGCGTGACGGTCAATCCGGGCGAGGCGTTTCTCGATCGCATGATTGCGATGGTCGAAGGCGCGAAGCGTCAGAAGACGCCCAACGAGATCGCGCTGACGATTCTGCTCGTCGCGCTGACGCTCGTGCTGCTGTTCGCCACCGCCACGCTGCTGCCGTTTTCGATGTTCTCCGTCGAAGCGGCGAAGCAGGGCCACGTCGTGACCATCACCGCGCTCGTCGCGCTGCTCGTGTGCCTGATTCCGACCACCATCGGCGGGCTGCTTTCCGCCATCGGCGTGGCGGGCATGAGCCGCATGATGCAGGCGAACGTGATCGCGACCTCGGGGCGCGCGGTCGAAGCGGCGGGCGACGTCGACGTGCTGCTGCTCGACAAGACCGGCACCATCACGCTCGGCAATCGTCAGGCCTCGTCATTCACGGTGGCGCCGGGCGTGCTGGAGCGCGAACTCGCGGATGCCGCGCAACTCGCCTCGCTCGCCGATGAAACGCCGGAAGGGCGCAGCATCGTCGTGCTGGCCAAGCAGCGCTTCAATATCCGCGAGCGCGACATGGCCTCGCTCCACGCGACCTTCCTCGCGTTCAGCGCGCAGACGCGCATGAGCGGCGTGGATCTGCCCGGTCGCGAGATCCGCAAGGGTTCCGCCGACGCCCTGAAGCGCTATATCGAAGAGCGCGGCGCCCGCTTCCCGCAGGAACTGCAAAGCGCCGTCGATGACGTCGCGCGCCGTGGCAGCACGCCGCTCGTCGTCGCGGAAACGGCCGGTGGCGCGACGCGCGCGCTCGGCGTGATCGAGTTGAAGGACATCGTGAAGGGCGGCATCAAGGAGCGTTTCGCCGAGTTGCGCAAAATGGGCATCAAGACGGTGATGGTGACGGGCGACAACCGCCTGACCGCTGCCGCCATCGCAGCGGAAGCGGGCGTCGACGACTTCCTCGCCGAAGCGACGCCCGAAGCCAAGCTCGCGACGATCCGGCAGCATCAGGCCGAAGGGCGTCTGGTCGCGATGACCGGCGACGGCACCAACGACGCGCCCGCGCTCGCGCAGGCGGACGTCGCGGTCGCGATGAACACGGGCACGCAGGCCGCGAAGGAAGCGGGCAACATGGTCGATCTCGATTCGAATCCGACCAAGCTGATCGAGATCGTCGAGATCGGCAAGCAGATGCTGATGACGCGCGGCTCGCTGACGACGTTTTCCATCGCCAACGATGTGGCCAAGTATTTCGCGATCATTCCGGCCGCGTTCGCGACGACGTATCCGCAATTGCGCGTGCTGGACGTGATGCATCTCGCGTCGCCGTCGTCGGCGATTCTGTCGGCGGTGATCTTCAACGCGCTGATCATCGTGTTCCTGATTCCGCTCGCGTTGAAGGGCGTGAAGTATCGCGCGCTGGGCGCTGCCTCATTGTTGCGAAGGAACCTGCTGATCTACGGATTGGGCGGTATCCTGCTGCCGTTCCCGTTCATCAAGCTGATCGACATGGTCATCACGGCGCTCGGCTGGAGTTGAACCGCCATTTGCGGATATATTGATTCGAAGGGAAATGACATCATGAAACACGTTCTTCGTCCGGCCCTGGTGCTCTTCGTCGCGCTGACGGTGGTGACCGGGCTGATCTATCCTGCGGTCGTCACGGCGATCGGTCAGGCGGCGTTCAGTCATCAGGCGAACGGCAGCATGATCGAGCGCGACGGCAAGATCGTCGGCTCGGAAATCATCGGCCAGCAGTTCGACGCGCCGCAGTATTTCTGGGGCCGTCTGTCGGCCACGACGCCCAATCCGTACAACGCGGGCAGTTCCAGCGGCTCGAATCTCGGGCCGACCAACCCCGCCCTCGCCGATGAGGTCAAGGGCCGCATCGACGCGCTGCACGCGGCCGACCCGGACAATCGGGCGGCGCTGCCGGTCGATCTGGTGACCACGTCGGGCAGCGGGCTCGATCCCGAGATCAGCCCCGCTGCTGCTGCATATCAGGTCGCGCGCGTCGCGAAGGCGCGTGGCATGACGGTCGAGCAGGTGCAGGCGCTCGTCGCGCAGGCGACCGTGGGACGCCAGTTCGGCGTGCTCGGCGAGCCGCGCGTCAACGTGCTGAAGCTCAATTTCGCGCTGGATGCGGCCAAGGGCTGAAACGCGCAACCATGGACCATCACGAGCAAGCGCAATGACCCGCCCCGATCCCGATGAACTGCTCGACAAGCTCCAGCGCGATGAGGAGAAGCTTCAGCGCGGGCGCCTGAAGGTGTTCTTCGGGGCGTCGGCGGGCGTCGGCAAGACCTTCGCGATGTTGCAGGCCGCGCGCCGGCGAAGCGATGAAGGCGCGGATGTGGTCGTCGGCGTGGTCGAAACGCATGGCCGCAAGGAGACGATCGCCCTGCTCGACGGTCTGGAGACGCTGCCGGCGGCGCGCATCGAATATCGCGGGCGGCTGCTCGCGGAGTTCGATCTGGATGCCGCGCTCGCGCGCAAGCCGCAACTCGTTCTGGTCGATGAACTCGCGCATTCGAACGTGCAGGGCTCGCGTCACATGAAGCGCTGGCAGGACGTCCAGGAACTGCTCGACGCGGGCATCGACGTCTACACGACCGTCAACGTGCAGCACCTGGAGAGCCTGAACGATATCGTCGGGCGCATCACGGGCATTCGCGTGTGGGAGACCGTGCCGGACCGCGTCTTCGATCTCGCCGATGAAGTCACGCTCGTCGATCTGCCGCCCGAGGAACTGCTCGACCGGCTGCGCGACGGCAAGGTCTATCTGCCGGCGCAGGCCGAGAACGCGGTGCGCAATTTCTTCCGCAAGGGCAATCTGATCGCGCTGCGTGAACTCGCGTTGCGCCGCACTGCCGATCGTGTCGATGCGCAGATGCGCGAATATCGCGCCGATCAGTCGATCGAGCGCATCTGGCGCGCGCGCGAACGCCTGATTGCATGCGTCGGGCCGGGTCCGGAAAGCGCGGCGCTGGTGCGCGCCGCAGCGCGGCTGGCGGCGGCATTGAAGGCGGACTGGCTCGCGGTCTATGTCGAGACGCCGAAGCTTCAGCGCCTCTCCGACGATCAGCGCCGCCGCACGCTGGAGGCGCTCAAGCTCGCCTCCGAACTCGGCGCGGAAACCGTCACGCTGGACGGCGCGGACGCCGCCGCGACGCTCATCGACTACGCGCGCATGCGCAACGTGTCGAAGCTCGTGGCCAGCGCGTCGTCCGCGCAAGGGTGGCAGCGCTATGTCGACCGGCCGGTCAGCGAGCGCATCATTCGTCAGGCGGCGGATATCGACGTGACGCTCGTGTCGACCGGCGCGCGCGACGGGCAGCCGCGCTCGACGCTCACGTTCGGCGCGCTGCGGGAAGGCATGCGCTCGCCGCCTCGCGCCTACGCCTTTGCGCTCGCGATCGGCGCGGGCATCACGCTCGTCGCCACCGCGCTTGCCGCGCAACGCTTCGCCGTCACGAACCTCGTGATGCTCTATCTGCTCGGCGTGATCTTCGCCGCCGTGCGGCTCGGGCGCGGGCCGGGCGTGATGCTGTCGTTTCTGTCGGTCGCTGCGTTCGACTATTTCTTCGTCGCCCCGGTGATGTCGTTCTCGGTCGGCGACACGCAGTATCTGCTCACCTTCGCGGTCATGCTGCTCACCTCGCTGACGATCAGCCATCTGACTTCGAGCCTGCGGCGCGAAGCGCGGATCGCCTCGCAGCGCGAGCGCCGCACCGGCGCGATGTACGCCATGACCAAGGAACTCGCCGCCGCGCTGATGACCGAGCAGATCATCGAGATCGGCACCCGGCACATCGCCGAGGTTTTCCAGGCGAGGGCCGCCATCCTGTTGCCGGACAGCGGCGAGAAAGTGCAGCAGAAGGTGACGGAAGTGAGCCCCGGGACGACGCTCGACAGAACCGAACTCGACCTCGATATCGCGCAATGGGTTTATGACCAGCAAAAGCCCGCGGGACGCAGCACCGACACGCTGCCTGCGGCGCAAGCGCTCTATCTGCCGCTCAAGGCGCCGATGCGTACGCGTGGCGTGCTCGCCTTTGCGTCGCAGCGGCCCGCCGATCTGGCCGTCCCCGAGCAACGGCGCATGATCGAAACCTTCGCGGCGCAAATCGCGCTCGCGCTGGAGCGCGTGCATTACGTGGAGATCGCGCAGGATGCGCTCGTCAACATGGAATCGGAACGGCTGCGCAATTCGCTGCTGTCGGCCATTTCGCACGATCTGCGCACGCCGCTTACGTCGATCGTCGGCTTCGCGTCGATTCTGGACGAGCAGGTCAATGCGGGCGAACAAGGCTCGGCGCGTTCACAGGAACTCGTGCATGCGATTCACGACGAAGCGTTGCGCATGAGCGGCCTTGTCACGAATCTGCTCGACATGGCGCGACTGCAGGCAGGCGCGATCCGCCTGAACCGGCAATGGACGATGCTGGAGGAAACCGTGGGCGCGGCGCTCGCCGGCCTCAGGCGCACGCTGACGGGCCGCCGCGTGCAGACGCGCATTCCCGCGGACTTGCCTCTGCTGCAACTCGATGCCGTCCTGATGGACCGGCTGTTCGCCAATCTGCTGGAGAACGTCGCGAAATACACGCCGCAGGGCACGGACATCGATATCTCCGCGCGCGTGGAGCAGGATGCCGGGAAGCGCGTCGTGCGGGTCCGGGTCGACGACCGCGGCCCGGGCATTCAGGCCGGCATGCAGAAGCGTCTCTTCGAGAAGTTCACGCGCGGTGAGAAGGAGTCGGCGCAGTCCGGCGTCGGGCTCGGGCTCGCGATATGCCGCGCCATCGTGGAAGCGCACGGCGGCGAGATTGGCGCGGAGAATCGCATGGAAAACGGCAGCGTAGTGGGATCGAGCTTCTGGTTCACGCTTCCGGCCGAGGACACGCCGCCTTCCGTCGAGATGTCGCCCGATGAAGAAGCTGCACCACCCGCATTACCACCGATGCCTCATCCCGATCACCGCTGAAACCTGCGTCTTCGTCGTCGATGGCGACAACGTATAGATCTGCGCATACGGCGCGTCCTTCGCCGCACGCTGATAGACGCCGACGAGGAACAGGTCCGTCCGCTTGCTGAGGAAGTAGTTCGCGCCTGCATTCACCTGATGCCACGCGGGCGATGCGTCCTGCGGATGGTACTGGCCGGTCGTGTAGATGTACGCCGCGCCGAGCAGCAGGTCGGGCATCACGTAGTCCGTCAGCGAGACTTCGAAGTTCTGCAAGGTCAATCGCGACTCATCGAGATAGTCGAAGCGCGCGTTGGTATAGAGGAACGACGCGCTCGCCGTGCCGAACGCGTAGGCGCCGCCCGCGCCGTACATCGTCTGTCTGCGCACGCCCGCGCCGGTCGCCGGGTTGGTGATGAAGGGCGACGAGAAACCGTAATCGCCGACCACCGCGCCGTTCGGGTTGTTCGGATCGTTCGGCTCATTGACGAGCAGGAACGCCGCGCCCAGCGAGAGCGGGCCTCGGCGATACTGCACCGCCGCGCTGTACGCGTTGTTGTCGGAAAAGCCGCCCGCGCGATTCGAGAAACCATACAGCGCTTCCGCCTGAAACCCGCCATAGTCGATGGTCTTGTACTGCACCGCGTTGTTGATGCGGAAGGTGTCGAACACGTTGTCGCTGTCGCCGATATGCGCGCCGTACGCCGCGAACTGGCACGCCGATTCGAACGCGCACAGCGTGACCGCCTCGTCGTACTGACGCCCGAAGGTGATCGTGCCGAGCGTGTTCGACGACAGCCCGACGAACGCCTGCCGCCCGAACTCGCGCCCGCCCTGCGATAGCGTGCCGTTGCCGATGTTGTAGCCGTTCTCCAGCTTGAAGATCGCCTTCACGCCGCCGCCCAGATCCTCGGTGCCCTTCATGCCCCAACGTGGCGTCTGCATCGGTCCGCTCGCGAACTGCCAGGTCGAATGTCCCTGCTTGTCCGCGCCGCGCTGGTTGTTCGCATAGACGATGCCTGTCGAAACCAGTCCATAGAGCGTCACGCTGCTTTGGGCGAACGCGCTCTGGGCGCACAGCGCGCTTGCGGCGATGACCAACAAACGTCGTTTCATGGCTTTCCTGTTGTATGAGTTTGAACGGAAGCGTCCCGGTCGATAAGGATGGCGAATCAATCCGTCTGGAAACCGGCGCAGGCTTCGAATGACGTCTTGCCCGATGCACTCAGGCATCGGCACCGACAGATTCTTGCGGAACAAAAAACGCGCGGGATAGCACCGAATTTGGCCACCAGCGAGCGAATTTTTAGCGCGCATGCGTTCCGTATCCGCGCGCATTGCGTACGCCTTTTCATCGGGTTCGACGTACCGGGTATACCCACCCGATCTAATTTCGGCATCACTCATCGCAAAAAATGATGCTATGCGGGGACACTTTTGGCTGCTGACAATGGGGTCACTCGGCATCACCCGTCAGATGAATGACCGTTGAAAAGGGGAGCCCATGCTGGACACACCGGAGACGAAAATGGCAATGATCGAAAACGCGGGAAGGCGGCGCATGCTGCGCACGCTCACCGCGGGCGCGCTGGCGGCAAGCGGCGGCCTGCTGTCGGTGCGCGCGTTCGCGGGCGGACTCGCTACCGTCAACATGCAGCTCGGCTGGGTGCCGGGCGGCAATCAGGTCGGCGAGGTGGTGGCAAAACGCCTCGGCTATTACGAAAAGGAAGGCATCGACTTTCATATCCAGCCGGGCGGACCGAATATCGACGGCGTCGCGATCGTCGCATCGGGGCGCTATCAGGCGGGCGAGATTTCGTCGAGCCCGTCCATCATGCTGGCCGTGTCGGAAGGGCTGCCCATCAAGTGCATCGCGGTCGGGCTCCAGCAGCATCCGTACACCTTCTTCTCGCTGAAGAAGGCGCCGATCCGCTCGCCGCAGGACATGATCGGCAAGCGCATCGGCATTCAGTCGACGGGCATGGTCCTGCTGCGCGCGCTACTCGCCAAGCACAAGATTCCCGAGAGCCAGGTGAAGATCGTGCCGGTCGGCGCGGATATGATGCCGCTCGTCGCCGGTCAGGTCGATGCCGTCACCGGCTGGCAGACGAACACCACGGCGCTCAAGCCGCTCGGCGCGGACCGCGTGGACTTGCGCCTGTGGGACACCGGCGTGCGCCTCTACGCGCTGCCGTATTACGCGACCACGTCGAGCCTGAAGGAACATCCGGAGACGGTCGCGGGCTTTCTGCGGGCCACCGCGCGCGGCTGGATGTACGCCAACCAGAACCGCGATCAGGCCGTCGACATGCTGGTGAAGGACTATCCGAACCTGAATCGCGCGGACGAGCGCGTCGCGATCGATTCGCTGATGCGCTACGCATTCGACCAGACCACGCAGACGCAGGGCTGGGGCGCGATGGACGCGGGCGTCTGGGAAGAGCAGATCGCGATGTACGGCCAGCTCGGCCAGTTCCGCGCGGGACCACCCAAGGTCGACGACGTCATGACGATGGACGTGCTCAAGGCCACTCACTCCTCTCGCCTGAAGGTGTAACCCATGCATGCTGCCACTTTGAATCCGCCGCGCGCGGGGCGGGCGAACTCGCACTTCGCGCTGCCGCAGGACATCGATTGCGCGGTCAGTTGCCGCGACATCAACGTGCGCTTTTTCACCGACCGCCGCAGCGTCACCGCGATCGAAGGCCTGAGCCTCGATATCGCGACGGGCGAGTTCCTCACGCTGCTCGGTCCTTCGGGTTGCGGCAAGTCGACGTTTCTGCGCGTGGTCGCCGATCTCGTGAAGCCGAGCCGCGGCAGCATCAGCGTGCTCGGAGCGGCGCCGCAGGCCGCGCGTGAACGCCGCGATATCGGCTTCGTGTTTCAGGACGCGGCGCTGCTGCCGTGGCGCACCGCGCTTCAGAACGTCGAATTGCCGCTTCAGGTCGCGAACGGCCGCTCGCGCGCCGGCCGCGCGACGCCGCGCGAACTGCTGGAACTGGTCGGCCTGAAGGGACGCGAGGACGCCTTTCCGCACGAGATGTCGGGCGGCATGCGCCAGCGCGTGGCAATCGCCCGCGCGCTCGTCTGCGACCCGAAGGTGTTGCTGATGGACGAGCCCTTCGGCGCGCTCGACGAGATCACGCGCGACCGTCTCAACGAAGAACTGCGCCGCGTCTGGAAAGAGCTCGGCCTCACGACGCTGTTCGTCACGCACAGCATCTACGAAGCCGCGTTCCTCGGTCAGCGCGTGCTCATGCTCGCGGCGAACCCCGGACGCGTGAAGGAAATCGTGCCGGTGGACCTGCCCGAGGATCGCACGCTCGATATCCGCGAGACGCGCGAATTCGTCGAACTCACCGCGCACCTGCGGCGCGTACTGGAGACTTGCTGATGGCTACGTCCGAAATGAATCTGAACGTCCCGGCCAACCTGCCGGACGAGGAGTCGCAGGCGTGGCGCGCGCGCCGTCGCCAGCAGATGTGGCGCGCGCGAATGCTGCCCGCGCTCGGCGTGGCGAGTCTGATCTTCGCGTGGTGGGCGGTGGTGGCGGGCTTTCATGTGAAGCCGTTCATCGCGCCGTCGCCGGCGCTCGTGCTCGAGACGCTCTTCGCCAAGAGCGACGTGCTGCTGCAGAACCTCGTGCCGACCGCCATCGAAGCCTCGCTCGGCTTTCTGCTCGGCAATCTCGCGGCCATCGTGCTCGCGACCATCTTCGTGCACAACAAGACGCTGCAGGACATCTTCTATCCGGTCGCGGTGATGATCAATTCGATTCCGGTGGTCGCCAAGGCGCCGATTCTCGTGCTCATCATGGGCAACGGGCTTGAGCCGAAGATCACCATCGCGGCGATCGTCTGCTTCTTCCCGACGCTCGTCAACATGGTGCGCGGTCTCGAAGCCGTCAACCCGCAGGCGATGGAACTGATGCACGTGCTCTCCGCCAGCAAGCGCGAAATCTTCTTCAAGCTGAGGCTCTACGCGTCGCTGCTGTATCTGTTCTCCGCGCTGCGCATCGCGGCGTCGATGGCGGTGATCGGCGCGGTCGTGGGCGAATGGATCGGTGCGACCGAAGGCATCGGCGCGATGATCATCCAGGCGACCTATGCCTTCGACTCGGCGCTGCTCTACACGGCGATCATCATGAGCGCCGTTCTCTCGGGCTTCTTTTTCCTCGTGATCGCGGCGCTCGAGCGCTGGCTCGTCAAGTGGCAGCCGGAAGGCGTCCGCTGAAGCCGACGCGACACGAACCATCAACACAGGAGACGAAATGAACATGATCAGCGACTGGATTCAGGAACCCGCACGCGACGTGCGCGTGGCGGCGCAGGCGAACGTCGTCGTGGTCGGCGGCGGCCCGGCGGGATTGTCGGCGGCGATCGCGGCGGCGCGCAACGGCGCGGAAGTGATTCTGCTCGAACGCTACAACCATCTGGGCGGTCTCGCCTCGGGCGGCATGGTGCTCGTGCTCGACGACATGTGGGACAACCACTTGCAGGAAATCTCGGTGCGCGGCACCTGCATGACCTTCATCGAGCGCATGGCGGCGCGCAAGCTCGCGTATTTCCCGCGCGCGGACGAATGGGGCGAGGACCCGGCGGCGTATCGCAAATGGGGCCGCTGGGGCACGTTCGATTTCCATAGCCAGAAGAACCCGCATCCGGTGTGCTTCGCGGCGGCCTTCGATCCCGACGCGATGAAGCGCGTCGCGCTCGAAATGGTCGAGTCGCTCGGCATCAAACTGCGGCTGCATTCGTGGTTCTCGCGCACGCTCGTGGAAGACGGCCGAGTCAAGGGCGTGATCTGCGAGACCAAGAGCGGGCGCGAAGCGATTCTCGCCGATGTCGTCATCGACGCGACCGGCGATCTCGATGTCGCGGCATCGGCCGGCGTGCCGCATGTCGGCGGCACCTACATCACGACGACGGTGTTTCGTCTGGGCGGCGTCGACACCGAGGCAGCCGAACGTTTCGAAGCAGAGGAACCCGAAGCATTCGCCGCGATCGATCGTCAGATCAAACGCATTCTCGGCGGTTCCTGGGGTTACTGGTGGCTCAAGACGCCGCTGCCGGGTGTCGTGTGGTGCAACTGCCCGCACATGGCCGGTCTCGATGGCCTGAAGCCCGAAGACCTGACGCGCGCCGAAATGCAGGGCCGTAGCCACATTCATGCGGTCGTCGAATTCGCGCGCGAGAAGCTGCCGGGCTTCGAGCAATGCTATGTGATCGATGTCGCGCCGCAGACCGGCGTGCGTCAGACGCGCCTGCTGCAAGGCGAATACGTGATGACGAAGGAAGATCTCGCGCAGCGCACGCGCTTCACCGACAGCATCGCACGCGGACGCGATTACTACATGCCGTATCGCGTGCTGCTGCCGAAGGAGATCGACAACCTGCTCGTCGCGGGCCGTCATTACTCGGCGACTTCGCAGGCGCAGAAGATGTCGCGCGAGATTCCGCCCTGCATGGCGATGGGCGAAGCCGCGGGCGTCGCGGCGGCGCTCGCGCTGAACGCGGGCGTCACGGTGCGCGACGTCGACGTGCCCGCGCTGCAAAAGACGCTGCGCGCGCAGGGCGCGGACCCGGGCGACCAGAGCGGGCGCAACGCGGACGTCCCGGCGCTCGCACGGCATATCGATGCGAGGGAAGCAGCGTGAGCAAGACCAGCAATACGGAGAACAAAATGAAAAAGCATGAACTTCCTTTGACCGGCGTGCGCGTGATCGACCTCACGCAGGTGATGATGGGCCCCGTCTGCACGCAGATGCTCGCCGACTACGGCGCCGATGTCGTCAAGATCGAGCGGCATGGCGCGGGCGATCTGAGCCGCTCGACGTTCGAGCCGGTCGCGGGCGCGGACAACCCGATCTTCTGCAGCCTGAATCGCAACAAGCGCAGCGTCGCGCTCGATCTGCGCGATGCATCGCAGATGGAAGCGTTGAAGGCGCTGATCGCGGACGCGGACGTGGTCGTGAACAACTTCCGCGCGGGCGTGATGGATCGGCTGGGCCTGGGCTTCGAGGACTGCCGCGCGCTGAATCCGCGCATCATCTACGCGGTCGGCACGGGCTTCGGCGAGACGGGACCCTACGCGCACAAGGGCGGCCAGGACGTGCTCGCGCAGGCGATGAGCGGCGTGATGGCGCGTCGCGCCGATGACTCGCTGCCCGTCTCCGTCTATCCGACCGCGCTTGCGGATTACTCGGCGGGCATGCACATGGTGCAGGGCATTCTGCTCGCGCTCCTGCATCGCGAGCGCACGGGCGAGGGGCAGAAGGTCAACGTGTCGCTCTACAACTCCATGCTCGCGATGCAGATGCAGGAAGCCGCGATGATCATGATGGCCGACTCCGAAGTGAACTGGGCCGCGATGCCGCTCTCCGGCGTGTTCGATACGACGACGGGCCCGCTCGTGCTGGTCGGCGCGTTCAAGGCGAATCCGTTGCGCGATATCTGCGCCGCGCTGGAAATCGACGATATGTCCGCCGATGCGCGCTTCTGCAACCTGAACCAGCAGTTCGCCCACAAGGCCGAATTGCAGCGCACCTTCCGCGAGCGCTTCGCGAGCAACAGCCGCGACCACTGGCTCGCGCGGCTCGAAGAACAGGATCTGCTGTGCGCGCCGGTGCGCGATCTGCGCGAGGCGCTTGTCGATCCGCAGACGCTGCACAACCGGCTCGTCCTCGAAGGCGAGGGAGAGGGGCAGCCCGTGCGTCTGATCGGCAGCCCGATCGAGTTGTCGAACGCCCCCGTCGTGTTGCGTCGCGCACCGCCGCGACTGGGGCAACACACGGCCGAGGTGCTCGGCCTCACGACGACGGAGGCCGTATGAGCGTGCGCCTCGTCATCGATCGACACGTCGCCACCGTGACGCTCGCGCGTCCCGAGGCGCTCAACGCCGTCGATCTCGAAACCGAAGCCGAGCTGCAACGCATCTGGAGCGAGCTCGAACATAACCGCGACGTGCGCGTCGTCGTGCTGACGGGTGAGGGCGAGCGCGCGTTCTGCGTCGGCGCGGATCTCAAGAATCCCGCGATGAGCGGCCTCGAATACTGGGCCGCGCCGCGTCCGGGCGGCTTCGGCGGCATTGCGCTGCGCGAGACGCTGAACGTGCCGGTGATCGCGCGCGTGAACGGCTACGCGCTCGGCGGCGGCTTCGAGATGGTGCTCGGCTGCGATCTCGTGATTGCGTGCGAGGAAGCGAGCTTCGGCTTGCCCGAGGCGCTCGTCGGGCGCATGCCGCTCGACGGCGGCATGACCTTGCTGCAACGCCAGATTCCCTATCGTCAGGCGATGGCGATGCTCATGACGGGACGCCGCATCTCCGCGCGCGATGCGCTGGAAATGGGGCTCGTCAACGAGGTCGTGCCGCGCGCCGATCTGGACGCTGCCGTCGATCGATGGGTCGATGCCGTGCTCGCCTGCGCGCCGCTGTCGGTGCAGGCGATCAAGCAGGTCGTGCGCCGCACGTCGACGCTGTCGGCCAGCGAGGCACAGGCGCTCAGGCTCCCCGCGCTCGTCAGCGCCCTGCAGTCCGAGGACGCGCACGAAGGTGTGCGCGCGTTCCAGGAAAAGCGCAAGCCGCAATGGAGGGGCCGCTGATGGCCTATGTGATCGGGTCGCCGTGCATCGACGTGAAGGACGGCGCGTGCGTGCAGTGCTGTCCGGTTGACTGCATCTACGAAGGCGGGCGCACGCTGTATATCCATCCGGAGGAATGCATCAACTGCGGCGTATGCGTCTCGGTGTGCCCGACCGAGGCGATCTATCACGAGGATGAGTTGCCTCCAGCGGAAGCGGCGTTCGCTGCGGTGAACCGCGCGTTCTTCGATGCGGGCGTGAGCGCGCTCGGTTCACCGGGTGGCGCTTCGGACGTCGGCAAGGTAGCCTTCGATCATCCCGTGGTCGCGTCGTGGCCGGTGCGGGTCATGGAGTGAGGATCAGGGACTGGCGATGCATGCGAACGTTTTGAAGTATTTCGTCGAGGTCGCGCGGTGCGGATCGATCCGCAAGGCCGCGCAGAACCTCTATGTCGCATCGAGCGCGGTGAACCGGCAGATACTCAAGCTCGAATCGGAGATGGGCACGGAGCTTTTCGACCGGCTGCCCAACGGCATTCGCCTGAACGCCGCCGGCGAGCGCGTGCTGCAGCACATCCGCGGGACGCTGAACGATTTCCACCTGATGCGCAGCGAGCTGGACGAACTGAAGGGCGAGCGCAAGGGCCACGTGTCGGTGGTGGCGATGGATTCGCTGTTCGTCGACTTTCTGCCGGCGACGGTCGAGGATTTCTCGGACGCGTATCCGGCCGTCACGTACTCGATCGCCGCCGTGCCGCCGCACGATGTCCCGCCGCGCGTGCTGAGCGGCGAGTACGACGTCGGCATCACGTACATCACTAAGCTGCCCGCCGGACTCGATGTCGTGACCGAAGTGCCCTTGCCGCCGGGCGTGGTGATGGCGTCGTCGCATCCGCTCGCGAAGCGCGAGCGCGTGACCTTCGACGAGTGCCGGCATCATGCGTTTCTGCGGCTCGAAGGGCGTTCGCCGATTCAGGGCGTGATGTCCAACGACTTCCCGCCGTTCTGGGAATCGCTGCAGCCGAGCGTGACATGCAATTCGACGACCTTGCTCAAACGGCTCATCGCGTCGGGACGCGGCATCTCGTTCTTCTCGAAGCTCGCGTTTCTCGATGAACTGACGCGCGGCGACGTGGTGTGGCGGCCGATCGACGACGAGAACATCAACGCGCTGACGGTGGGCATCATCGTCCCGAGTCAGCGCGCGTTGCCGCATGTCACGGACGAATTCATCGAGCGCATGGTGCGCAGGCTGAAGCATGTCGAGCTGACGCTGCGCGAGTTTTGACTGGACGCACCCGTCATTTCGCTTGCAGCGCGGCGAGAAAGCTTTGCGCCAGATCGAGCTGACTTCCCGCGCGCGTGAGCCGCAAGATCTGCGATGAAAACGGGTTGCGCGCGAGCGGGACGAAGACTGCCCGCTGGGACTGGGTGCGCGCGAGCGCTTGCGGAACCAGCGCCACGCCCATCTGAAATTCGACCATCGTCACCACGGTTTGCCACAGGCGCGCTTCGTGCCTGATTCTTGGGCTGAAACCCGCTTCCACGCAGGTGGCGATGATCTGATCGTGATAATGCGGCGACACGCCGCGCGGAAACAGGATGAACGGTTCGTGCGCGAGCTGACGCAGGTCGATGCGCCGCTTCTTCGCCAGCTTGTGGTTCGCGGGCAGACAACACAGGAACGCCTCCGACATCCACGTTTGCGCTTCGATCTCGGCGGGAAAATGCCCCCAGTGGGCAAAGCCCATGTCGATCTGCAATTGCTGCAAGGCGCGCACCTGTTCCGCCGTGTTCATCTCCTTGAGCACGATTTCGACCGCCGCGTGCTCCGCCTCGAACTGCTGCACCGCTTCGGGCAGGCCGCGATACAGCATGGAATTCACGAAGCCGATGCGAAGCCGCCCGACGAGCCCGTGCGCGGATTGCATCGTCAGCGTGGCGACGTCCTCCGCCTGCTGCAATAGCTGACGCGCTTCCCCGAGCAGCACCTGCCCGGCGTTGGTCAGGGCCACGGCCTTGTTGGAGCGCTCCAGCAGCTTCACGCCGAGCTGTTCCTCGAAGCGGCGTATGTCGAAGCTCAGCGCCGGCTGCGAGATGAAGAGCCGCCGCGCCGCGCGCCCGAAATGCAGCTCCTCCGCGACCGCCACGAAGTACCTCAATTGCCTCAGCTCCATGCGATGTCTCCCGCTTACGATAAATTCATGTTATCGCACGTGCCATCGATTGTATTGGACCGTTATCGAAGCGAAACGTAGTCTGACTCCCAGGACGATGCGGTGCCGGCGCGCCGCACGATAAACCCAGGAGACAGCCCATGCCCGAGCGCATGAACGAGCCCGCGACGTCGAATATTCCCGACAGCCGCGGCATCAATTTCTTCACGAGTGATCCGTCGTTCGGACCGCTGCTCAGGAGCTTCCTCGGCGAAACCACGTATGAAAGCGTGAAGGGCCGTCTCGCCGATCTCGGACAGCGCGCCTCCGACCAACTCGATGTCTGGGCCACCAGCGCCGATCATCATCCGCCGGTGCTGCTGCAGCGCACGCGCGCAGGCGTTGCAATTCAGCGTATCGAGAAGCATCCGGACTATGTCGAACTCGAACGGGTTGCGTACAGCGAACTCGGCCTCGCATCGATGAGTCATCGCAGCGACGCGCCGCCGCCGCTCGTCAAGTACGCGCTCACCTTCCTCTTCGTGCAGGCCGAGTTCGGCCTCTGCTGCCCGGTGAGCATGACCGATTCGCTCACCCGCACGCTGCGCAAGTTCGGTTCGCGCGAACTCGTCGATCGATATTTGCCGATGCTTGCATCGCAGGACTTCGACACGCTCTTCCAGGGCGCGATGTTCATGACCGAGCAGGCGGCCGGTTCCGATACCGGACGCACGGTGACGCGTGCGAGCCGCAGCGTCGACGCGAGCGGCAGGGAAGCATGGAAGCTGTACGGCGACAAATGGTTCTGCTCGAATCCCGATGCCGACCTCGCGATGGTCCTCGCTCGCCCCGACGATGCGCCCGACGGCATCAAGGGGCTCGCACTCTTTCTGCTGCCGAAGGTGCGCGACGACGGCCCGCGCAACGCGTATCGCATCGTGCGGCTGAAGGACAAGCTCGGCAGCCGTTCCATGGCGAGCGGCGAGATCGTGCTGGAGGGCGCCGAGGCGTATCTGATCGGCGAAGTGGGCCGCGGCTTTCATCAGATGGCGGACATGATCAACATGTCGCGTCTGTCGAACGGCGTGCGCGCGGCGGGGCTGATGCGTCGCGCGCTGACCGAGGCGCTGCACGTTGCGCGAAACCGCTCGGCATTCGGTCGCAAGCTCATCGAGATGCCGCTGATGCAGCGCCAGTTGCTGAAGATGATGCTGCCGGCCGAGCAGGCGCGCTCCATGTTCATGCAGATCGCAGCGCTCCTGCCCCGCGCCGATCGCGGCGATGCGCTCGCGGCGAAGTGCGTACGCATCCTCACGCCGCTGGTGAAGTTCCGCGCCTGCCGCGATGCCCGCAAGGTCACCGGCGATGCGATGGAAGTGCGCGGCGGCGTGGGTTACATCGAAGAATGGGCAGACCCGCGACTCGTGCGTGATTCGCATCTCGGGTCGATCTGGGAAGGCACGAGCAATATCGTTGCGCTGGACGTCGCGCGCGCGACGCACCGTGAAGGCGCGCTCGCATCGCTCGGTCAATATCTGAATGCGCAACTCGACGATGCCGCCTTGCCGCCGCAGACCGTCGCCTTGCTGCGTGACGTGTTCAGGCGGGCGAGCGCCGCGCTCGACGGCGTGGCCGAATGCGGCCGCGACGAAAACGTACGGGAAGCCGCGAGCGCCGTCTACCACGCGACCACGGCCGTGTTCATGGCGACGGAAGCGGCCCGCGTCGCGCCGGATCATCGCAGGCTCGCGCTTGCGCATCTCGTGATCGAGCACAAGCTCATGCCGCGCGATCCGCTCGCGCCCGGGGATGTGCGGCTGCATGCAGCGCTGCTTCGCAAGCTCGTCGATGAAACGCCGGTAAGCCTCGCCGAAGCGATGTCGATCGTGCCCGCACACGATGGAGGTGCACGATGAGCCCGGCGCGCGTGGCAGGCGCCCTGCAGGGGCTTCGTGTCATCGACCTGAGCCGCGTGCTCGGCGGTCCGTATTGCACGCAATCGCTCGCCGATCACGGCGCGCAGGTCATCAAACTCGAACCGCCGGGCGGCGACGAAACGCGCGGATGGGGGCCGCCGTTCGTCGGCGAAACCGCATCTTATTTCGTTGGCGTCAATCGCAACAAGAAGGGGATCTGCGTCGACCTGTCCCGCGAGGAAGGGCGCGCCGTGCTGTGGCAGTTGCTCGAAGGCGCGGACGTGCTCGTCGAAAACTTCAAGCCGGGGACGCTGGAGCGTTGGGGCATGGGCTACGACACGCTCGCCGGACGCTTTCCGCGTCTGATCCATTGCGCGATTTCCGGCTTCGGCCCGGACGGCCCGCTCGGCGGACTGCCCGGCTATGACGCAGCCATTCAGGCGATCACCGGGCTGATGAGCGTCAACGGCGAACGCGACGGACCGGCGCTGCGCGTCGGGCTTCCCGTGGTCGACATGGTGACGGGTCTCAATGCGCTCGCGGGCATTCTGCTGGCGCTCGCGGAGCGTGAGAAGAGCGGCCGCGGGCAGTCGCTCGACATCGCGCTGTACGACTGCGGCGTCTCGCTGCTGCATCCGCATCTGCCGAATCATTTCGGCAACGGGCGCACGCCGCAGCGCAGCGGCAACGCGCATCCGAACATCACGCCGTACGACAGCTATCGGACCGCGACGGCGCCCATCTTTCTCGCTGTCGGCAACGACCGGCAGTTTGCGAAGCTGGTTGCGCATCTGAATGCGGCGGCGCTCGCGCACGACGCGCGCTTCATCGATAACAAGAGCCGTTGCTCGCATCGCGAGGCGCTCAAGGACGTGCTCGAAGATCTCTTGAAGCAGCACGAATGCGAGCCGCTTGCGGCCGAGCTGATTCGTGCGGGCGTGCCGTGCGGCCCCGTGCAAACCGTCGACGCCGTCGCGAGGCATCCGCACACGCTGCATCGCGAGCTGATCGTCGAAATGGGCGCGTATCGCGGCACCGGCACACCGATCAAGCTTTCGCGCACGCCAGCGACGTATCGAACGCCGCCGCCCGCGCTCGGCGGCGATACCCGCGCCGTCCTCGACGAACTCGGCATCGATGCGGCGACCCAGCAACGTCTGTTCGATGCGGGCGTGCTGAAAGGCTGATCTCGTTTCACTCAACCTCAAGAGAAGCCGGCGACCCAGACCGGCCCATACCATCAGGAGACGTTCATGCAGAGCCATGTTCAGGGCAGTCCGGCGCGTCAGCCGGGGCGCGCCGCGTTCGCCGCGTTCGTCGGCACGACCATCGAATGGTACGACTTCTATATCTACGCGACGGCGTCGGCGCTCGTGTTCAGCAAGCTGTTCTTTCCGCAAGGCGATCCGTTCTATGCCACGCTCGCATCGTTCGGCACGTTCGCGGTCGGCTTCTTCGCGCGTCCGTTCGGTGGGCTTGTGTTCGGCCATCTTGGCGATCGCATCGGCAGAAAGAAGGCGCTCGTCGCGACGCTCGCGATCATGGGGCTCGGCACGATCGGCATCGGATTTCTGCCGACTTACGCCAGCGCCGGCGCGCTCGCGCCGGTGCTGCTGGTCGCGCTGCGGGTGGCGCAGGGCGTGGCGATCGGCGGTGAATGGGGCGGCGCCGTGCTGATGGCGGGCGAGCATGCGCCGAAGAACAGGCGGACGTTTCTCGCGTCGTTCGCGCAACTCGGCAGCCCGGCAGGACTGATTCTCGCCTTGCTCGCGTTCCGGACGATCGGGCATCTGCCGCGCGAGCAGATGATGGACTGGGGCTGGCGCGTGCCGTTTCTCGCCAGCGCGGTGCTGCTTTTCGTCGGCATCTTCATTCGCTCGGGCGTGTCCGAATCGCCCGAATTCGCGGCGGCCGCAAAGCGCACGCAGCCCGCGCGTCTGCCCATACTCGACGTAGTGCGCAACGCGTGGGGCACGGTGCTGCTGTGTCTCGGCGCGAACGTGATCGGCGTGGCCGGCGCGTGGTTCGTCAATACCTTCATGCTCAGCTTTACGACCGAGACGCTCGGGCTCGACCGCGCGCTCATTCTCGATTGTCTTTTCGTGGTCGCGTTCGTGCACTTCTTCAACCAGCTCATCTCCGGATGGCTTGCGCAACGCATCGGGCAAGTGCGGTTCCTGGCCTGGGCGGCGGGTCTCGCCATGCTCTCTCCGTATCCGATGTTCATGCTGGTATCGACCGGACGTCCCGTTGCCATCGTCATCGGCATTGCGATTGCGGTGATGTGCATGTCCGGTTCGTATGCGGTGATGGCCGGACTGATGACCGATGCGTTCGACGTCCGCTATCGCTACTCCGCGATCTCGCTGTCGTATCAGACCTGCGCGGCGCTCGCGGGCGGCCTCACGCCGCTCATCGGCACCGTGCTCGCGCATGCGTGGCCGGGGCAGTGGTGGCCGCTCGCGCTCTTCTACAGCTCGCTTGCGGCCGTATCGCTCGCATGCCTGCTCGGCTTGCAGCGGCGCAGGTCACGGTACGTTGCATCGTCCGGCATTGCCGTGCCGGAATGATCGCGCGGGTCCGGTTCTCGCTGGGGCGCCGGACCCGCGATTCGAGAGACTCTCAGACCGGCTTCCTCAGAAAGCCCTGGTTGGCGCCATTGCGGTTGGGTGCGAAGCCGTTGGCCTGAAGCGTCTCGCCCGCGGTTTCGTAAAAGACGCCGATCTGCATGATCTCTCTTGCCTGCTGCGCCGTTGCGATGGGACGGCCAAACTCGCCGGCGATCCGCACGAGTTGCCTGATCTGTTCGACAGAGCTCATCTTGCCCGTGCGGGTCTGATTCCATAGCACGTCTTCGATGCCGCATCGCACATGCAGGCCCAAAGCAATTCCGATCATATTCACCGGCAATACATTCAGCACCGAACTTTCCACCGTTATCACGGCGCCGTCGGGTGCCGCCCGCAGGAAGTTTGCCAGGTTGTAGATATTCGCCTGATCCATCCCGCCGCTGATGGCGACCCAGTTCATCACCAGCGGACCTTTGTAGACGCCCCGCCGAATCATCCGCTCGATGGTTTCGAAGCTATTGATGTTGTAGCACTGAAACTCGCTCTGGATTCCGGCTGCCGTCAGACGCCGGATGTGCTCTTCGACCCAGCTCGGATTCGATGGCACGATCATGTCCTTGTACGTCGCGTACAGATGCGGAAATCCGCGCGACACGCCCTTGAAGTCATCCAGACCAGCGTGCTCCGTCACATTCATTTGCGTGGTGTTGACGGTCACGGTCACCTGGTCGGGCTTCGGATCGAGCTCGGCCAGCATGTGTCGTGTGTCGTCGCTCAGCCATTTGGCTTCCTCACCCTCGGATTCGGGAGCGAAGCTGATCGAGCCGCCGACCTGAATGATCATTTCGGGCACGCGGGCTCGCACTCCGGCAATCAGTTCGTTGAACATGGAGAGCCGCTTGCTGCCGCGGCCATCGGGTTCGCGCACATGCAGATGCAGCACCGTGGCGCCAGCTTCATAGCAATCGACGGCCTTCTGAATCTGGTCTTCCATCGTGACAGGGATGTCTTCCGGGAAATCGGAAGGAATCCAGCCTGGCGCGTAGGGAGCGGCGGTAATGATCAGGGGTTGTTGATTCTCGGGGTAGAGGTGACCGTCAAGGAAATTCATGGTGGTGGATGTATGAATCGAAAGTTTGAAGTGGAGAGCGTTCAAGGAGAAGCGCCCGGAATGGCTGGTTCGAAGCGTGTCGTAACTCAAATACGGATAACTAATTCATGTCCACTATTTGCTGTCACGCGACATTTCCGCCACGCTGCACCGCCTGCCGACGATAAACACGATGAACGGAAGAACAGCCAGAAGCGGAAGGCAATGCAGCGCAACCTTGAGGCCGACCGCGTCGGCAGCCGCGCCGGTGAGGAATGGGCCGGCCGCGAGACCCAGGATGTTGTTGAAGAGCGTAAGCGTTGCAAACACCGATCCATGAATGGCGGATGACGTTGCGTTGGCAATGATCGGGCTGCATGTGCCAAACGAACTTGCGAGAAAGAACACGGCAAAGGCGAGCAGCACGAGTTGCAGGATGCCCTGTGGCACGAGGAACGCAATCGTCAGCAGCGTGCCGAGCGCGAGGCAGTAGGCAATCGCCATGTTCCATCGCTTGAGGGAAGACCCTCCGCTGATCCGGTCCGTGATCACGCCGCACATGAGTTGGCCCACACCGCTGACCAGCACGAGGCCCGCCGCCGTCAACGCCGCCTGACTGACCGACATGCCCCAGTATCGATTCAGATAGCTCGGCAGCCACACGAAGAGCGTTCCCTGGATGAATACCTGCAGCGCACATCCGAGATACGCGCAGAACACCGATCGGCTCGGGAAGATGCCGGCGATGAGCGCGCGGAATGTCAGTCTGGCGGACCCATGTGCGACCGGCGCGGCATCTTCCGGATGCGCGCGTGCGAGCCTTTTTTCCGTCACGACGCAACAGTAGACGATGAGCAGCACGAACCCGAAGATCGCCATCACACCCATGGACCAGCGCCAGCCGAAGTGTGTCGCGACGATACCGGAAAGGGAGACGCCCAGCACCGAGCCGAATGCGGCTGCCGACGTGAAACCGCCGGTAATGCCGGAGCGCATGTGTTTCGGGAAAATGTTCACGAGTATCGCGATTCCGACGCTGCCATAAGCCGCCTCGCCAACGCCCACGAAGAAGCGCGCGATGAGCATCTCCTCGTAATTGCTTGCAATCGCGCATCCCAGGGTGGCGACGCTCCACAGCGCGACCATCACTGCGATGCTTTTCACCCGCCCCCAGCGGTCGGCGAAGATTGAGAACGGCAGCGTCAGGACACCGACCGTGAGCGGCACGACACTGCTGATCGAACCGAGATGCGTGTCGGACATGTGCCACTGGACTTTCAGAATCGGAAACAGGGCATTCAGCGCCTGTCTCGACATGTAGTCGGAAAGCAAAAGGCAGAACATCAGCGCGAAAACCACCCAGGCGTAGGGGCGGGAGGAAGCGCGGGTCGCTACGTTCAAGGCTGGCATTTCATTTGTGGTCGATAGACTCACTGGTGTCTCCTCTCGTGATTGACGAACTTCTTCACCACGATCGAAGACTATCACTGCATTTAATTTATGTCGACATTAAACGAGTTGGGGTTATACCTCATGCGTGTCGGGCATGGAGGAAGCATAGGCGATCCGACAGCTGGCGGAGCCGGAACTGTCGGGAGCAGTGAGGAGGGAGGGAATTTATGCCCGCCAGGCAGCGGGCATGCAGATGCGGCGAGGATGCCGCATGCGGAACTTGAAATGCTTTAAGTAGTTCAGTCCAGCGAGGCTACCGGTGTCTTCTTCTGTGACTTCCCGGCGCGGCGCGCTGATACGGGTGCAATCGCCTGAACCGCGGCGTCGCGTGCCTCGTCGAGGCGCTGTGCAGCCAACGAAAGCAGCGTTTCGCCGTCGCGGCCGACGACGGCCTTGTGCAACGCGCGCCAGCGTTTGAGCGAAACGCGAATGGACTGCGGATCCGCCACCATGCTCAGCCTCAGATAGCGCAGCGTGCGAAGCGAAATGGATTGCAGAATATCCACCAGCAGCCGGTTGCGGCAGAGATCCACCGTCGCGAAGTTCAGCAGGAAGCTTTCCACCGCATAAGCGTCCGGAGATTCATCGGCCGCCTTGACGAGCCTCGGCAAGCGCTCGGACATGAGCGCTTCCAGTTCGGACGGGCTTTCGTTGGCGACCTGTTCCAGCATCGTCAGATAGAGCACGCTGCGTACGCGGAAAATGTCCCGAAGCTCGTTTTCGTCAGGCGCGGTGACGATCGCGCCTCGTCTCACCTGGAATTCGACCAGCCGGTCCCGCTCCAGGATGCGCAGCGCTTCGCGAACCGGGGCGCGGCTCACATGAAGCACCTCGCTGATGTCCTTTTCGAGCAGGCGCTGTCCCGACTTGAGCAGATCGAGCGTGATGACACCGGCCAGGCGGGCCGCGATCTGCTCTGCTATAGGTGCGGACGCATACCCCGAATCCTGCCCGCGGAGCACGGCGCGCTCGACAGCCAGCATCAATGGATTTTTCGGCGTCAGAAGCGCGGAGAGGTCGGGAAGATTCTGCGTTTTGAGTCGGGCCATGACGAGTCGGAGCGATCCGCGTCGATTTTTAACAGGCTGATTCTAGGACGCACCGTGTGTAATGTCGACAAAAATATGACGAAGACCATAATGGTTATTCCGTGCAGACACCGCAGAGACTTTCCGATAGCTTTACCGGTTGAATTTGACGATCTCGACATGGCTATCTTCGTTCGCAGCGCATCGCTGATCAAGTATTCCACCATCGCCCGTGCGGTCGGCATCGATCCGGTCTGCAAGGTGCGTGAAGCCGGGCTGGACCCTGTGTGTCTGAGCGCGCCTGATTTGCGCATTCCGGAGTCCGGGCTCGCGAGCGTGTTCGCGGAATCGGCGAGATCGTCGGAGCTTCGATCGCTCGGCGTGCGGATCGGAGAGGCGTGGCGGCTGTCGGACTTCGGCGCGGTGAGCCTCTATCTCCAGCATCAGCCGACGCTGCGCCATGTGCTCGAGCAGATCGAGCAGTATCGTCACATGCTGAGCGATTCGGTTTCCATTCGCGTGGCGGACTTCGGCGATATGTCGCTCGTGCATGTGATGCTGGTCACCGGGCGGCCCGATCCCGGGCGCGACATCGTCGAGTTGACTGTCGGTGCGGTTTTCAATCTCATCCGCGGCATTCTCGGCGCGCAGTGGAAGGCGCGCGGCGTGTATTTCGCGCATGCCGCGCCTGAGAGCATGCGGTTTCATCGGCCATTTCTGGGGCCGAATGTCGAATTCGATTCGGAGTTCGACGCCATCGCGCTCACGCGCGAGGAACTGGATCGGCCCAATCCGCTCGGCGATGCAACGCTCGCACGCTACGCCAAAGAGCTGCTCGATTTGCGGCTACCCGCGCGACCTGCGTCGATAACGGACGAGGTGCGGCGCGCGCTCCATATCCTGCTGCCGCAAGGGCACGGCGCCATCGAACGCGTCGGACAGCGCCTCGGCTTCGCGCCCCGCACGTTGCAGCGGCAACTGGAGCAGGCGGGCCAGAGCTTCTCCGCACTCGTCAACGAGGTGCGTGGCGAACTGGCGATGCGATATCTCGGCAATCGCCGCCATACGGTTTCGGATATCGCGATTCTCGTAGGCTTCTCCGAAGTCAGCGCGTTCTCGCGATGGTTCAGCGCGGAGTTCGGCAAACCGCCGACCCGCTGGAGAACGGACTACTTTGCGGACGACGTGCGGGAAACGCACTGACGCGCAGCTCACACGATTCCATCCGCTTCAAGTTGCGTGATCTGCTCGTCGCTCAATTCGAGCAGCGACTGAAGCACTTCATGCGTGCCTTCGCCCAGTGACGGCGGTGCGCGCCGCACCGGCGGACGCGCGCCATCGAAGCGATACGGCGGCGAAAGCACCTGCATACTGCCGGTTTCCGGATGTGGCACGTTCGTGACGAGACCGGAACCCGTGGCTCGTTCGGACGACAACGCTTCATGCAGGCCGAGCACTTCTCCGCATGGAATGCTGGCCTTCTTCAGGCGCTCCAGCAAGACGGCGCGTGTGCGCCGGGCGAGTTCGCGATCGATCTCGGGCAATAGCGTCGACCGGTTTTGGGCCCGGGCGATGTTCGTGCGAAAGCGCTCGTCCTCGGCGAGGTCGGGTCGATCGATGACGTCGCGGCAGAACCGGACGAACTGCGCGTTGTTGCCCACAGTAATGACGAGCGCTCCGTCCTCCGCCTCGAAGACGCCATACGGCACGATCGACGGATGTGCATTGCCGTAGCGCAATGGGTCTTCGCCCGTCATCAGCGCTTCGAGTCCGTAATACGACGTGATCATCAGCCCGCAATCGAACAGCGCCATTTCGATGTGCCGCCCGCGTCCCGTTCTCTGTCGTTCGAACAGCGCCGCGAGCACGGCCTGTGCCGCATACATGCCGGTGAACAGATCGACGGCGGCGACGCCGAATTTGAGCGGCGGCTGGCTGGCCTCGCCATTCAGTGCCATCAGCCCGGCTTCGCCCTGCACGAGCAGATCGTAGCCAGGACGTTGGGCTTCCGTACCGGTCGGATCGTAGCCCGAGATCGAGCAGTAGATGAGCGACGCATTGTCCTGCTTCAGTTGCGCGTACCCGAGCCCGAACGTGTCGGCGCCGCCCTGCTTGAAGTTTTGCACCACGACATCGCACTGTCGCGCGAGTGCTCGCGCGATGTCCTGTCCTTCGCTGGTTTGCAGGTCGATCGTGACCGAGCGCTTGTTGCGGTTCGCGCTGTTGAAATAGGACGTCCCTGACGAACCGGCGCGCAAGCCCCAGTCGCGCGTGTCGTCGCCGCGTTGCGGATGCTCCACCTTGATCACCTCCGCGCCGAGATCGCCGAGCACCATGCCGCACCACGGGCCTGCAAGCACGCGGGAAAGATCGAGAACGCGCACGCCGGCGAGCGGCAGCGCAGCAATATGATTCGACATCGAGATTCCTGATGGTGTGGAGAATGAAGCGGGACTTGCGTGGTTCATCGGGCATCGTCATTCGGTTTGCGGTTCGGGCACGCGATCTTCGGCGACGGCGGGCGCCACATCCCGCTCGGCCGCCGCGATGCGCTCGACATCCCGGTCATAGCTGCGCATGGCGACGACGAAGAACACCGCCGCCACCAGACTGAACAGCGGCGTGAGCGCGAGCGCGTGCTGCAGACCCCAGCGATCGGACAGGATGCCGGCCAGAAACGGACCGACCGCCAGCCCGAACATGTTCTGGAAGAGGGACAGCACGGCGGCGCCCGTCGATCGCATGCCCGGATGAATGACGTCCATTGCCACGCCGGCCACCACGCCCACCGTGCAGTTCATGAAGAACGCGCCCACGACGATCCATCTGAACTGCACATCGCCCGTGTAATGTCCGCCGAATGCGGTAATGAAGATCACGGACGTCGTCACGCAGAGCACCGACAACGCGGGCAGCTTGTTGCGCGGCTTGCGTTGCGCCACGCGTCCCACCGCGATGCCCCAGAACGTGCAGCTCAGCGCGCCGATCAGCACGACCGCGGCCGCCGCTCCGGACGCCGCCTCCGCGGTCATGGCGTGATAACGGTTGAGGTAGCTCGGCAGCCACGACCAGATGGCCGACACCGTGATCAGTTGCGCCGCCGCGCCCGCGCAGACGAACAGCAGGGTCGGCGTGCGCGCCAGCGTGCCGAAGATATGGCTGAGCGTTTCACCCAGCCGCTGCGGGGCGCGGCTGGTACCCGATGTCAGCGGCACGGAATCGTAGTCGCGCACGCGCAGGTAGATGAGCGCGAGCACGAGCCCGGGCACGCCCACGACGCCGAACGCAGCCTTCCAGCCCCAGTGCGCCGCGATGATGCCGCCAAGGAACACGCCCAGCACCGAGCCCAGCGACGGCGCCGCGAAGAACGCGCCGAGCGCCGCGCTTCGCAAGCGCCGCGGAAACAACGTCGAGATGAGCGCCGCGCCGACCGAGCCGTAGCCGGTTTCGCCGAGGCCCACGACTGCGCGCGCGGCGAACAACTGGCCGTAGTTGCCGGTGAACATGCACGATATCGTCGCGAGACTCCAGGCGATCGCCATCACGATGATGCTTTTCACGCGCCCCTTCCGGTCGGCGATGAGCGCGACAGGAATGCCGCCTGCCGCCACCACGATCGAGACGATCGACACGAGCGAGCCGAGTTGCTTGTCGCTGAGACCCCATTCGCTCTTGATGTGCGGGAAGAGCGAAATGATCACCTGTCGATCGATGAAGTCGAACAACATGAGCGCGAAGGTCATCGCGAAGGCAAACCACGCTTGCCGCCGGCCTGTGACGTAGCCGTCGTGCGGGCTGGCCGAAGGCGCATCGGGAATCACGTTCATGCTTGCTTGTCTCCTGGAATTTTTTTCGGACGGCGTTCAGAACGGCCGGTCTCCGCGAACGGTGGCGCGCTCCATGCGACGCGGCGCCGGCCAGTAATCGCTCACCGCGTAGTGCTGGGTCGCCATGTTGTCCCAGATCGCAACGCTATTGGGTTCCCAGCGAAAGCGCACCTGATACTCCGGAATGGCCGCCTGACTGATCAGATAGTTGAGCAGCAGGCTCGCGCCCGGCGTCTTGTCCTGTCCGAAGCGCACGTTCCCGGGCGTGTGATAGTTGATGAAGTGAGTCGAAAACGGCCCCACGTACAAGACCTTTTCGCCTGTCTCCGGGTGCGTGCGGACCACCGGATGATCCACCAGCGGGTTCTTCCTGACCAGATCCTCGCGCTCCTCGGTCGTCAGGATCGCGCCGAACGAATGCTCGATGCCGTGCTTGGCGCGCAGGCCCGCGATCTTCGTCTTGATCTCTTCCGGCAGGCTGTTGTACGCCTCCACCATGTTCACCCAGATGGTGTCGCCGCCGACATCGGGACACGAGATGCAGCGCAATACCGCGGCTCTGGGCGGATTGGCGCGCCATGATGCATCGCTGTGATACGTGTTCTCGAAGTGATCGCGCTTCTCGCTCTTGTAGATCTCGATCAGGCCGGGATAGCCGGGCACCGTATTGGCGACGGGATGATCTTCGAGATCGCCGAAACAGCGCGCGAAGGCGACATGGTCGGCGCGCGAAATCTCCTGATCGCGAAAAAACAGCACGCGATGTTTCAGCAGCAGCGCCTTGATCTCGGCGAACAAAGATTCGCTTCGGGCGATGTCCGCGACGTTCACATCCGTGAGTTCCGCACCGATCGAGCATGTAAGCGGTTTGATTCGCATGGTTGCGCTTTCCTTGAAATCATGAAGTCGGTGAAATCGTTACGGGTTCGATTCTGTTGACGACACGCTGCGCGCGCTTGACTGATCGCGTCACGGTTTGGCATTCGGGATGCGGGCCCGACGGGTTTCCGCGTATACCCGCAGTGTCAGCAAATGCCAAGGAGGTGGCTCGATTCGTCAAGTCCGCTGTTCGCGACAAAACTAGACTGGCTCGGTGGATTGCTTCATTCGGAAGCAATGGATGGTTTGGCGAGGACAGCAATGGCGAGTACACGCGAAGTGGTGGTTCTGGGTGCGGCACGCTCTGCAATCGGAGCATTCGGCGGGTCGCTCGCCCATCTCGAGCCGGCGGAGCTAGCGGGCATCGTCATGAAAGACGCGGTAACGCGCTCGGGCGTCGACCCGCAGGCGATCAACTACGTGACGGTCGGCAACACGATTCCCACCGAGGGCCGCTTCGCCTACGTGGCGCGCGTGGCGGCAGTGCGCGCCGGCCTGCCGATGCAATCGGTGGCGATGTCCGTGAACCGGCTGTGTTCCTCGGGGCTGCAAGGCATCGTCACGACCGCGCAGAACATCCTTCTCGGCGATTGCGACTATGGCGTCGGCGGAGGCGTCGAGGTGATGAGCCGCAGCGGACATCTTCTCGCCTCGATGCGTAACGGCACGCGCATGGGCGACGCCGTGCTCACCGACATGATGGTCGCGACGCTGACCGATCCGTTCGGCGTCGGGCACATGGGCGTGACGGCGGAGAACCTCGCGCGCAAGTGGAACATCACGCGCGAACAGCAGGATGCGCTCGCCGTGGAATCGCATCGCAGAGCGGCGCACGCGATTGCCGAGGGGCGCTTCAGATCGCAGATCGTCCCGATCGTGAAAGAGACGCGCAAGGGCGAGGTCGTGTTCGACACCGACGAACACGTCAAGCCCGCGACGACGATGGAGTCGCTCGCCAGGCTCACGCCCGCTTTCAGGAAGGACGGCACGGTGACCGCGGGGAACGCTTCCGGAATCAACGACGGCGCTGCGTTCTTCGTGCTCGCCGATGCAGCCGTCGCGATGGCGGCCGGACACAAGCCGATCGCGCGGCTCGTGTCGTACGCGGTCGCGGGCGTGTCCAACGAAATCATGGGCGAGGGCCCGATTCCCGCCACGAAGCTGGCGCTCCGCAAAGGCGACCTGACCCTCGATCAGATGGACGTGATCGAAAGCAACGAAGCGTTCGCCGCGCAGGCGATCGCGGTCGAGCGAGGCCTCGAACTCGACCCGCAGAAGACCAATCCGAACGGCGGCGCTATCGCGCTGGGGCATCCGATCGGCTGTTCGGGCGCTTTTCTCGCCACCAAGGCGATCTACGAATTGCAGCGCATCGCGGGCCGATACGCGCTCGTGACGATGTGCGTCGGCGGCGGTCAGGGCATCGCCGCCGTGTTCGAGCGGCTGTGAGGTCGCCGAGCCTCGCATAATTGTTGTCGACTTTAATATTATTGGCTGATAGACTGAGTCCAAGCGTGAGGCTGCGTGTCCCCGCGCGTCGATCCTCGACGTCGCCGGGGCACGCATGGGAATCGTGGTTGAAAAGCCGCGCAGATCACATCAATAACGATTCGGTATGCATAATAAAGAACGAACGGAGACGAAATGAGGAAAGCACGACTTGCGATTGCTGTGATGGCGCCATTGGCGTGTGCACCTGCATTCGCGCAAAGTTCGGTCACGTTATACGGAATCGTCGATACAGGCGTCGAATATCTGACGCACGCGACGCCGACCGGCGGATCGGTTGCGCGCATGCCGGTGATCGGCGGCGGAGACCTGCCTTCGCGATGGGGCCTGAAGGGATCGGAAGATCTGGGCGGAGGACTGAAAGCGATTTTCACGCTGGAAAATGGCTTCTCTCTCTCCAACGGCGCGCTGCAGCAAGCCGGTCGTCTATTCGGGCGTCAGGCTTATGTCGGCTTGAAGAACGGCTGGGGACAGCTTACCTTCGGGCGCCAGTACAGCATGCAGACATGGGCGATGACCGATGCGAACATCGTCGGTCCGGCCGGCATCGGGAGTCTGGGTTCGCTCGACAGCGCGTTGCTGGCCGACCGGTTCGATAACGCCGTCGCCTATATGGGCACGTTCTACGGATTCACCCTCGGCGCAAGCTATTCATTCGGCCGCGATGCATCGACGGCCGGCAATTGCGGCGGTCAGGTTGCAGGCGACTTCGTGGCCTGCCGCGGCCTGTCCGCCATGATCAAGTACGACGCGAGCAACTGGGGTGTCGCGACCTCCTTCGAAGAGCTGAGAGGCGGGCAGGGCTCCGCGCCGAATACGGTCGTGCCGGGCGCGCCCGGTGTCGCGTTCACGAACTCGGGCGATACCGATCGCCGCTATCAGGTGAACGGGCATCTCACTGTCGGACCGGTGCGTCTGGGCATGGGCTGGATACATCGTCTCCTTCACGGCGACGTGCGCTCGGTCAAGACGGATGTCGAATACCTCGGCGCATCCGTTCTCTATGGCGCGTGGCAGTTCGACGCCCAGCTTTCGCACATCGGCAATGCCGCCGACGACGCCGATGGCACGCTCGGCATGCTCAGGGCGAACTACTTCCTGAGCAAGCGCACGTCGGTGTATGGCGTCGCGGGGTATATGAAAAATCATGGAAAGGGCGCGATCTACTCGGTATCGGCGGGCACCGCGGTTCCCGCCGCTCCGTTCGGCGGCTCGAATCAGATGGGCTTCGAACTCGGCATTCGTCAGATGTTCTGACGATCCCGACATCGCCTCGCACCATCCCGGAATCATTCACCAAGGAAAGTTGAACATGGCAAAAGCGATTCGCTTTGATGAAGTCGGTGGCCCCGAGGTCCTTCGTCTCGAAACCGTTGCGGTCGGCGAGCCCGGCCCTGGCGAGGCGCGCGTGCGTCACACCTTCGTGGCGGTCAATTTCATCGACATCTATTTCCGCACGGGGCAATATCCGCTTGCGCTGCCCAATGGCCTCGGCTCCGATGCGGTAGGCGTGGTCGAAGCCATCGGCGAAGGCGTCGATGACATCAAGGTGGGCGACCGCGTCGGCTATCTGCTGGGGCCGCAGGGCGCCTACTCGGACGTTCGCGTGATGCCCGCGAATGTGCTGATTCCCTTGCCCGATGGCATCAGCGACAAGACGGCCGCGACGCTGATCATGAAAGGTATGACCGCGCAGTATCTGTTTCGCCAGGTCTACCCGCTCAAGGGCCACGAAACCATCCTGTATCACGCTGCCGCGGGCGGAGTCGGACTCATCGCCTGTCAGTGGGCGCGCGCGTTGGGCGTCACGATGATCGGCACGGTCAGCTCGGATGCGAAGGCCGAAGTGGCAAAGGCGAATGGCTGCACGCATACCATCGTGACGACGCGGGAAAACATCGCCGAGCGCGTGCGCGAGCTTACTGATGGCAAGGGCGTCGAAGTGGTGTTCGACTCGGTGGGCAAGGACACGCTGGAAGCGTCGCTGGACAGCCTGCAGGTGCGCGGGACCTTGGTGAGCAACGGCACTTCGTCCGGTCCCGTGCAGATCGACACGCGCGTACTGGCTCGCAAGGGCTCGCTCTGGGTGACCCGGCCCGCGATGGTGCATTACGCGAAGCCGCGCTCGCACATGCTGTCGATGGCTCGCGAGCTTTTCGATCTCGTGCTGGCCGGGAAGATCAAGAGCGAGCCGGGGCAGATGTTCGCGCTCGATCAAGCCGCCGACGCGCATCGCGCGCTCGAATCGCGCAAGACGGTGGGTTCCACGGTGCTCGTGCCGTGACGGAGAAGATCAATATCACCTCTGCGACGGTGCTCATCGTGCCGGGCTTGCGCGAACACGTGGCAGACCATTGGCAGACGCTGCTCGCGCAGAAGCTGCCGCGCGTGCGAAGCGTCGCGCCGCTCGAGCATGACAAGCTCAGTTGCGCTGCACGCGTCGCTGCGATCGATCGCGCACTGGCATCGATCGAAGGTCCGGTCATCGTCGTCGCGCACAGTGCGGGCGTGATGATGCTCGCGCATTGGGCGCAGCGCTGCGCCACGCATGCGATTCACGGTGCATTGCTCGCTGCGCCCGCTGATCTCGAAACGCCCATGCCCCCCGGCTATCCGACGATCGACGCACTGGACGAACACGGATGGCTGCCGGTTCCGCGCGGCGTGCTGCCATTCCCGAGCATCGTCGCGGCGAGCAGCAACGACCCTTTGACGCGGCTGGATCGCGCCCGTGAATTCGCGCGGTCGTGGGCAAGCCGCTTCGTCGAACTCGGCGATGTCGGTCATCTGAATCCGGCGTCGGGTCATGGCGAATGGCCCATGGCCGAGGAACTCATCGGCAAGCTTGCCGCGCCGCGCTAGCGTCACGCGCTGCGCCGCATCGTCCGCGTCCGCTCACCACGGCGGACGCAATCAACGCCTCTGCGCGCCGTCTGCCTGCCGCAAGGAAATCTGCCTCTCATTTGGAAATCGACATGAATTTTCTCGACGGTCATCTCTTTCCCGAGAACCAGCAACCGCTGATCATCACGGCCGCGCCGTACGCGCCCGGATGGTTGCCGGGCGACTTCCCCGAAGACATTCCGGTCACGATGGAAGATCAGATCCTGAAAGCGGTGGACTGCTACAACGCGGGCGCCACCGTATTGCATCTGCACGTGCGCGAGCTGGATGGCAAGGGCAGCAAGCGCCTGTCCATGTTCAATCAGCTCATCGCAGGCGTGCGCAAGGCGGTGCCGGAGATGATCATCCAGGTCGGCGGTTCGATTTCGTTCGCTCCCGAGGACGAAGGGCAGGCCGCCAGATGGCTGTCGGACGATACGCGCCACATGCTGGCCGAACTCGAACCGAAGCCGGATCAGGTGACCGTGACGGTGAACACGTCCCAGATGAACGTCACCGATCAGGCGGAAGACGCGGACTTCAAGGGCACGTCGCGCGAGCAGCCCGCGCTGTTCAATGCCTACAAGGAAATGACCGTTCCCGCGCAGCCCGGATGGGTCGAGGAACACGTGCGGCGTCTGACGGCCAAGGGCATTCAGAGCGCCTTCCAGTGCTACAACCTCAACAGTTTCGAATCGGTCGAGCGCCTGATGCGACGCGGCTTCTACAAGGGCCCGCTGGTGATGAACTGGGTCGCGATAGCCGGCGGCATGGATACGCCGAACGTCTACAGCCTCGCCAACTTCATCCGTGCGGTTCCCGATGGCGCGGTGGTCACGGTGGAAAGCAACGTGCGCAACGTGCTGCCGGTGAACATGTGGGGCATTTCCATGGGTCTGCATGTGCGCTGCGGCACGGAAGACTGTCTCTGGAACCAGTCGCGCACGGAGAAGATCAGCACCGTGAAGCAGATCGAGCAACTGGTGCGTATGTCACGGGAATTCGGACGCGAGATCGCGACGGCGCGGCAGGCGCGTGAGATCTCGCGCATCGGCGTGTTCTACGACACCGTTGAGGAATCCCTGCAGGCCAACGGCTTCGCGCCGAATCGCAATGGCGGCAATCAGGGTTTTCTGCGCAAGACCGCCTGACGCCGCGAGCGAAGTAAAAAGAACACGGCCAGCGATATCCGATGAATGAACCGGATACGCTGGCCGCGTTGCTTCAGTAAGGCTTGTCACCGATGATGCCCGCGCGTTCCATCTTGCGCGGGGCCGGCCAGTAGTCCATGACCGCGTAGTGCTGCGTCGAGCGATTGTCCCAGACGGCGATGCTGTTCGGTTTCCATCTGAAACGCACCTGATACTCGGGGATCAGCGCCTGGCTTTGCAGATAGTTGAGCAGAAGGCTCGCACCCGGCGTCTTGTCGAGGCCGTAGCGGACATTCTCGGGCGTATGGAAGTTGACGAAGTGCGTCGTGAAGCTTCCCACGTAGAGGACTTTCTCGCCGGTTTCCGGGTGCGTGCGGACGACGGGATGCTCCACATCCGGATTCTGCGCAGCGAGCTTTCTGCGCTCCTCGGGATCCATCGCCGCACCGAACGAATGCTCGATGCTGCTTTTCGCCCGAAGGCCCGCGATGCGGCGCTTGATCTCTTCCGGCAACTGTCTGTAGGCCTCGACCATATTGACCCAGATCGTGTCGCCGCCGGTTTCGGGGCACTCGATGCAGCGAAGCACCGCGCCCATGGAAGGTTCCGGCCGCCACAGACCGTCGGTGTGAAAGTTGTTTTCGTAGGGGTTTTTCGCATCGGATCGATAAATCCGCACGAGCCCGGGATGCTCCGGATCGCTTCCCGCAACCGGATGATCTTCGAGATCGCCGAACTTGCGGGCGAACGCGACATGTTCCTCGCGGGAGATGTTCTGGTCGCGGAAGAAGAGCACGCGGTGCTGCAGCAACAGTGCCTTGATCTCCGCAAACAAGGACGCATCGCGCGATGCGTCGCCCAGATTGACGCCTGACAGTTCAGCGCCAATGCAGGCGGTGAGCTTTTCAATCTTGATCATCTGCATGTCTCCTGATTCTCTTCATTGTCCGGTAGCCTCCATCATAGGCGCTCGATTTATTCATGTCGACATAAATAAAATGACGACGCGCAAGGCCTACGCCGTCACGCGCTCCAGCGCGATGGCGATGCCCTGTCCGACGCCGATGCACATTGTGCAAAGCGCGTAGCGTGCGCCGGATCGCGAACGGCGTCGCAAATGAACACGTCTTTCATGAGTTTCCTCGTATTGACCGCTTTAACGTCACGCAGCCACTACGGACTGCGGCGCGAAATCGAATGCGTTGGCGAATGCGTCGACGAGATGCTCGCCGATGGGCAGCGCCGAAGTCGCGGCAGGAGATGGGGCATTGCAGACATGCAGGCTTCGCTTCGATGGACGAATCAGGAAGTCGTGAATCAATGCGCCGCTCGATGAGACGGCCTGCGCGCGAACGCCCGCAGGGTAGGGTTCGAGGTCCTCGAGCGTGAGCTCGGGACAATACTTGCGGCATAGCGCGAGATAGCCGCTCTTCCAGAGCGAATTGCGCATCTCCGAGATGCCCGACGGACCGTAGGTCCTGAGCATCTTCCAGAATCCGCCGAAGGACGCCATCTCGGCGAGATCGGAAACGTCGATGTCGCGCCAGCGATAGCCTTCGCGCGCCATCGCGAGCACCGCGTTCGGGCCTACGGTCACGTAGCCGCCGATCATGCGCGTCAGGTGCACGCCGAGGAACGGCAGCGCGGGGTCCGGCACCGGATAGACGAGATGCCGCACGATATCGTTCTTCGATGCGGGCAGCCGGTAGTACTCGCCGCGAAACGGCACGATACGGAAGTCGACGTCGACCTTGCACATGCGCGCGAGGCGATCGGCCATGAGGCCCGCGCAGACGATCGCGTGCTTCGCGCGAAAGCGTCCGCTTGAGGTCGTCACGACGACACCATCGTCGTCCTCGCTCATGCCGATGACCCGTTGCCCGAGCATGATCTCGGCGCCGTTCTCCTGCGCGACCTGCGCCATGGCGCGGGTCATGGCGGGATAGTCGGCGATACCGCTCGACGCGACGCGTATCGCCGCTTCGCCGACGATGCGCGGCTCTTCGCGCGTCAGTTCGTTCTGGTCGAGCCATTGCGGCTGCAACTGATTCTGGCGGCATCGTTCGAACAGATCCTTGAGCCGTTCGACTTCGATCCGGTTCGTCGCGACGATGAGCTTGCCGCACTGCTCGAAGCGGATGCCGTGGCGGCGTGAAAACGCGTAGGTGGCGGCGGCGCCACGGCGGCAGAACTCCGCCTTCAGGCTGCCGGGCGCGTAGTAGACGCCCGCGTGGATCACGCCGCTGTTGTGGCCGGACTGATGCACGGCGAGCGCGTCTTCCTTTTCGAGCACGATCACCTTGAGCGCGGGATAGCGCTGCGTGAGCTGCATCGCGGTGGACGCGCCGATGATGCCGCCGCCGATCACGATCACGTCCGCATCGGCATCGCGGAAGGAGACGTGGGCGCTCATTGGGCGAAGGTCCCGCGCTGGCGCATCAATTCACGATGCAGTTGCGGATGCTTCTCGAACGGCGCGCGTCCATGCAGCCAGAAATAGTTATTGGCGACGATCAGCTCGCCCACCGGCAACGAGATTTCGCGGGTCGCGGATGACGTTTCCATCGAGTTCGACATGGCGTGCAGGAAGCGCGCTTCGGCGAGCGTGCGCGGCTGCACGAACTGGTCGATGAAGGCCATCGACAGACCGAATTCCGAATGGAAGAACAGCGGGCGCTCGACCGCGGCGCTGACGTTCTTCGAGCCGGGCGCCTTGTAGACGAACGGCAGCGCGCCCATCGGATCGAGCGCGAACTGGTCGCGTTCGGTCCAGTCGTCGAGGTGCATGAGACGCGACTCGCCGCCGCTCGCGTTGGTCTCGTCGAACTTCATCATGAGCAGCCAGTGCGTCTCTTCCTCGACGTAGGTGCCGTCCGTGTGCAGCGAGAACAGGCGATAGGCCTGGCGCAGATAGGAATCGCTCGAGTCAGTGTCTTTAACGAGGAAGCGGGCGTAGTAGGTTCCCGACATCGCGTCGTGATTGCCCGGTCCGAGCAGATGCGCGACGGCCGTGCCGAAGCGGACGAAATCGTCGCTATCGGACGTCACGCCTTGCACGCCGGTCGTGAATCCACCGCTCGAGCGATCGCGCGCGATCTGCGTGAGCGTCGCGCCGAGCGCGCCACCGAATGCGCGGTCCAGCTCGTGCGCCAGCATGAAGCGCATGAAGGGCACGTATTGCAGGTTCTGTACATCGACATCCTTCACGGCCTCGAAAAAGCGCGTGAGCCCGTCCTCGTCGAGTTCGATGCGGCGCAGGCGAGCGTGCTGCGGATGGGCGTGAATGCGGAAATGCGTCTGGACGACACTGGCTTCGACGGGCGCGTTCATCAATTGCTCCATGTGATAGATGCCGCTATTTCACGTGGATCCTGTGTTCGGTTAAACTGCCAGGAACCTCATTTTTAATCAGAAAAAACGATTAAATGGATAGCCGCCTGTTGAAGGCTTTCGTGGCGCTGGCCGAGGATCTTCACTTCGCGCGGACGGCTGATCGGCTGAATGTCGCCCAGTCCGTGCTCAGCGATCAGTTGAAGAAGCTCGAAACCGCGCTCGGCGTCAGGCTGCTGAACCGCAACAAGCGTTCGGCCGTCACCCTGACGGACGCCGGCGCGGCGTTTCTGCGGGAGGCGGTGCTGGCACTTCGCCAGCTCGAACGCGCCGAGTCGGTCGGCAAGCTCGCGGCGCGAGGGGAAATCGGCAACGTTTCGCTGGGCTACATCGGTTCGGCCGTGTCCACGGGCCTGCTGCCGGCTGCGCTCAAGCGCTTTCGCGCGGATTGTCCTCATGTCGACATGGAGATCACGGCCATGGAGACGCCGCGGCAGCTCGAATGCCTGCATGACGGCCGGCTCGATGTCGGGTTTCTGCGTTCCAGATCGCGGTATCCGGACGGCGTCGCGGCGACCGTCGTGAAGCGCGAGCCGCTGATGATCGCGCTGGCGTCGAATCATCCGCTCGCGGCGTCCGGGATCGTGCGTCCGCAGGCATTGCGCGACGCCGCGTTCATCGTTCCGCAGTTCAGCGAGAGTGAAGGCTTCGCGGAGAACCTGTCGAATCTCGGCCGGCTCGGCGGCTTCGACGCTTCGCCGCGCCATCGCGTCGCGGACTTCATGACGGCGCTTTGCATGGCCGCTGCGGACTACGGCGTCGTGCTGGTCCCGGAATCGATGAAGTCGCTCGCGCCGGCCGACGTCGCGTTCCTGCGGGTCGCGGGTTATCACGAGGAAGCGGAACTCGCTATTGCTTACAGGACGCGGGAGAATGCGCCATCGGTGAAGCGATTCGTCGAGATCACAGTGGCGCTGTTCGCGGGCACTGGCGTCTGATGAATTCGGTGCGTGGCCTCAGTCCGAACGTTTGAGCATTCGATTGGTCACACGCCATGTACCCGGAGCGGGATGACTGGAGAGAGGATCATGAGCAGAACCGAGAAAGAAAAGATGCTCGCCGGAGAACTGTACACGGCGAACGCACCCGAAATTCAGGCCGATCAGGCAGCAGCCCGCGCGTGGATGGCGCGCTTCAACGGCGCCATCGACATGCCGCTCTCGGAGCGATACGAACTCCTGCAAGAGCGGCTCGCCGCGATTGGACCGGACTCCATGATCCGGCCGCCGTTTCATTGTGACTATGGTTACAACATCAGTCTGGGCGCCGGGGTGTTCCTCAATTTCGGCTGCATCATCCTTGACGTCGTTCAGGTCGAGATCGGCGACATGACGCAGATTGCAACCGGCGTGCAGATTCTGACGGCCGATCATCCTCGCGACCCGGCCGTCCGCGCGGCAGGCCTGGAATTCGGGCGGCCCGTGCGGATCGGACGTAACGTGTGGATCGGCGCGGGCGCGATCATTCTGCCGGGCGTGACGATTGGCGACGACGCATTGATCGGCGCGGGCAGCATCGTCACGCGCGACGTGCCGGCGGGCGCCACTGCTGTCGGCAATCCTGCGCGCGCGCGTCCGGCTGCGAAAGATCACGCGTGAAGCGCTTTGCCACGTCCCTGAAACGCGGTCAGATCCGGGTACATGCTGCGAATCTTTTGCCACTCGCTGGCATCGAAGAATTCGCACGCACCGCCGGTATAGCGTTTTGCGACTTCGGTCGTGAAGCGCACTGCTTCTGCAAGATCGACTTCGTGACTGGCGCTTGAATCGCTGCCGCCCACGACCGATCGCGCGGTGATCGCCACGCCGACCACGGGTTTGTCGGTGGCGACGTGCGGCTGCATGATGCTGTTGAAATGCGACAGCCCGTTGTCATAGGGCGTGATGTCCTGCAGCGAAATCGGGAACGTAACGGCCGGTTGGCCTGTGGTCGATTCCATGATCGCGACGAGGTCGGGCGCCATGCGCAGGATGTAGCCCTGCATCGCGGTCGGCGACAGCGCGAAGCCACGATGCTTGACGATGCGGTTGCCCTTGGACGCGTCGAGCGACAGAATCGCGTCCATCTCGGCCGATACCTCGTATTCGTTCATCGTGGCCGAGGAGACGGGCATTCCCATAAACGGCACGCCGTTGTTCTCGCTCATGGGTGCGTCGGTGGACAGGTGAGTCGTCACGATCACGTCGCCGGGCAGCGCGTCGCCGTTCGCTTTCATCTGCGCGAGCTTGAGCGCTACGGCAAGCGCACCGATCGGGCCGTCCGCGTCCGATACCATGCCGAGCTTCGCCGGGCGCGCGCCGATCGCGCCATTCCTGCCGACGACGCCGAGCGTGCGGGCCTGGCCACCGGTCTTCTTGCCGTGCGTGCCCGGAATCACGATCGTGATGAAATCGGTGCTTTTCGCGGGATCGCCGGGCGGTTCGTTTTTGATGGACCTGACTTCGACCGTTACGCCGTGGCCGTTATAAGGCTCGAAAATCTCGGCGATGGTGTGACCAGTAACGGTGGCGCTATCGAGCGCGTCGAAGATGACGAGGGTCTGTTTCAAAGCCATGTGAAGTACCTCAATAGAGAGCCGATGCGGCGCGCATCGGGCCGCATCGATCGTTTGTTGGGAGTCAGAACAAATGCCGAAGGCCGAGCATCACGGAGAGCTGCTCGCTCCTGCCGTTGAGCGTGACGCCCTTGGCCGCCGAAGCATTCGTGGTCGTATTGCCGAACAGCCCGGACCATCCGCCACTCGTCCATTCGTAGGCGGTGGCCAGATAAACATCGGTGCGCTTGCTCAGGCTGTAGTCCGCAACGCCGTATGTGGTCGTGCGCGTGCCGTCGAAGCCGTCGGCGTGGGTGCGGTCCTGCATCCCGGCGACGGTGAAGAGCCAGCTCGGGGTAGCGCGGTAGCTTGCGCCGAGCGTGAAGAAATCGTCGCTGCGCCGCTGACTGAACACCGAATTGATCGCGACCGCCGCGGTCGGTGAGCCCGAGGCCATGCTGGTGATGGACGCCGTATCGGTGCCGCCGTTGGACGAATCGAAGCCCGCGTCGCGATTGCTGTGCAGGTAGTTCGCATACAGACTCGCATTGCCGATCGTCGCCTTGACACCGCCGAGATAGATGCGCGCACGACGGCTCTGCGTGTCGTTCGTCTGTTGCGCGTCACCGATCAGGGTAATCGGTCCGGACGCGTATTTGACGCCGAGCGACATCGACGAACGCGCGCGCGTTTCGCCGGCAATGCCGCCTGCCGCGTATTCCGCGATCACCTGCATCGGCCCCCACGCGCCGGTGTAGCTGATCGCGTTGTCGTAGCGCTGGCCAACCAGATACACCTGCCACGAGTTGCTCGGTGCGGCGCCGACACCCAGCGGATCGACGTAGTACAGCATGGTGTTCGCGGTGGTGTACTGACGTCCGAGCGCTACGTCGCCCCAGCGCTCACGGCCAAGCTTGACGAACGCCTGGCGTCCGAATAGCTGGCCTTGCTGATCCAGCTTGCCGGTATTCGCAAGAAAGCCGTTTTCGAGCGTGAAACCGGCCCGCCAGCCGTCGCCGAGCGCCTCGTCGCCTTTCAGCCCGAAGCGGCTACCTGAGAGGAAGCCCTCGTTACCCTGCTGCAGCCCGATCGTCGAATCGCCGGACGGGTTAGTGTGCGTCTGATAGCTCAATGCAACGTCCATGACGCCGTACAGCGTCACGCTCGACTGGGCCTGCGCGCCAGCCGCGAAGCCCGTAAGCACGGCGAGCGCAATGATCTTTGTCTTCAATTTAGACATCCTAATCGTGAACGGCAAAAATTGCCGCCTCTGAAAAAAAAGGCGGCGGACGATCAACGCCGCAACGTCGGCCACTGATCGATATCCGACGGACCCGTGATCGAGTTCAACGGGAAGGTCGCGTGTTCGCCCAACGTCTCGACCTGAGTCTTGCTGACGAAATGCAGCGCGCCGCGTTCGCCGAGGACCGTGCCGGTGGCGCCGTCGGACAGTAATGCGGAGCCTTCCGGCAGCGCGAATACCTGTTCCGGCGCATTGATGTCGAGGAACTCGGCAAGCCGTTCCTCACGGCTCTCGCCGTTGTGTCCGGCCGGCTTGCCGCTGATGAAGTGCGGATTGATCTGAAACGGCACGAGGCCGAGCGCGCGCAGCGTCGGCGGCTGCACGATCGGCATATCGTTGGTGGTGCGAATCGTGGGGCACGCAACGTTGCTTCCCGCGCTCCAGCCCATGTACGGGGTGCCCGCCGCGACTTTCGCGCGGATCGCATCGACGATGCCCGCGTCATACATGCGCTTGAGAAGCGCGAACGTATTACCGCCACCTACGGCGATGGCCTGCGCACTCTCGACTGCGGCCAGCGGGTCCGCGCTGTGATGAATCGATTCGAGCGCGTAGCCGAGACCTTCGAACACTGGCTTGACGATTTGTTCGTAGCTCTCGAAGCTGAACGTCACGCCGGCGAAGGGCACGAAAAGCACCTTGAGAGGTTCGCGCTGGAGGAGCGCGTGGATCTGCTCGGTGGCGTGTTCGAGATAACCGAGCTGGTCCTTTCGGGAGCTGCTCATCAGCAGGATGCGTTGGGTCATGGCGTATTCCTTGATCGAATCGGATGCGGGCGCTCAGGCGAGCGTCGCGCGGATGATTTGCACGACGCGATCGATCTCGTCGTGCGTATTGAAGTAGTGCAGCGACACGCGGGCCATCGTGCTCACGCCGTATCGCGCGAGGATCGTGTCGGCCATGAAGCCGCCTGCCTCGATGATGCAGTGCTGCGCCTCCAGCGCCGACACAAGCGTGGCAGGATCGACCCCGCGCAAGTTGAACGGCACGATGCCGATGCGTTGCGCGACATGCGTCGGTCCGTAAAGCTCGAAGCCGGGCAGTGTCGAGAACTGGTCGACCGCGTATGCAGTCAACTCCCGCACGCGTTCGGCGATCGCGTCGATGCCGATTTCCCGTGCGTAACGCAGCGCCGCGCCGAGCGCGAGAATGGCCGGCACGACGGGGCATCCGGCTTCGAAGCGTCGCGCGCTCGCCACGAACGAGAGCGCGCCCGTCGTGCGGTCGAATGTGCCGTTCCACCAACCGGCGAGCACCGGCTCCAGCTTGTCGATATGCGCCTCTCGCACGTAAAGAAAGCCCGAGCCTTCAGTCGCGCGCAGGGCCTTGCGCCCGCATGCCGCGAGAAAGTCGCAGTCGAGCTGCGCGACGCTGACCGGCAGCATGCCCACGCTCTGCGACGCATTCACGAGCGACATCACGCCGTGCTCGCGCGCTACCTTGCAGATGCTCGCGGCGGGCTGAACCGCGCCGGTGGAATTCGGCACGTGAGAGAACGTGACGAGCCGCGTGCGTGGCGTGATGGCGGCCGAGAACGATTCCGGTGCGAGCATGCCGGCCGCGTCAGCCGCGATCATCTTCACCACCACGCCGTGCGTGTGTTCCAGGCGGCGCCAGGGCAGCAGGTTGCTGAGCATTTCGGTATCGGCGACGAGAATCTCGTCGCCCGGTTGCCAGCGAATGCCGTGCGCCACGAGCGAAATGGCTTCCGTCGCGTTCTTGGTGAAGGCGATTTCGTGCGCGCCCGCCTCGATGAACGCGGCGAGTTCGCTGCGCACGGCGTCAACGCGGGCATAGGTTTCCTTGCGGAACGAGGGCAGATAGATGCCCACGTGCCCCGTGTCGAGCAGATAGCGACGCGCTTCGTCGAGCACGGAATCGGGCGGCAGGGACGCGGCGGCCGTGTCCATGTAGACGGTGGTGGCGGTCAGCGGCGTGGCTGCGCGGATGGCTTCGATATTCATGCTGCGTTTCAGTCCAGTAGAAGGGGAGCGGATTACTTGTGCAAACGGGTGACGGAACCCCCGAAACTGAACAGGGCGTCGCCGGCGATGACACCGCCCGCGAACGCGCTCATCTCGGCGCTATGGCGCTCGCCGCGCAGGCGCGTGATGACGAAGCGGATCGCGAGTCCGGCAAGTACGGCCCAGCCAGCAAGCGGGGAAGCGATCAGCATGCCGGTCGACAGAAGAATGCCGAGCTGGCGCTTGGCGCCGCCGAGCAATTGCAGGAGCGCGCCCGGAATCGCCCAGATGGCGAGGTTGCGGGCGATTTCCATCGACGAGCCGGCCTTCACCGACGCCGCATAAACGCGGTCGACGGGCGGCACCATGTTGCGCGAGAAGAAGTGATCGTGAAACGCGATCACGACGATCGCCGCGACGATGAAACCTGCCATCGCGGCGATCAGTTGCTGCCGGCGGCCTGCCAGTTCGGCGTCCATGTCGCGGCCTTCACCGCGCAGCAGATAGCCGGTCTTGAGGTCGTAGCCCATATCCGCGAACGCCGGGCCCGTCGCGGCCGAGAAGCCGGCCAGCACCGCCAGTGCCGAGGGCGGGAAACCGATCACGATGCCGATCGTCAACGTGATGAGCGCGACGGCGAACGCCGGGAACCAGCCGGAATGCATCGCCGCGATACCGACGATCAATTCGTGCGCGTAAGCGGCGAGCGCGGCATAAATGATGAAGCCGACCAGCATCCCCGGCGACAACTCGGTGATGTGACCTGCAAGCACCGAGATCAGCAGCGCGACGAGCATGTACGCGATGAATCCGCCGGACAGCACGCGCGTTGCCCGCGCGCCCGACATTTCCAGATTGCGCGGATCGGTGTCGTTGCTTGCACGCGAACGATGAATCTCGCGCGCCACCTGAAACAGCGCGACGATGCCCGCGCCGATCATCAGCCCGTGCGGAATATAGGCCGCCGCGATGTCGACATGAAGGAGCGGAATCGAATAGCCGCGGATCAGCAGACCTATGCCGAACATCGGCAGTGCGGCGAGATTGCCGAGGAAGGCCGCGCCGAACGCGGACATCGGCACGCCGACGATCGCGCCGGCCACGCCCGCCGCAACGCCGAGCCCGAGGAAGGCGGCCTTGCGCCCGCCTTGATCGCCGGCCCAGATGGCTTCGGCGGTCGCGACGCCTGCCGGCCACGTACCGGTCGCCGGAAAGATCTTGCTGCCGAAGAGGTGATAGAGCATTGCGCCGTCGACGAGCATCGCCGCAATGGCGCCGATGAGCATCGGCGTGACGAGTTCGGGCATGCCCATCGCGAACGGCACGCCGAGCGGGATCATCAGCGAATTGGCGGCGCCGAACGTGGCCGACGAAATGGCCGTCTGCACGAGGTTTTGTCGTTCGAGCACCCGGAAGCGGCGCGTCACCTGTAGCGGAATGCGCGAGAAAACGATCGCGATCAACGCGCCGATGATCGACGTGTTCGCCGAAATGCCGAGCGAAACGATGAGCTGCATGCCGATGATCGCGCCGAGCACCGAGAGCGCCATCGACACGACCAGCAGCAAAGGCTCGAAGAAGGACACGCGCGGGCGCGGCGAGTCTGCTGGCACGGATGTGTCCAAATCGGCAGGCATGTCGATTGATCCTTTCATGATGTCGTGTCTCCGCCGGCTCGAGTGGCGCGGCTCAGGCAATAGGGTGGGTGAGTCGTCGGAAGGGTCAACCGGTCAGCCCGACCACGGGCTCGATCGTTTCGCGGGTCTTCTTCAGGGCTTCGATGAGTCGCGGAATGGCCTCGCCATCCAGTCGCTGGACGGGCCCGGCGATGCCCAGCGAACCGATGACGCTGCGGCGGTCGCGAGACCACAACGGGACCGCAAGCCCGGCGACCGTCGCGGCCGCCTCTTCCCGGGTGTGGCACCACCCGTCCGCGCGGACCCTGGCGAGTTGTTCTTCCAGCTTCGCGTCGCCTGCCGTTTTGTTGTGTTGATGGATCGTGGCGCGGAACGCTTCGGGCTGGAAAGCGAGGATTGCTTTTGCGTGCGCGCCGGCGTTGAGCGCAAACCGCTGACCCAATTCGATCGAGAAGCGCAACTGCTGCTGACTCTGCGCCATGTCGGTGCAAACCGCGTCGGTGCCGTCGAGTAGGGAAAGGAAGACGGTTTCGCCGCTCGTCTGGGCCAGCGCGTCGAGCGCGGGTTGCACGACGTCGGAAGGCGCGAAGGTACGGTGCGCGACCTGACCAAGCTCGAAGAGACGCAAGCTCAGCGAATAGCGGCCGGCGCTGTCCTGCCGCAGGAAGCCGTTCTCTGCGAACGACGCGAGCACGCGATGAACCACGGCGTGGTGAACGCCGGTGGCCTTCGCGAGTTCTCTCACGCCCCACGATGGATCCTGAAGTGTGAATCGGGTAAGCAAGGCCAACGCGCTATCGAGTGTTTTGAGCATTTCTTTGTCTCTCTATGAGAGACAGTGTCTCTCGTTGAAAAAATGATATTTGCGATAGGGGCCTTTAGTCAATCAAGGGTTTACGCGACGGAAAGGTCAGACAATGCGTCGCTGCGAGATGCGCCGCCCAAAAAAATGCCCGTCCGTCCGGACGGGCAAAACGAGAGAGCGGAAATTGCCGCCGGGAGCGCGCGACTAGAAGCGCTCGCCGTCGAAACCGGGCAACGCTTGCGTGCCCTCGATCTCGACGGAATGCAGGCGTCTGGCGTTCACGCCCAGAAGCCTGAGCATGGTCGGCGCGACCTGCGTGGTCAGCACACGTTCGTCGACGGTGCGGCCCGCGTGCTTCATTCCGGGCGCGTACACGATCAGGCCGAGATGGCCGTCATCTGGCGCGTTGCCACCGTGCTCTTCATCCTTCGACGCGCTCGACGTGTAGATCACGCCCGGATTCGGCTGCACGATGATGTCCGGCGTGCGACCCTGTTTCGGATCGCCGAACGCGGCTGCGATGCGCGGACCGTAAAGCAGATAGGCATACGGTCCGTCCGCGCAGATGCCCGGCGCGTTACAGCTCAGATTGTCCTTGAGCGACTTGACCGCCTGCGCCAGCTGATGCTGATCGCGCAGCCAGATGAGACTGACGTCGTCGCTCTGGACGAAGCCGGTGTCGGCCAGCCCGCTCCCATCGTTCAGGTTGCCGGTCTTCGTCGCGTTCTGGCCGTAGTTGCCCTTCGGATCGAGATAGTTGTTTGCCTGAAGCAGCGCCGCGACCGTATCGCCGTTCTTGACGAGCTTGCTGTGATCGGTCGGCGACTGGCCGTGCTTGGCCGTCACGATGATCGCGGTGGAGCGATACAGGCCGCGCTGTTTCAGCTCCGACACGATACGCCCGAGCGACGCGTCGACATAAGCGATGGCGGCGCTCACCTGCGGACCCGGCGTGAAGCTGGCGTCGAGATAGCCGCCGTTCGTCGCCACCGTGGCCTTCTGCGCGACGCTCAGCGTCTGGAAGTTCGCGCCGAAGAGGGTAGGCACGCCGGGCGAGGCGTCGCCTGTCGAACTCTTGCCGTCGATCTGATTGACGAGCGCCTGCACATGGAGATCGTCGAAGACTTCGGTATGCGTGTAGATATCGGTGTAGTTCGAGTTCGTCTTCGGGTCGATGGCGTTGATCTCGGTACGCATCAGATCGTCGACGCCCGCGCCCGACGGTCCGTTCAGCCAGTCGTAGCCCCACGCGTGTTTGTCGGCCCACGCCGTGCGCGCTTGCGGCACGCTCGTCTTGACGACCTCGAAGACGGTATTGGTCTTCACATAATTGTGTGGATAAACGGGCTTGCAGACGCCATCGACTTTCGCATGGGGAATCGCCTGCGGATTGAATGCACCGCCGCCGTCCAGATGCGTGAGCGCTCCGCCGTTCTGGCCATCGATGCCGGTGGTTTCGTCGAAGACTACATTCCAGCCCTGCGCGCCGCTGCAGTTGGCATCGGACGGTGCGTACAGGGTGCGGTCGTACGACACGTCGTAGAAGAGCCCGGTCGTCTTGGGCGAGCCACCGGTCACGAGTGCGGCGAGACCCGGAAAGGAATCGGACAGTCCGGGCGTGTGAGCGTTCGTGTAAGTAACACCGTCCTTCGCGAGCAGCGCGATGTTGGGACACGCATTGGACGCCACGCAGCGCGCGACGTCCTGTTCGTGCAGACCGTCGAAGCTGATCAGAATCACATGTTTCGCGACAGCGCGGTCGTCATGATCCGGCCGTCGATGATCTCGCTCGTCCGCCTTCGCATGCGACGCGTGAAAGGCGACCGCCGCGAGAATCGCGCCGAGGAGAGGGCTTTGCGCGAGGGCGCGCCTGTTCGTCTTCTTCATGTCTCACCTTTTGTCAATTGATGAACCTCTTTTCAGAGGCCTATCAATTTGCGGTGCGATTGCGGCGTGTCCATGAACAAGCGCTTTCGATTGACTGTCTTCTGCGTACTTTATTTTCGTCGATTGCAGTCTTTGTTAAGGATGTCATAAGGATGGGTGTGCGTTGCAGGATGACCCCGACCATCGCCGGGGCTTTTTCTCCGTCAGGATTTGCAGGAAAACCCGTCCTGGCTGAACCATCCCTAGATAACAGATTTGTAATTCAGCTTGCGTGAGGCGCGCGTAAAATTGCCTGCAGACGAACTTTGAGCAAACGGAACTGCAACGATGCGGGTACTCATTGTCGAAGACGAGCAGAAGGCGGGCGCCTACATCAAAAAGGGCCTCGAGGAAGCGGGTTATCTTGTCGACGTGGTCGGCGATGGCGCCGAGGGCCTCATTCTTGCGAAAGAAGAGAACTACGACGTGATCGTTCTCGACGTCATGCTGCCCTCGATGGACGGCTGGTCCGTCGTCAAGAACCTGCGCGAGTCGAAGTCGACGCCCGTTCTTTTTTTGACCGCGCGCGACGACGTTTCTGACCGCGTGCGTGGCCTGGAACTGGGTGCCGACGACTATCTGGTCAAACCCTTCGCCTTTGTCGAACTGCTCGCCCGGGTGCGCTCGCTTGCGCGTCGCGGTCCCCCTCGGGAAAGCGATCTCATCGTTCTCGGAGATCTGGAAATCGACGTCACGCGGCGGCGCGTCAAGCGCGCGGGCAAGCGCATCGACCTCACGCCGCGCGAGTTCGCGTTGCTGCAATTGCTCGCCAGGCGGCACGGCGAAGTATTGAGCCGCACGCAGATAGCGTCATACGTCTGGGACATGAACTTCGACAGCGACACCAATGTCGTGGAAGTCGCCATACGAAGACTGCGTGCGAAGATCGACGACGATTTCGCCACCAAACTGATTCAGACCGTTCGCGGTGTGGGTTACGTCATCGCGCTGGAAGACTCGGCGTGATCAGACCACGTTCGCTGACCACCACGCTTGCTCTGGCGTTCGCGGCGACCACACTGGCGGTATTCGGGCTCGTCGGCACGTTCGTCTACTTCGCGCTGGAACAGCAGGTCAAGGTTCAGGATGATCTCGATATCGTTCTCGCGGCCCGGCATACACGCCGCCTTGCCGACGAGTTGACCGACTACGGCGATATTCAGCAGCATCAGGAACGACTCGAAAGCCAGGTGCTCGGAAACGAAGCCCTATCGCTGCGAATCCTCGACTCGGCCGGGAAGACGCTCGTGCAACACAACGTCGATCCAGCGACCGCCACGCTGAAGATTCCAGCCGCCGTACCTGCCGACGCACAGATCACGGAACGATCCATCCTGCCGCTCGCCACGACCGCCGGCGCGCCGATTCGCGCACTCGCGGTCGATGCCTCGCTGCAGAACGGAACGACTGCGACCATCGTCGTCATGCGCAACATGCATGACCGTTGGGTGCTGCTGGATCGATACCGCGACAAGCTGAATGTGGCAGGCATGCTCGGCGTTCTGCTGGCGTTCTGCATCGGCTATTTTCTCGTGCGTCGTGCCATGCGGCCGGTGCGTGAAATGGCTGTCGATGCGGCCAGCATCACTTCGGACAAGCTCAATACACGCATCGAAATGTCGCGCATTCCCACCGAACTCGAACCGCTCGTCGTCTCGCTGAACGGGATGCTCGCCGGACTGGAGAGCAGCTTTCAACGACTCTCGCAATTCACCGCCGATCTCGCGCACGACATGCGTACGCCGCTTTCCAACATGCGTGGAGCGATGGAGGTCGCGCTCGCGCGGCCACGCCCCGTCGAGGAGTATCAGGCGACACTCGAGTCCAGCCTCGAAGAGTGCGAGCGGCTTTCGCGGATGATCGAGAACGTGCTTTTTCTCGCGCGCGCCGAGCATCCGCAGTTTTCGAAGAACATGCGCGTCATCGACGGCGGCAAGGAGTTGCAGCATATCGGTGATTACTTCGAGGGACTGGCGGACGATGCGGGTGTTCATATCGTCGTGTGTGGGTCCGCGATGTTGCGCGTCGATGTGGAACTCTTCAGGCGCGCGGTCAGCAACCTGCTTGCCAACGCCATGCGATTCACGCCGGCCCACGGCGTGATCACCCTGTCGATCCACGACGCGGGAGACATGACCCGCGTATGCGTGGAGAATGAAGGCGCACCCATTCATCCTTCGCTGCTCGAGCGGATCTTCGATCGCTTCTACCGGGCGGATCCATCGCGCGGCGCATCAGGGACGGCTGCAGGATCGGCCGGACTCGGACTTGCGATCGTTCGCACCATCATGGACCTGCACGGCGGCCGCGCGCACGCCGAGAGCGATGCGCGCAGCACGCGGTTCATCCTGACCTTCCCGGTTGTGGAAGCGCCTGGCTCGCCCGCGCGACAGAAATAAACGGTCCGCAGGCAGCGGCGTTTCTACGCCTTCAGATTTCAAACTTGTAACGTCACAGTCAGACTTTCGGCAGCGCTCCGAATCCAGAATGACTCCAGCGTCGGCAATCATTGAAGCCGGTGTCGGGAGGGTCAATTGCACTCGGGCAAAACCCTCGTCTTCTATATCGGAGAGGGAAAACCATGAAAGCCATGGCATGTGCGGTACTGGTAGCGACCACATTGCTGCCGTTCAGCGCGTTCGCGCAAACCACGGGCAGCCAGGTGACACGCGCGGAAGTGCGCGCCGATCTCGCGCAGCTGGAAGCGGTCGGGTATCGGCCGAGCACACATGACGCCGATTATCCCAATGCGCTCATGTCCGCCGAGGCGAAAGTCGCAGCGATGCAAGGTCACAACGGCGCGTATGGCGGCGATCAGGGCGGCGCGCATCAAACGGGCACCGCTGCGCAATAGCGTTTGAAGCGGCGTCGCCGCGAAACTCAATTAATCTATTTACGTATTACTAAGGGATTTGAATCATGAAAAAGACTGCTATGTTTCTTCTTGCTTCATTGGCTATCGGTGTGGCGGGTCAGGCGTCCGCGCAGACCAGCGGATTGACGCGCGCCGAGGTCAAGCAACAACTGGTTCAGGCCGAAGCACAGGGTCTGTTGCCTTCGAGCGGCACAGACTATCCGCCGAATGCAGCCGCCGTCGCGCGGAACAAGGCGGCCTTCCAGGCCCGCGAGCAGGCGCATGTCTCGGCAACGGGTTACGGCGGCGCAACGGACGGTCAGACGTCGCACTGAACGCGGACGCGCGGGGAACGGTTTCATCAATTGCGCTACGTCGCGTAAGAAAACGCTAAGCCTTTTTGCTTGCAATCTGTTTACGCTCGTAGCTTTTCCTCGTTCGCCAACCTCCGCCATGTTGCCCACCGCTCTGATTGTGTTTCGGGAAGTGCTCGAAGCGTCGCTGATCGTTTCCATCGTCCTTGCGGCGAGCAGAGGCGTCGCGGGACGTGGATGGTGGGTCGGCGGCGGACTGATTGGAGGTCTGGCCGGCGCGGCCCTGCTCGCGCTCTTCGCGGATGCGCTGTCGAATCTTGCATCGGGGTTCGGACAGGAATACTTCAATGCCGCCGTCATGTTCGTCGCGGTCGCGATGCTCGGATGGCACAGCATCTGGATGAGCCGGCATAGCCGCGAGATGGCGCGGCAGATCGCGGAAGTCGGCAAGGCGGTGGCCAGCGGAACGCGGCCGCTGGCGGGCCTTGCCATCGTGGTTGGCGCGGCCGTGCTGCGCGAGGGCGCCGAGGCCGTCCTGTTTCTCTACGGCGTGCTCGTCAGTTCGCCGGGTCAGAAGCCCGAAATGGCGCTTGGCGGGGTGCTTGGTCTCGCAGGTGGCGTATTCCTGGGCTATGCCATGTATGCGGGCCTGTTGCAGATCCCGCTGAAGCGTCTCTTCACTGTGACCAACGCGCTGATTGTCCTGCTTGCCGCGGGCATGGCAAGCCAGGGTATCGGCTTCCTCATCTCGGCCGATCTCGTGCCGACCTGGGGCGACGCCGTCTGGGACACCTCCGGCCTGCTCGACGAGACCTCGTTGCTCGGCAAGATGCTGCATGCGCTCATCGGCTACACGGCACGTCCTGCAGGTACGCAAATCGTCGCGTACGTTGTCACCGCGGTGACCATCGTCCTGCTGTCCCGCGTCGCGGCCGGGCGGGAAGCGTATAGGCACGCCGTGCGGCACTGAGTTGCACGGGTTGCGCCGGCATGTTTCGACATGCCGAACTCCCGTGCCGCTCCAGTCACAAGTCCAATATCATTGATCGGCCCTTACCCGCCAGCCGCCGCCCAGCGCGACCAGCAGCCCCACGGAGGCGACGGCCCGGCGCGCGTCGATCTGCTCGGCGGTGCGTTCGTTGGTGAGCGCAATGGTCTGCGCGGTCACGACATCCAGATAGCTCACCGCGCCAGCATCGAAACGATTCTTCACAAGCTTCAGGGAGAGCGCCGCCGCGTCCGAGGCGACGCGCTGACTGCATGCTTCGTCGGCGAGTGCGTTCAAAGCTGTGAGGTTGTCCTCGACTTGCTGGAACGAAGTCAGCACGGTCTGCCGGTAATCCGCGACGTAGCCGTCATAGCGGGCATGCGCGCTTTCCAACGAAGCCTTCCGGCGTCCGCCATCGAACAAGGTGCCTGCGAGCTGCGGACCGATTGACCAGAAGAGACTCGGCGCGGTGAGCCAGGGCGCAAAGAAGCTCGACTCCAGACCCGCGCTCGCGCTCAGGACCAGGTCGGGAAAGAACGCGGCGCGCGCTTCGCCGATTTGCGCATTGGCGGCGAACACGCGGCGTTCGGCCGCGGCGATGTCCGGCCGCCGTTCGAGCAATTGCGAAGGCACGGCATGCGGAATGTCCGGCAACAGGAAGGTTTGTTTGCGCGATGGAATCGAAAACGTCGAAGCCGGTTCGCCGATGAGCGTCGCGATCGCATGTTCGAGCATTGCGCGCTGCGACGCGGCTTCGGTCGCCTGCGTGCGCGTGCTTTCCAGTTGCGCCTGCGCTTGCGCGACAGCCGATGCGTCGATTGCGCCGCTGGCAAGTTGCCGCTTCAGCAGTTGCAGGGCAGCGTCGTAGGCACTGACGGAATCGTCGAGAAGCTGCTTTTGTGTATCGAGCGAGCGGAGATTGAAGTAGTCCACCGCGAGCTGACTCGAGAGCGAGAGGCGCAACGCTTCGACATCGGCGGCGCTTGCTTCGGCGCTGGCTTGCGCGTCGAGGGTGGCATCGTGGATGCGCCCGAAGAGATCCGGTTCCCAGGACGCGGATACGCCTGCCGAATAGTCGGAGATGGTCTGTCCCGCCAGCGATTTGCCGAGCAGATTCTGCGAGGTGCGGTAGCGGCTCTGCGCGACGCCGGCGCTCACTGTCGGGAAGAAGCCCGCGCGCTGATAGTCGACCATGGCGCGCGCTTCCTGCAACGAAGAGACGGCCTTCTTCAGCGTCTCGTTCGAGACGTTCACGCGCGCTTCGAGCGCATCGAGCTGCGGGTCCTTGTATGCCGTCCACCACGGGCCGCGCGGTGTCGAATCGGCAGGCTGGGCAACGGACCATTGTGGTGAGCCCGCGAAATGCGCCGGAACGGCGACCTCGGGTTGATGGTACGGCGGCACCGTCGAGCAGGCGGCGAGCGCCACGCAGACGAGGGCGGCGGCGCAACGATGCAGGGCGAAAGGGACGCGATTCATTCTGTTTTCCTTCACGATGCGCTGGCGGTCTTCGCGATCTTCACCGCTTCGCCGCTCGTGATGGCGTCGCCGGGATTGTCGATCACCTTGTCGGACGCCTGCAGGCCGGTCACGACTTCGACATGCGTGCCGAAATCGCGACCGAGCGTCACGGTCCTGAGGCTGATCCGGTTCGATGCATCGACGGTCGCCACCGTCACGCCGTTCGGCCGAAAGAGCAGGGCGCTGACAGGAACATCCAGTTTCGGCGTCTGACTGACGAGTTCCAGATGCGCCTATGCGTACGCGCCCGGCAACAGCGCGCCATCGCCGTTCGCGACATCCAGCTCGACGCGCAGAGTGCGCGTTACCGGGTCCATCGCGCCGGCATTGCGCGCGACCGTCGCGGGGAAACGTCGTCCGGGATACTGCTGCACGGTGAGATACGCCTGTGTCGTCGAGGTCACGTAAGGCGCGTCGCCCTGCGGGACGTCGATGAATACGCGCAGGGTGTCGCTCTGCACTTCATGGAAGAGTTCGCCCGTGGCGCCAGCGAGTCCCGGTGCGCCGCCTGCCGTGACGAGCGCGCCGACATCGACACGGCGCGCGCTCAGCACGCCGTCGAACGGCGCGAGCACTTTCTCATACGACACGAGTTCCGTGAGGCGGCGCACGTTGGCTTGCGCGGATGACAGCATGGCCTGCTTCGCGAGCATATCGCCGGATTTCGTATCGGCGTCCTGTTGCGAGACCGACTGCGTCTTCAGCATGTCCTGCCAGCGCGCGGCCGTGTCCCGCGCGTAGACATAGTTCGCACGCGCGGTGGCTTCGTCGGCGCGTGCCTGCTGCAATTGCGCGTCGACTTCGGGTGTCTGGATCACCGCGAGCAGTTGCCCTTGCTTCACGTGCGCGCCGATATCGGCGTACCAGTGCTGAACATAGCCGCTGGTGCGCGCGTAGATGGACGCGTCCGAGAACGCCGACACGGCGCCCGGCAGCAGCAGTTCCTGCGTGGCGGGCGCTGCACGCGGCGCGATGACCGAGACGTTCATCACGCTCTGGACGTCGGCCTGCGCGGCCAGCGCGCTTTGTGCATGCAGGCGCGGCACGATGCCGACAGCGAGCAGTGCGGCGGCGATCCCGAGCAGGATCAGCGGAGGAAGAATGCGCCGTGGCGTGCGCGGCTTGGTGGTATGTTCGTCTTGCTGATTCATGATGGTCGTTATTTGGCGTCGATGGAAGGATGGACGTCTGATGCGCCTCGCGCGGCGCGCCGGCGCGCGAGCCAGGCGTGCACGACGCCGAACACCACGGGCACGAAAAGCAGCGTGGACACCGTGCCGAGCATCAAACCGCCGATCACCGCGCGTCCGAGCGGCGCGTTCTGTTCGCCGCCATCGCCCAGTCCGAGCGCCATCGGCAGCATGCCGATCAGCATGGCGAGCGCGGTCATCAGCACCGGGCGAAAGCGTGAGAAGCCTGCTTCGATCGCGGCCTGCACCGGCGCCATGCCATTGCTCAACAGTTCGCGCGCCGCGTTGACCACCAGGATGCTGTTGGCCGTCGCGATGCCGATACAGAGAATCGTCCCGGTCAGCGCCGGCACGCTCAGCGTGGTGCCCGTCGCGAAGAGCATCCACGCGATACCTGCAAGCGATGCAGGCAATCCGCCGATGATGATGAGCGGATCGAGCCACGACTGAAAGTTCACGACCATCAGCAGATAGACCAGCGCGATGGCGAAGATCAGTCCGAAGCCGAGCCCGTTGAACGACTGCGTCATCGACTGGACCTGCCCGCGCATGACGATGGTCGAGCCGCCCGGCAGGTGCGCGCGGCTCTGCGCGATCAGGCGCGACACGTCCGCGGCGACGCCACCCAGATCGCGGCCCTGCACCGAGGCGTAGATATCGATCACGGGCTGCACGTTGTAGTGCGACACGACCGCTTGCTGCGAGCCGCGCTGCATGCTGCCGAGCGACGCCAGGATGCTCTGCGGCGCGCTCGACGCCGTGTGCTGGCTGAGCGGCAGATTGGCGAGCGTCTGCAACGAGTGGATGTCGTACTGAGGCACCTGCGCCATGAGCGGATAACTCACGCCGTTCTTTGGATCGAGCCAGAAATTCGGCGTGGTCTGCGAACTGCCCGAGAGCGAGATCAGCATGTCCTGCGCGATCTGCTTTTGCGTGAGCCCGGCCAGCATGGCCTTGGTGCGATCGACACGCACGTTGATCGCCGGGGCATCGTCGGGCTGCTGGATGTGTGCATCGACGAGTCCGTGGACGCCGCGTATCCGGGCGAGCAGATCGTTGGCTACCGCGCGATTGGCGGCGAGGTTCCTGCCGACGATCTGTATGTCGATCGGCGCGGGCTGGCCGAAGTTGAGAATCTGGCTCGTGATGTCGGCGGGCAGGAACGAGAACGTGGTGCCGGGAAACGAGGCCGCCAGCACGCCGCGCAGTTTCGCGACGTACGATGCGGTGGGCGCATGACCGGGCTTGAGGGCGATCATGATGTCGGCATCTTCCGAGCCGATCGGCGCCGACGACGAATACGTGAGGTTGATGCCGCTCACCGGCAGGCCGATGTTATCGAGCAGCGACGCCTCTTCGGACTTCGGTATCACGGTGCGGATCTTCGCCTCGACTTCATCGGTGAGCCGCGCCGTTTCTTCGATGCGTGTGCCCGTCGGCGCGCGCATGTGCAGGCGAATCTCGCCGGTATCGACACTGGGAAAGAAGTCGCGTCCCGCGAACGGAATCAGCGCCATCGAACCCGCGCAGAAAAGCGCGAAGACCATGACGACGCTGCGCGGCCTGCCTGTGTTGCGCGTCAACGCGGCCTTGTAACGCACGCGCAGGGCTTCGAAGCGATGCTCGAAGCCCGCCTGCCAGCGCGACAGAAACGCGAACCGCCCAGCCGGCGCATGTTTCGCGCGGGCCTTGAGCAGGTACATGGCGAGCGTCGGAATCAGCGTGCGCGAGAAGAAGTACGAAGCGCACATGGCGAACACGACTGCCTCGGCCATCGGCACGAAGAGGTAGCGCGCCACGCCCGAAAGCATGAACATCGGCGCGAACACGATGCAGATCGAAAGCGTCGATACGAACGTGGGTACGGCGATCTCACCGGAGCCGTTGAGAATGGCGTCCGCAAGCGGCGCGCCGTTCTCCAGATGATGCGTGATGTTCTCGATCGCGACGGTCGCATCGTCCACCAGAATGCCGACGGCGAGCGCGAGACCGCCGAGCGTCATGATGTTGATGGTCTCGCCGAGCGCAGACAGCGCCAGCAGCGAAGTGATGACCGACAGCGGAATGGTCACCGCGATGATGAGCGTCGCGCGCCAGCTGCCGAGAAAGAGCAGGATCATCATCGCGGTCAGGCACGCGGCGATCAGCGCCTCGCGCACCACGCCGAGAATCGCGGACTTGACGAACACCGACTGATCCGCGAGCGGCACGATATGCAACGCCTTGGGCAAGCCGGCGGAGATCGTAGGCAGCATCGACTTGATCTGCTGGATGATGGTCAGCGTCGACGTGCTGCCGGTCTTCTCGACGGTCAGCAGCGCGGCGCGCTTGCCGTCGCTGCGCACGATGTTGGTTTGCGGCGCATAGCCGTCGCGCACCTGGGCCACGTCGCGCAGATAGACCACGCCGCCGTTGACCGCCTCGATGGGCAGATCGTTGAGCGCGGCGACGCTCTCTGTGCTGCCGTTCATCTGGACGTTGTATTCGCGCGTGCCGATCTTCGCGGTGCCGCCCGGCAAAATCAGGTTCTGCACGTTCACCGCGTTGACGATATCGCTCGGCGAGAGGTTTCTTGCCTGCAGCTTGCGCGGATCGATATCGATCATGATCTGGCGAATCTTGCCGCCATAGGGCAGCGGCACGGCAGCGCCCTGCACGGTGGCGAGCTGCGTGCGAACGAAACTGTTGCCGAGGTCGTACAGCGATTGTTCCGGCAGCGTCGCACTGGTCAGACCCAGTTGCAGGATGGGCACGGTGGACGCGTTATACGTGATGATATTGGGCGGCAGCGTGCCCGGCGGCAGGACGCGCAAAATCGACGCCGAGCTGGACGTCGCCTGCGCCACCGCGCGGTTGATGTCCGCGCCGGGATGAAAAAAGATCTTGATGATCGACACGCCGTTGAGCGACTGCGACTCCACGTGCTCGATGTTCTCGATATCCGAAGTCAGCGCGCGCTCATAGTTGGTCGTGATGCGCCGGGCCATGTCCTCGGCGGAAAAGCCGTTATAGGACCAGACGATGCTGACTACCGGAATATTGATGTTGGGGAAGATATCGGTCGGCGTGCGCAGGATCGCGAGCGGGCCGATCATGAACAGCAGCAGCGCCAGAACGATGAAGGTATAGGGCCGACGAAGGGCCAGTCGAACGATCCACACTGTACGTATCCACGGTTGTTACCCGGCGCTCGGACACGCGGGTTCTTTGATTGCACAACGGAGTGGAGTGTGCGGGTCGCCGACTTACCTGATTCTGACTGTCAAATGACAATCCTGTAATCTGCGTCGGCCGTCCGGTGACGCGTCAGTCGGCCCAGTTGACCCAGCCGAAATGCGCCGTGACCAGCACGGCGATGCCGAACGCGATCCGATACCAGGCGAACGGCACGAAGTCATGCGTGGCGACGTAGCGCAGCAGCCAGCGCACGCAGACCCATGCGCTCAGGAACGAGAAGATCAATCCGACGGCGAACAAGGGCGCGTCGGCCGCCGAGAGCAGATGACGTTCCTTGAAGAGGCTGTACGCGCCCGCGCCGATGAGGGTGGGAATCGCAAGAAAGAAACTGAACTCGGTCGCCGCGTTTCGGCTCAGCCCGACCAGCATGCCGCCGATGATGGTCGACCCCGAACGGCTGACGCCCGGCACGAGCGCGAGACATTGCAGGAGACCGACCTTGAGCGCATCGAACGGCGACATGTCGTCGACGGTGAAGACGCGCACCACGCTCTTGGGCCGGCGCTCGGCCCACAGGATCACCAGCGCGCCGGCGATGAAGGAGGTGGCCACGACCGTCGGAGTGAAGAGATGCGCCTTGACCGCCTTGCCCACGAGAAGACCGATC
>Ga0160447_100066_pt1 | contig 97109 bp, 88 predicted proteins | sample HID1973K_E1MG_FD_108222 | JGI IMG/M metagenome (GOLD analysis project Ga0160447, IMG submission 108222) | Enriched mosquito-associated microbial communities from UW Madison campus, WI, USA - HID1973K_E1 MG | ecosystem: Host-associated > Arthropoda: Insects > Digestive system > Unclassified ...
CAGCCGCACCTGCACGTTCGGATGCGATGCGAGCGCGAGCAGGAACTGGTCATCGGCATTGGTGCCGAGATCGTCGAGCAGAAGACGCACGCGCACGCCGCGATCGGCGGCGCGCATGACCGATGCGGCCATTTCGCGACCCGTCAGATCGTCGTGCCAGATGTAGTACTGGAGATCGAGCGTGCGCTGCGCGTTTTCACTGAGTATCACCCGGGCGATGAGCGCGTCCATGCCGTTGGACAGCAGGTGAAACGCGTTGTCGCCGGGATGCGCGGCTTCGCTTGCGACAAACGCAGTGCCGAGGCGCGTGTTCGCCGTATCGGTCAGGGCGTGAGTTTCCATGCGTCCGGTTTGCGGTGGAAGGCTGGCGCACGCCGTCATCATCAGCGTCAGCGCAACGGCGAACCATGTACGGAATTTCATGGAATATCCCCGGCTAGATCATGCTCTTTTCGCGCCGCGACCCTTCGCTCAGACGCGCCCGCACGAAGCTGACATGCTCGCGCAACACGTACAGCGCATCGGCATGGGCAAGCGGCAGTCTGAGCGTGTCGAGCGATTCCTCGATGTAATCGAGTTCGACCAATAACGCGCGCCGCTCTTCGTCGGTGTTGACGCGCATCGCGCTACGCTCCACCGCGATCAGCGCGCCGTAGTAGCGATAGATGCGCGAGCGCACGCGCCATCGATAGAGCGCGGGCACGAGCCGCAGCGCCGGAAAGATCAGGACCGCGATGGGCAGCAACAGCACCAGCGCGCGATCCGCGATATTCGCGACCCAGAACGGCAGCGCGCGATAGAGGAAGCTCTTGCCCGAACGGTAATAGCGGCTCGCGTCCTCGCTGATCGGAAATTCATGCGCGGCGGCGCTCGGGAATTGCCCCGCGCGCTGCAGCAATCCGGCCGTGCCGTGCACTTCCTGCGCGGCCTCGATCAGCAGATCGGATAGCGCCGGATGCAGGCTCTGCCGCGCAACCAGCTCCACGGTCGGGCTGATCAGATGCACGGTCTCCGGCGGAATGCGCCGGCCCAGATCGAGCACGCCGGGCGGAAGTTCGATCTCGTCGAGATAGGGGAAAAGGCGCGTATAGGCGCGCGCTTCCTTGAAATCCATCACCGAGATGCCGGGCACGCGCAAGAGCCGCAACATCAGGCCGCGCGTGGCGGAATCGCCGGAGAGGAACACCGCATCGGCTTCGTTGCTGACGAGTTGGGTGGCGGCTTGCAGGCCGTCGGTCGGCAGAAGCTGCGTATCCCCGCCCGCATGGATGCCGTTCGCGTCCAGCAGCTTGAGCGACAGCATGCGCGTGCCGCTGCCTTCGCGGCCTATGGCAATGCGCTTGCCTTCGAGTTGCGACAGCAACGTGAGCCCCTTGCCGCGATAGAACACGACGAGCGGCACATACGACACGCTGCCGAGCGACATCAGCTTCGAGGCCTCATCGCGCGTCGCGATGCCGCCCTGCACGAGCGCGAGATCGACATGCTGTTTCGGATCGAGCAGACGTTCGAGATTCTGCACGGAGCCGTCCGACGGCAGCACCTTCAGCGTGATGCCGTTGCGCGCGAGGATCTTCGCGTATTCCTGCGAGATGACGTAGAACGAGCTGTCGGGCTGACCCGTGCTCATCGTGATGGTCTTGGGCGGCGCGGGATCGACGAGCCAGTAGACGAGTGCGGCGATGATCGCAATGACCAGCACGACAGGACCGGCCGTCCACGTGATGTCGTGCAGGACGCCTTTCGCATGATCGCGAGGCAGATGCGGGCGCTTCATCCGATGCCTCGTCATGGGCGGAAGGAAAAGACATGCAGCATGTCGTATCTGTGTCGGAAGCGGCGTTGACTCGCAGTGTAGCGCGGGACGCGCATAAAACGACAAGGCCGGCGCGCATGCGGCCGGCCTTCGTGTGGTGGTGTCGCCTGTTTATGCCCAGTGTGCGGGGACCCAGACGGCGCCGACGAAGTGGCCGGGAATCCAGATCGCGCGACGCGGCACGATGTACACGGTCTTGACCGGCGGCGGCGGTGCGACATAAACCGTCTTCACCGGCGGAGCGACATAGACCGTCTTCACAGCCGGCGCGACATACACCGTCTTCGCGGGCGGCGGCGGGGGCGGCGTGACCACGACCGTCGACGAAGGCGGGGGCGGCGCGACCACTACGGTCGTCGTCGTCGTCGTCGGCGGCGGCGGCACGACCACCGGTGCGGCGACGATCGTCGTTCCGGTGACGACCGGCGTGGTCGCGACCACCGTCGTGCCCGATGTGACCGTGCCGCCGCCGACGACTGTCGTGCTGTGCGAGCCGTTCGTGACCGTCGCCGAACCCGACGTGGTGACGACGCCCGGCGCGACGCTCGTCGCGCTGCCCGCATGTGTGACCGTACCGCCGTTCGCGGTGTTGACGGTGCCGGAGCGGTTGCAGGTGTAGCCCGCGCAGTTCGTCGATGCCGAGTGCGTCGACGTGTTGCCGTTCGGCCCCGTCACCGCGCCCGACGATGTGTATTGGCCCGGCGCCGTGCGCGTCACGGTATCGCTGCCGGTCGCGGTCTTGCCGTTCGGGCCGGTCGCGCTGCCGGTGTGCGAGCAACTGCCGCCGGCGCAGCTCGTGTCGCCTGAGTGCTGCACCGAGCGGCCGTTGGGGCCGTAGGCGGTGCCGGAGTTGGAGAACTGGCCGGGCGAGGTGCGCGTCACGGTGCCCGAGTTGGTGGCGACGCGGCCCCACGGATTTTCGACGCCGCCCGCATGCGAGCAACTGCCGCCGCCGCAGGAACCGGCGTGCGCGCCCTGATATTCGCCGCGGCCGGTGTAGGCCGTGCCGCCGTGCGCCCAGCCAGCGAAAGCGGAGCTGCTGCAGAGCGTGAGGGCGGCGGCTGCCGCGATGACGAGCAGATGGCGCGCGCGGCGCTTGGCCGGCGCCGCGTCGGAGGCGGGAGCAACGCGGACGTTTGAAGCGAAAGTCGATCTGTTTTTCACGGGATGTCCTTCTCGGTTCCTTAGGCCACGTTGCGTTTCGAGTGGCGACGGAAGTGACTATAGAGAAACGGTCGCGCGAAGTCCCGCGGTAACTTATTTCAACCTATGTCATGGCTGACCGCCATATGCAGCAAGGCTCTACGGCATTTTGCCGAGCCTGTCGAGAGCCGTGCGCGACATGAATTCGCGCATTGCGTCACACTGGCTGCTGCCGTCCAATACATTCGTCACAACAATCGAAATCGCTATGACCGCATCCAATCCGATCAAAGTCGCCGTCCTCGACGACTATCAGAACGTCGCGCTTTCCATGGCCGACTGGTCGCCGCTCGACTCACGCGCCGCGATCACCGTGTTCAACGACCACATCGCCGAGCGCGGCGCGCTGCTGGAACGCCTGCGCCCGTTCGACGTCGTCTGCGCAATGCGCGAGCGCACCCCGTTCTCGCGCGACATCATCGAGCATCTGCCGAATCTGAAGCTGATCGCGTCGACGGGCGCGGCCAATGCATCGATCGATCTGAAGGCCGCGGCCGAGCGCGGCGTCGAGGTGCGGCACACCGGCTACCAGTCCACGCCGACGATCGAATTCACATGGGCACTGATTCTCGCGATGACGCGCAACATCGCCGCCGAAAACCGCTCGCTCAAGGAAGGCGGCTGGCAGACCGCGCTCGGCACGGAGCTGGCGGGCAAGACGCTCGGCCTGCTCGGTCTCGGACGCGTGGGATCGGCGGTCGGCGTGATTGGTCGCGCGTTTCGCATGAACGTGATCGCGTGGAGTCAGAACCTCACGCGCGAGCGCGCGGAGGAAAAAGGCGTGCAGCTCGTCGACAAGGACACGCTCTTCACGACCTCCGACGTGCTCTCGGTTCACCTGCGGCTGAGCGAGCGCACGCATCATCTCGTCGGCGCGAACGAACTCGCGCAGATGAAGCCGACGAGCCGTCTCGTGAACACGTCGCGCGGGCCGATCGTCGATCGTGATGCGTTGGTCGCTGCGTTGCAGTCGCACAGGCTCGCGGGCGCGGCCCTCGACGTCTACGATGAAGAGCCGCTCGCCGCGAACGACCCGCTGCGCGCGCTGCCGAACGTGCTCGCGACGCCGCATATCGGTTACGTATCGGAAGAACTGTATCGCACGTTTTATGGCGATACGGTGCGCAATATCGTCGAATGGCTCGACGCGCGCAACGCGTGATCGCAGCGCTCACGACGCTTGCGATTCGGCGGGCGGCAGCAGCGAGAACAGGATTTCGATGGACGTGCTCGCGCGCCGCTTGCCGTCCGTGCGCCCGACCGCGAGATCGATGACCGCGAGCCCGACGACGAGCGCATGCACCATCGACACATGCTCCTTCGTGACGGCGAGGCCCATTGCTTCGAGCATGCGCGTGATGCGAACCGCGATGCCCTCGGCCAGTTCGCGAAAGAGACTGCGGATGGTCGGTTCTTCGTCGGCGGCTTGCGCAAGCGCCATCAATACGCGCGTGTTTTCGTGGCGCATCGCGACATTGGCGATCGATGCCGCGGTGACCTTGGGCGACGCTTCACCCGCGAAGGCATCGACGGCGGCGAGCTGACCGTCGATCGCGGCGCGCGCGACGGCTTCGATCAAGGCAAGACGCGTCGGGAAGTAATAGGTGAGGTGACTCTGACGCACGCCCGCGCGCGCAGCGACGCGCGGTTGCGTGAAGCCCGAATAACCTTCCTCGCGCAACGTGGCGAGGGCGGCTTCAAGTATGGTTTGTCGTCGATCCTGCACGGGGTGTGGTCCGTGTTTTGGTTGATTTACCAAACCTTAACGTGATCGATGCACGACGTCAACCTCATGAATTGTTATTCGAAGGCGGCTGCGGATTGTGCGCGGGGTTTGTGTCGAACGTGCGGATATCGGTGATTGCATCGCTCGCGAGAGCGCGGAGACCGGCTTCGAGCGCATCGGCAAGTGGCTTGTCATAGACTTCGTCGCCATTCACATAGAGCGTGAATGCTTGCAGATATTTCGCTTTTTTCGCCGGATTTTCGATGGTTTCGCGTGTCCATCGATACAGCGGATAGTGCTCGATGCCATCGCGCTCCGCGTGCGCCACGTAGTCGGCGAAGGCGTCGTACTGACATTGCAGTTGGGCGTCGTGCTGGATCAGCAGCGCGTTGATGGATGCGAGCTTTTCGTTTGCCGGGTCTCGGCGCGCCAGGTCGGCGTATTCGGGCGCGAGCCGGATTCGAACCTGGTATTGCCACGCTTCGGTCATGATGTCCTTTCAGTATTGAAAGCGATGAGAACATGCGCATGTGAATGATGCGATTCATGCACTACACTTTTCCTCGCGTCTCGAACGAGAGGAGGGTTACAGTGAGTCTTCGACACTCGATGTACTGCCCATGTTGCGACACGACGCCGGGCGCTGCAAGCCGTCGTCGCTTTCTGGCGCTCGCGGGCCAGGGCGCCGCCGCGCTCGCGCTGTTTCCGCATCTCGCGTACGCCGATAACGAAGTACCTTCGATTCCCTACGATTCCGTTCCCGATCCGGTGCAACTGCCGCGCGACGTGTACTTCGGCGAATGCTCCGGCGTCGCGCTCAATTCGGCGGGACATGTCTTCGTGCTCTCGCGCGGCAATAGTACCGGTCCGGCCTATGGCGCGGCCGCGGCCCAGTTGCTCGAATTCGACCGCAATGGACGCTTCGTGCGCGAGATCGGGCATAACCTGTATGCGTGGTCGTTCGCGCATACGGTCAAGGTGGATCGGCAGGACAACGTCTGGGTCACCGACAAGGGCTCGGACATGATCATCAAGTTCACGCCCGAAGGGCGCGTCGCGATGGTGTTCGGCCGCAAGCAGGAAGCATCCGACGAAGAGACCGCGCCGCTCAAGCATCCGAATCCGCCGTTGCCTTCGGAGCCGGGGCGGTTCCGTCAGGTGACCGATGTCGCATGGGATGCGGCCGGCAATATTTACATCAGCGACGGATACATCAACTCGCGTGTCGCGAAGGTGGACAAGGACGGCAACTGGCTCAAGTCATGGGGCGATCGCGGCAAGGGTCCGGGGCAGTTCCATACGCCTCACAGCATTGCCGTCGATGCGAACGGCATGGTCTATGTCGCCGATCGCAGCAACCGGCGCATTCAGGTCTTCGACGGCGAGGGAAACTTCCAGCGGCAATTCACGATCGACGTGCCCGTGCCATCGGATGCGCGTCCGGCCATCGGCAATATGCCCGATGAAGCCGCAATCGCAGCGGGTACCTTCGCGCCCGGTTCGCCCTGGGCCATCTGCATTTCACCGGGACCGAATCAGGTGTTGTATTCCGCCGATGCGTTTCCCGGGCGCATCTACAAGTTATCGCTCGATGGAAAACTGCTCGGCGTGCTCGGACGCTCGGGCAAGCAGTTGAAGCAATTCGGATGGATTCATGAGATGGCGTGTCCGGCGGAAAATACGTTGTTCGTTGCGGAGTTGCTCAACTGGCGCGTGCAGAAACTCGTGCTGCATGGCTGATTGCGCATCACTTGCTTGCGGCCTTCGTCCGCATCGACATGATGGGCCTGGGCTGCGCATCGCATCGATTTTCGCGCCACGCGCGCAGCGTATCGAGCGCGACGGAATTGCGCACATAGCGATGCCACACGAACGCGAGATCGAAGATCAGAATCGCGAGCCACCATGCGTAGAGAAAGAACGCGCCACCGAGCACGACAGGCCATATCGGCTTGCCTGCCAGATCGCCCCATAACCTCACGCCGACGATCAACGTCATCATCACGGTGCCGAGCGCGACGAGCACGCGGCGGCCCACACGCGGTTTGCGTGGCGCGAGCCAGCCGCTGATCGCGCATACGAGTCCGGCCAGCACGAAGACCGCCTTGCCGACGACGGGATCGGCGTCATCGCGATGAAGCAGATCCCCGAACGGGCTCGCCAGAAATGCGGCCACGCCGCTGAGCAATACGAACCAGAAGATCGACGCGCCCGCGACGAAGGCGAGCAGCGCCACCACGCGCCAGCGTAGCCACGCACCCGTGCGCTTCGCGCCGCGCGCCTTGACGAGACGCGGAATACGCGCCGCGACCGTCGTGCCCATCAGCAGGCATGCGAGTGCGAACACCGAGCGCGTGAGATAGATGAACTCGGGCGCGCTGCTGGTTCCGCCCGCGCCGGAATCGGACGAGGCCGTGACCGCCTTGTAGATGAAGAAGACGGCGAGAAGATGCAGCGCGAAGCTCAGCAAGTAGGGAATCGCCGTGCTGACGATGCCGCGAAAACGCCTGTTTTGCGGGGCTTTTGTGGTGCTTCTATCGAGCACGACATTCTCGATGAAGTGACCGAAGACATCGCTATCGGTCCAGTAGTCCGTGTGCGCCTTGCCCGGCAGCCAGTAGCGCGAGAAGCCGATGTCATGCGCCGGCTCGAATTCGAACGCCTTGCAACCGTGATGATCGAGATAGGCGCGCGCCGTATCGAGCGCGAAGCCGACCGGGTCACCGAAGTCATAGTAGTTGCGCCACTTGATGCGCGAGGGCAGCGTGATGGAACCGCCGGGGCGTTCGACCTGCGCGACGGCATCGCCCTGCATTTCGCTTTTCAGCGTCATGCCTTCCCACAGTTTCGGCCATAACAGAATGTGCTTGTCGATGGGCGAGCCGATGGTCATGAAACCGCGCAGACTTTGCACCCACTCGGTGCTGATGATCTGCTTGCCGTCCTTCGGATCGCTCACGGTGGGCGTGGCGAGCGCCTGAAGAATGCCGAGAAAGCTGATCACCGTCCCTTCGCTGTGCGCGACGATATACACCTCGGGCGGACACTGGCAACGCTCGGTCACGAGCGCGACGAGCCGCTCCATCACGCGATGAAAGCGGAACACGATGGTATCGCGATGCTGCCGGAAATCCGCGACGAGCTGAACATCGCCGACATAATCGCGCAGCATGGGCGCGAGATCGAACTTGAAGATGCCGGCCTTCTCCGTGACCGCGAGCAGGCTCTGCATGACGGCCACTGTCTCGACGACTTCCTCGACGACGCCCGACGCGAGCGAGAAATCGGCGGGTTCGAGCTTGCGCTCGTCGACGTTGAGCATGTAGGCGGCCTGCGCGCGGCTCACGATCGAGAGTCCCCATGCCTTGCTTTCTTCGAGCGTGTCGTCCTGCTTGACGACTTCGCGCGGAATATCCGCCCAATACACTTCGGCGAAACCAAGCGCGGAATAGAAGTCGCGTTGCTCAGGGGTGTAGGGGCCGCCAGGTGGCAGATCGAGCTGGCGTACATCGACTTCGCCGACGCCCGCAATGTCGAAATAGCCGAGCGGCATGACGGGCAGCGGCGGGTCGTAGCGCGCGCCGAACTGGCTCGCTACCGAACGCACCGTGTCGCTATGCAACTGATTGCCGATGCCGTGTATCGCAACGACGATCTTCTGCACGCGCGGCGCGATCGGGACATGGTTCGAGTCCTGCGCGTCGAGGGATGATGCGTTCATGAGCGTCTCCCGATGGCGTTTCGTCAGCGCTTCTTCGTGTGTCGACGGCGTTCGGCCGCTCGATGCAGATTAGTCTATTTTTAAGACAACAGAACTAAATGATCGCGGCGGTGTTTGCGACGGATGGTGCCGCTGGCATTTTGCATGCATGATGTTGCACGCCAGTTCATCCCCCACGCGCAAGCCCCGTTTCCATCGCCACCCCATTCCAGAGATGCATCGCCGCATACGCACGCCAGGGACGCCAGCGTTCGGTGCGTGCGCGCTGCTGGGCGGGTTTCGCAAGCGACGGATCGCGGCGCGCGATGGCCTGCATGAGAACGAGATCGGCATCGGGCCATGCGTCGGGGTCGCGCAGGGCGCGCATCGCGACGTAGCCGACGGTCCACGGCCCGATGCCCGGCATGGCGAGCATCTCGCGTTTCAGCAATTCGGCATCCGCGCCGGGTTCATCGAGCGGCAGCGCGCCCGTGGCGACCGCACGCGCGAAGCGCTGCACCGTCTCGATACGCTTGGTCGGCATGCCGATCTTCTCCAGATCGGCGTCGGCAAGCTCGGCAGGCGTCGGAAAGCGCCACGCCGTGCCTTCATGCGGATGCCCCTCTATCCTCTTGCCGGCGCGCTGCACGATGCGGTTCATGATCGTCGACGCGCCTTTCACGCTCACCTGCTGGCCGACGATCGTCCGCACCACGAGCTCGAAGCCGGACCACGCGCCCGGCACGCGCAGGCCGGGCGCGGCTTCGACGAGCGGTGCGAGAACCGGATCGCCGGCGAGACAGCGGGCGATCTCGCGCGGCTCGGCGTGCAGATCGAACATGCGCGCGAGCGGCGCGGCGAGTTCGTCCGCATGGCGCGACGCCGCGCCTTCGACCGTCACCACGAGCCGATGCTTGCGCTCATGCGGCCGGACTTCGACGGTGCCGTCGTCGCCATGCCATTCGATCGCGCGCCGATACACGCCGTCCTCGACCGACTCCACGCCCGCCGACGCCCGCCCGCCGATGAATTTCAGCATGCGTGTCCAGTCGAAAGGCCGCTTGAAGGGCAGTTCGAGCGTGGCGGTCGATGTGTCGAATGTCGAATGCATTTTGAATGCCGTTTTGTGCGATGGTCGAATGCATGCCGATCTTACCCCGGCACGCGTGTACGGCCGGCGCACGCTCATTGTTCGCTAACTCTCGGCGACGACAATCCATTCCATCGAACGCAACGTTTCAATCAACATCGCCAAGGGAGCCGACCATGAACGCCTTTTCGATCAGCATCGTCGCCATCGTCATCACCGCAGCGCTGGCGGCCGTCGCGCCGGTCACGCACTACGCGCAGCATGAAATAGCCGTCCTGAGCGCGCATGGCGCGAGCACGCGCGGCCAGGTTCAACCCGGCGCGGGTAGCGGACTGACGGCTTGACCGATGCGTCTCCTTCAGGGACGCCGCGCGAGTTCCATCGAACTCGCGTTCAGCAACTGCCTGAATTCCGGATCGCGGGAAAGGATATCGCGCGCGCTCGTGACGAGTTGAGGGCGTCGCTCCCATTGGTCGGAGCGCACGATGCAGCGTGCGAGCACTTCGGTATAAACAGGACGAAGCCCCTCGCGGTCATGCATCGCGGTCAACCGGGCGATGCGGGCTTTTTCGTCGTGCGTGAGTCCGCGCGTGAGGCAATCGACGGTTTGCCGGTCCATTCCAGCCTGCGCCGCGTCGAAATCCGCTGAGTGGTAGAGCGAAAAGCCCGTGATGACGAGCACCGCGCCGAGCGCGATGCATAGCCCTTGAATCCTGGTCAACGTGTTCCCCGGTGGAAGGCTCTGACGGCCGTAGGTCCGTATCCTACCGTAGGCTCCGGGAAATCACCCGACCGTGCTATTCGTCAGCTTCCAGATCCCGAGAAGACTTGTTCGCCGCACGCTTTTTCGGCGCCGCGGCCTTCACCGTCGACAGCGTGCGCTCGGCGAGCACCGCATCGCGCTTGGAGAGCAGATGCTTGCGCAGAATTTCGCCCATGCGCTTGCCATCGCGCGTCTCCAGCGCCTCGATCATCTCTTCATGATCGCGAATGGCGCTGTCCCATTTCGGCGTCTGGAAGTTCGAGCGAAAGCGCAGCGCCATCAGACGCCGGTTGATCGATACGTAGGTCTGACGCAAGGCCGTGTTGCGCGCAGCTTCGTTGATCCTGTCGTGAATGGCCTGGTTGCGGCTGTAGTAGCCGGAGAGGTCGTTCTGCGCGCGACACGCGAGCATCGCGTAATGCAGCGCCTTGATCTCGGCGATCTCGAGCGGCGTGATGCGCTCGCACGCCAGTTCACCCGAAAAAGCTTCGAGTCCGCTCATCAATTCGAACATCTCGCGAATCTCGAACTCGCTCATCTGCGATACCGACGCGCCGCGGTTCGGCGATATCTCGATCAAACCCTCGGCGGCCAGCACTTTCAGCGCTTCACGCAAAGGCGTGCGGGAGATGCCGAGCGTCTCGCACAGCTTGCGCTCGTTGAGCTTGACGCCGGGCGCGAGCAGTCCCTCGACGATGAAGCCGCGCAAGTGATCGACGACGGTGTCGTGCAGGCGCAGCCGCTCCACCTTCGGTAGTGGCGACGAAACGTGCGTTTCTGGTAGATCGGGATTTTGCATTCAATACCTCTGATTCCATTTGCGGCAATTTTAACCCAGCGATAGCGGAAAAAACCGCCAGCGGGTTATCCCTAGGCCGTTCGGCCTATGAATTCCTTTACGTGCCCGACCTGCTGCGTTATTGTATTTTGCATGCAAAATTACATTTTAGAGGACGCAGACTTATGCTGAAGCTCGATTCCCATCCTGCCGGCCGTCACTTTCTGCAGATTCCGGGGCCGAGCCCGGTGCCCGATCGCATCCTGCGCGCGATGAGCTATCCCACCATCGACCATCGCGGTCCGGAGTTCGGCGCGCTGGGTCTGAAGGTGCTCGACGGCATCAAGCGGATCTTCAAGACGAGCCAGCCTGTGGTGATCTATCCCGCATCGGGCACGGGCGCATGGGAGGCAGCGCTCGTCAACACGCTGAGTCCGGGCGATACGGTGCTGATGTACGAGACCGGCCACTTCGCGACGCTGTGGAAGAAGATGGCCGAGAACCTGGGGCTGAAGCCCGAGTTTCTGGGTCTGCCCGGCATCGAAGGATGGCGGCGCGGCGTGCAGGCCGACGCGATCGAGAAACGCCTGCGCGACGATACACAGCACGCGATCAAGGCCGTTTGCGTCGTGCACAACGAAACGTCGACGGGCGTGACCTCGGACATCGCCGCCGTGCGCCGCGCCATCGACGCGGCGAAGCATCCCGCGCTGCTGATGGTGGACACGATCTCCGGCCTCGCATCCGCCGACTATCGCCATGACGAATGGGGCGTGGACGTGACCGTGTCCGGCTCGCAAAAGGGGTTGATGCTGCCGCCGGGAATCAGCTTCAACGCGGTATCGGAGAAGGCGCGCGAAGCCTCGAAGCGCGCCACGCTGCCGCGCGCGTTCTGGGACTGGACCGACATCATCGAGATGAACAGGCAGGGTTACTGGCCTTACACGCCGAACACGAACCTGCTTTACGGCCTGTCCGAAGCGCTCGACATGATTCTCGGCGAAGGACTCGACAACGTGTTCGCGCGCCATCAACGGCTCGCGGCGGCGTGTCGCGCGGCGGTCACCGCGTGGGGGCTCGAGATTCAATGTGCCGATCCCGCCGTGTACTCGCCGGTGCTCACGGGCGTGATGACACCCGAAGGCGTCGATGCCGACGCGGTGCGCAAGCTCATCTACGAACATTTCGACATGTCGCTCGGCACGGGGCTCGGCAAGGTGAAGGGCCGCATGTTCCGCATCGGCCACCTCGGCGATTGCAACGACCTCACGCTGATGGCCGCGCTCTCGGGCTGCGAGATGGGTTTGAAGCTCGCGGGCATCGAACTGAAGGGCAGTGGCGTGACGGCGGCGATGGACTATCTGACGAGCCACGTCGCAAAGCCCGCGCTGAAGGCGGCCGCATGAGCGCCGCGTTCGACGCCGACGCGCTCGCACGGCTTTTCGTGGAGGCACGCGCGCATCACGCGAAGCTCGACGCGTTGCCGGAGGGCACGCGCCCGGCGGACGCCGACCAGGCCTATGCCGCGCAGGAAGCGACGCTGCGTGCGCTGCGCGCGGACATCGGGGGATGGAAAGTCGGCGCGAAATCGCATGACGGTCCGATTCAGGGCGCGCCGCTCCCCGCCGATGGCGTGCATCGCTCGGGCGCACGTCTCTCGATGCATGCGTTCGGCAAGGCTGGCCTCGAACTCGAAGTGGCGTTCATTCTCGGCCGGCGCTTCGAACCGCACAGCGGCCCGTATCGCGATGATGAAGTGATCGACGCGATCGAGTCCGTGCACGCCGCGATCGAAGTGGTGGCGAGCCGTTTCGCCGCATGGCCCGACGTCGAAAAGCCCTGGCAGCTTGCCGATCTGCAGAACCACGGCGCGCTGATCGTGAGCGAGGGCGTTCCATACGACGCGGCGTTTCCGTTCATCGCGCCCACGATGACATTCGACTTCGAAGGCGCACCGCTCTTTCAGGGTGAACCGGCGAACCCGGCGGGCGACCCGCGCCGTCTGCTCGCGTGGACGGTGAATCACGCCGTGTCGCGCGGGCTTGCCGTCGAGCGCGGGACCGTGCTCACGGCGGGCTCTTACACCGGCCTCGCATTTCCGGCGGCGACCGGCACGGCGGTCGGTGTCATCGAAGGACTGCCTGCCGTCGAATTGCATTTCGCATAACGCACTCAAAATGCTCAATTCCCCCACAGACCGGCTGGTGAAGCCGATACATCTGATGCCCGCATCGGCGCGCGCGCGCCTCGCGTCGACGCCGACGCCGCTGCAGGCGCGCCTGCAACGCGAGCTGAAGGGCGACGTGCTGTTCGATCGCGCATCGCGCGGGCGCTACGCCACCGATGCGTCGATCTATCAGATCATGCCGCTCGGCGTCGTGGTGCCGAGGGATCAGAACGACTTGCGCCTCGCGCTACAGATCGCCCGCGACACTCACGCGAGCGTGCTCGCGCGCGGCGCGGGCACGAGTCAATGCGGGCAGACGATCGGCGAGGCGCTCGTCATCGATACGACGAAGTGGCTCAACAACATCGTTCACTTCGACAAGGAAGCGCGCACGGTCACGGTGGAGCCGGGCGTCGTGCTCGATCATCTGAATGCGTGGCTCAAGTCCCATGGACTGTGGTTTCCGGTGGATGTATCGACGAGCGCGCAATGCACGATCGGCGGCATGGCGGGCAACAACTCGTGCGGCTCGCGCTCGATGGAATACGGGATCATGGTGCATAACGTCGACGCGATCGACGCGATCCTCGCCGATGGTCACGAAGCGCGGTTCGGCAGGCTCTCGACCATGACGACCGATGTGCGTACGCGCGATCTCGTCGACGGCGTGCGCGGCATCGCGATGCGTGAGCAACAGGAACTACGCGAGCGCATTCCGAAGGTGCTGCGGCGCGTGGCCGGCTATAACCTCGATCTGTTCGACTGCCAGAGCCCGCTTGCCTTCAGCGACAGCGGCGAACCGAATCTCGCGAATCTGCTGGTCGGATCGGAAGGCACGCTCGCCTTCAGCCGCCAGTTGACGTTGAAGCTCGCACCGCTGCCCGCGCACAAGACGCTCGGCGTCGTGAACTTCCCGAGCTTCCACGATGCGATGGACATGACGCAGCATATCGTCAAGCTCGGACCCGTCGCGGTGGAACTCGTCGATCGCACGATGATCGATCTCTCGATGTCGAATCCGGCCTTCCGGTCCGTGATCGAAAAAGCCCTGGTGGGCGAGCCGGAAGCGATCCTGCTCGTCGAGTTCGCGGGCGCGGATCGCGACACGCAAGTTGCAAGACTCGCGCAACTGGTCGAACTGATGAGCGATCTCGGCCTGCCGGGCTCGGTCGTGCAGATGCCCGATGCGGGACCGCAAAAGGCGCTGTGGGAAGTGCGCAAGGCCGGCCTCAACATCATGATGAGCATGAAGGGCGACGGCAAGCCGGTGTCCTTCATCGAGGATTGCGCGGTGCCGCTCGAGCATCTCGCCGATTACACGAGCCGCCTGACCGAGGTCTTCAGGAAGCACGGAACCGAAGGCACCTGGTACGCACACGCGAGCGTCGGCACGCTGCATGTGCGGCCGATTCTCGACATGCGCCGCGACGGCGCCGTGAAGATGCGCGCGATCGCCGAAGAAGCCGCGGCGATGGTGCGCGAATACAAGGGCGCATTCTCGGGCGAACACGGCGATGGTTTGTGCCGCGGCGAATGGGTCGCGTGGCAATACGGCCCGCGCATCAACGCGGCGTTTCGCGATATCAAGCAGCTCTTCGATCCGGAGAATCGGCTGAGCCCGGACCGCATCGTCGCACCGCCGAAGATGGACGACGCGAGCAATTTCCGCTTTCCGCCTTCATATCGCGAGCGCGCATCGACGCCAAGTCTCGACTGGTCCGCATGGAACGTCACGCGCGATCCGCTGACCGGTGAAGAGGGCACGCCGGGTTCAGGCGGCGATCTGTCGGGCGGTCTCGCGAAAGCGGTCGAAATGTGCAACAACAACGGCCATTGCCGCAAGTTCGATGCAGGCACGATGTGCCCGAGCTATCGCATCACGAAGGATGAGCAACACGTCACGCGTGGCCGGGCGAACACGTTGCGGCTCGCGTTGTCGGGTCAACTGGGCGATGACGGCCTCGCAAGCCAGGATGTGAAGGACGTGCTCGATCTGTGCGTATCGTGCAAGGGCTGCAAGCGCGATTGCCCGACAGGTGTCGATATGGCGCGCATCAAGATCGAAGCGCGCGCCGCGTGGACACAGCGTCATGGCGTGCGTCTGCGCGAGCGGCTGATTGCGTTTCTGCCGCGCTATGCGCCGTATGCGAGCCGCATGCCCGCGTTATCCAACGCATTCGAGGCGAACATGCCGGGCGTCGCGCGCTGGGTGAAGGCGAAGCTCGGTCTCGCGTCGCAAAGAGCGTTTCCCCGCTTCACGAAGCCCTTTTTCGCCGATGCGGCGGACAAACCAGTTGCATCCGCAACCAATGAAGTCCTGCTCTTCGTCGATACCTTCAACAACTACATGGAGCCGGAGAACGCGCGCGCTGCGCAACGCGTGCTCGAAGCGGCGGGCTACACGGTTCATCACAACGTGAAGCGGGGCGAGCGGCCGCTGTGTTGCGGGCGCACGTTTCTTTCAGCCGGTCTCGTCGATGAAGCGAAGGCCGAAGCGCGCCGCGCGCTCGATGCGCTCATGCCGTATGTCGAGCGCGGCGTGGCGATCGTCGGACTCGAGCCATCGTGCCTGCTTTCCTTGCGCGACGAGTTTCTCGGATATGGCTATGGCGATGCCGCACGCAAGCTCGCGCAAGCGTCGTTTCTCTTCGAGGAATTTCTCGTGCGCGAAGAGGCGGCAGGCAGGCTGCGTCTGAAGCTCAAGGCGCTCGATCGGCCGAAGGCGATGCTGCACGGACATTGCCATCAGAAAGCGTTCGATGCCGTGCGTCCCGTCGAAAAGGTGCTCGGCTGGATTCCGGCGCTCGATGTCAAGACGATCGAATCGTCGTGCTGCGGCATGGCGGGCAGCTTCGGATATGAAGCAGAGCACTACGAAGCATCGCAGGCGATGGCGGAGCTGTCGCTGCTGCCCGCCGTGCGTGGCGCGGGCGACGCGCTGATCGTCGCGGACGGCACCAGCTGCCGTCATCAGATCGCGGATGGCGCGCAACGCGAGGCGCTGCACGTCGCACGCGTGCTCGCGATGGCGCTCGATGCGGCGGATTGACGGCGGCGACACCACATCTTCATTCACTGAAACATAAACAGCGGACAGTGACGAGCCGCGACCAGGAGACAAGCTCATGACATCACCGCGCAAACCACGCATTCGCAAGCTGCGCCGCAGAATGCAATAAGCCGACGCAGATCGAGCCGCAATCCTCATCCGACGTACCCACGGGAAGTTCCGCATGCCGTGACATCCGGCGCCACTCGATCATTCGAGGGCGTGCGTACACGCACGCGGTTACACAAGGAGACGATGATGTTCCGTCGAGCCACGACGCGCGTTTTGTTACTGCTATGCGCGATGTATTTCATCACCTATATCGACCGGGTCAATGTCAGCACCGCGGCGAGCCAGTTCGGCGCTGAGCTGGGCCTGTCGCACACGCAAGTCGGTTTCGTGTTTTCCGCGTTCGCGTATCCGTATCTGGTGTTTCAGATCATCGGTGGATGGGTGGGCGACCGTTTCGGGCCGCGCCGCACGCTCACGCTGTGCGCGATCATCTGGGCGGGCGCGACCGTGCTGACGGGTCTGGCGGGCGGCTTTTTCTCGCTGATCGTGGCGCGCGTGCTGCTCGGTCTCGGCGAAGGCGCGACCTTCCCGACCGCGACGCGCGCGATGTCCAACTGGATGCCCGCCGACCAGCGCGGTTTTGCACAAGGCATTACGCATGCAGCTTCGCGCATCGGCAATGCGGTGGCGCCGCCGCTCATCGTCTGGCTGATGGTCGCGACGAGCTGGCGCGGCGCGTTCATCATCACCGGGATCATCAGTTTTGTGTGGGCCGTGGCGTGGGTCTTCTACTTCCGCGACAATCCGCGCGATCATCCGCGCATCACCGAGACCGAGTGCGCGACGCTCGCGAACTACTCGGGTGTGAAGCAACGCACGCCGGTGCCGTGGCGCAAGCTGCTCGGCCGCATGGCGCCCGTCACCGCCGTGTACTTCTGCTATGGATGGGTGTTGTGGCTTTTCCTCGGCTGGATTCCGCAATACTTCCTGCACAGCTATCACATGCAACTGGGCAAGTCGGCGCTCTTCGCGTCGGGCGTGTTCTTCGCGGGCGTGCTCGGCGACTGGTTCGGCGGCTCGCTGACCGACCGCATCCTGAGAAAGAGCGGCAATGTGCGCCTCGCGCGCAACGTGATGGTCGGCGTGTGCATGTTCCTGACGCTGCTGTCGCTCGCGCCGATCATGCTTGTCTCCGATATTTCGATCACGCTCGCGGCCGTGTGTCTTTCGGCCGGTTTCTTCTTCAATGAGATGACGATCGGCCCGATGTGGTCCGTGCCGATGGATATCGCGCCGAAGCACTCGGGCACCGCGTCCGGCATCATGAATTCCGGATCTGCGCTGGCGGCCATCATCAGCCCGGTGGTGGGCGGCTGGCTGATCGACCGCACCGGCAACTGGAACCTGCCGTTCACCGTGTCGATGATCCTGATGGGCGCGGGCATCGTTCTCTCGTTCACGATGCGCCCGGACCGCGCGCTCGAAGTGGAGGACGAAAACAAGGACGCAGCGGAGGCGCGCAAGTTCGTGTGATCCGACTGGCGCAGCGGTTCAATGCATTTTGCATGCATTGAACCCCATTGAATAACGCATGCAGCATTCATTTCAAGGAGGCGATGTGGCGGAACCATCCATCCTGACCGAGCGCGACGGCGATATCGTGACAGTCGTGATCGACCGGCCCGAAAAGCTCAACGCGATGACGAAGCATCTGTGGCGCGCGCTCGGCGAGACGATCGAGACGCTTTCTCGCGATGACACCCTGCGTTGCATCGTGCTGCGCGGCGCGGGCGAGAAGGCGTTCTCGCCGGGCAACGACATCGGGGAGTTCCGGACCGATCGCGCGAACGTCGAGCAGGCGAGGGCTTACGGCGCAATCATGCATCGCACTTTGAATGCATTGCGCGAGTGCCGGCATCCGCTCGTCGCGATGATTCATGGCATCTGCGTCGGCGGTGGTCTGGAGATCGCGGCGATGTGCGATCTGCGCATCTGTGGCGAGTCGAGCCGCTTCGGCGTGCCCATCAAGAACCTCGGGCTCGTGATGGCGCACGCGGAAATGGAAGGCCTCGTGCGTCTCGCGGGTCCGGCGGCAGCGCTCGAGATCCTGCTCGAAGGGCGCATCTTCGATGCAAAGGAAGCGCTGGCGAAAGGGCTCGTCACGCGCGTGGTCGCGGACGCGGAAGTCAACGCGCACGCGTACGAAACCGCAAGACGCATCGCGGACGGCGCGCCGCTCGTCGCGCGCTGGCACAAGCAGTTCGTGCGCCGCGTGATGGACCCCGCGCCGCTCACCGACGATGAACGCGACGAAGGCTTCGCCTGCTTCGGCACCGAGGATTTCCGCACCGGCTATCAGGCCTTCCTCGACAAGCTCAAGCCGCAATTCAAGGGACGTTGACATGGCAGACACGAAAACAGCGGCCGCGCCCGGCGCGGGACCGCTTGCAGGCATGCGCGTGATCGAGCTTGCGCACATCATGTCGGGACCGATCTGCGGGATGATGCTCGCGGACATGGGCGCCGACGTCATCAAGGTCGAGAAGATCTCCGGCGGCGACGATTGCAGACGGTTCGCGCCGATCCTCCCGAGCGGCGAATCGGCATCGTTCATGATCGTGAACCGCAACAAGCGCGGCATCGCCCTCAATCTGAAGTCAGCAGGTGGCAAGGAAGTGCTCGCAAGGATGCTCGCGAGCGCTGACGTGGTGACGGAGAACTATCGACGCGGCACGATGGAAAAACTCGGCATGGGCTACGACACGCTCAAGGCGATGAATCCCGGCCTCATCTATTGCGCGATATCGGGCTATGGCCGCAGCGGGCCGATGGCCGACAAGGGCGGCTTCGATCTCATCGCACAAGGCCTGAGCGGTCTGATGAGCATGACCGGCGAGCCGGGGCAGGCGCCCATCAAGGCAGGCTCGCCCGTCACCGATATCAACGCGGGCATTCTGGCCGCGCTCGGCATCAGCGCGGCGTATGCGCGAAAGCAGGCGACCGGCCTCGGACAGATGGTCGATACGTCGCTCTTCGAAGCTGGTCTGCAGCAGATGTACTGGGCGTTCGCCAACTACTTCGCGGACGGCACGGTGTTGCCCAAGGCCGGCTCGGCGAATCCGACCAGTGCGCCGTACCAGGCGTTCCGCACGCGCGACGGCTGGGTCAACATCGGCGCGGCGAATCAAAGCAACTACGAGCGTCTGGTCGGCGTGTTGAACATCCCCGGACTCGCCGAAGACGAACGTTTCCAGACCAATGCAGGCCGTCTGAAACACCGCGAGGCGCTTGTCGAAATTCTGGGCGCGCGTCTCGTCGAGCGCACCACCGATGCATGGCTCGCAAGCTTCGACGAGATCGGCCTGCCGAGCGGCGCGGTGCTCGGCGTGCCGGAAGCGTCGTCGCACGAGCAGGCCGTCGCGCGCGGGATGATCGTGGAGACGGACCATCCGCTCGCGGGCCCGATGCGCGGCATCGGCTTGCCGATTCACTTCTCCGAGGGGCGCACGCAAGCCTCGCGGCCCGCGCCGCTGCTCGGACAGCACACCGGCGAAGTGCTCGGTGAATATGGGTTCGACGACGCGCGCATTCAGGCGCTCAAGGATGAAGGCGCGATTCTCGAAACGGAAGTTCCGGCATGATGTCGACAAATGTGCAAACGGTTTTATGCATTCATCATGCAGAATGCCTGATTCAACTCCATCGCCACGATCCGCCATGACGCTCATCCCTCCTTGTGCCGCCCGCGTGGGCGACATGCTCGCAACCGTCGCCACGCCATCCCTGACGATCGATCTCGACGCCTTCGACGCGAATCTCGCCGCGATGTCCGCGTTCGCGGCACGGCATGGCGTTGCATTGCGTCCGCATGCGAAGGCGCACAAGTCCAGCGAGATCGCAAAGCGCCAGGTCGAAGCGGGCGCGGTCGGCGTGTGCTGCCAGAAGCTGTCGGAGGCGTATCCGTTCGCGCGCGCGGGCATCGGCAGCATTCATGTGAGCAACGAGTTCGTCGGCGCGGACAAGCTGGCGATGGCTGTCGAACTCGCATCGCATGTGCGGCTTTCGGTGTGCGTGGATGCGTTGCCGCAAGTGCGCGCGCTCGGCGATGCGGCGGCGCGCGCCGGCGTGACGATCGACGTGCTGCCCGAAATCGATGCCGGCCAGCATCGCTGCGGCGTGACGAGCGAGGATGCGCTGCTCGCGCTCGTCGACGGCATTGCGGAACAACGCGCCTTGCGCTTCGCGGGCATTCAGGCGTATCACGGCGGCATACAGCACGTCGCGGACTGGAGCGCACGCAAGAGCGAAGCGAATCGCGCCGCGGACACCGCCGCACGCTATGTGCGCGCGCTCGATGCACGCGGCGTGCGTTGCGGCGTCGTGACGGGCGGCGGCACGGGCACGGTCGAGTTCGATGCCGCGAGCGGCGTCTTCACCGAACTGCAACCGGGCTCGTACCTCTTCATGGATGGCGACTACGGCGGCATCGGCTGGAGCGGTGAATTGCGCTGGCGCCACAGTCTTTTCGTGCTATCGACGATCATGAGCGCGACGCGGCCCGGCATGGCGGTGTGCGATGTCGGCCTGAAAGGGCTGGCGGTGGATTCGGGCTTGCCGCGCAGCGTGCATTGGCTCGACGCGAGCGCTGCGCCCGCGTTGAGCTACGTCGCCGCGAACGACGAACACGGCATGTTGCAGGCGCAACATGCCGACGCCGATTTCGCGGCGTTCGCCGGCGAGCGGCTTCGGTTGCCGCCGGGACACTGCGATCCGACCGTGAATCTCTACGACGAATACGTGTGCTATCGCGGCGAGCGCGTGACGGACATCTGGCCGATCGATGCGCGCGGCCTCTCGCGTTAGGCCGATGATTCCTTCGGCGGATAGATCGTCGCGATCAGCGCATCGAGATCCGCGACGATCAGCCCGACGACGAACTGCGCCACTTCCTGCGCGCCATGCGCCGACTCCTGCGCCGCAAGCATGTCCTTGAGTTCACTGACGGCCGCGCGTACGCGTTCGAGTCGCGCTTCTTCCTGATGATTCGACGCGAGCACGCTCGCGAGTGTCTCGAACAAAGCCTGTAGCTTGCGGCCCGTATCGCCGAGGCGGGCCGCGCATAGCTCGCGATCGAGGCGCGATACGGCCTTTGCAAGAAAGGCCGCATCGCCATGCAGGCGTCGCAGGAAGGGCGCGGCCTTGTCGATGGCGTCGGAGCGCCGGTTCTGCACCAGCACGATGATGTGCTCGCGTTCGGCTTCCTTCAACGCATCGTCGAGTGCTTTCTGAGCGTCCGTGCTGTGGGTTTCGAGGCGCATCGCGCGGGCTCCGTCCGGTGCGCCGGACAGGTACAGGCCGATCAGCTGACCGAGACTCTTCAAGGTATCCGCGACGCTGCGATGCGCGGCTTCGAGCGCGCGATTCGGCCAGAGCGCCGACACGACGAACGACGATGCCGCGCCGATCAATATCTCCAGCACGCGATGCATCGGCCGCTCGAAGGGCGATCCCGGGCCTGCCGGAATCAGCACGACGATCACGAGCGTCACGCATGCGAGCCTGAACGCGGGGCGCTTGGCGCTCAACGCGGCGAGCGGCACGAGCGCGACCGAAAAGACGGCGAGCGGCGGCGCGCCACGCTCCATCGCGACGATGCCGAGCACGCCCGCCACCGCGCCGATGAATGCGCCGATGATCTGATCGCGCGCGGTATCGACGGCTTGTGTGAGGCTCGGCTGCGTGACGATCACGAGCGTCGTGATGAGCGCCCAGTACCCTTCGGGCAGCGTGGCGAGCCGCGCGGCGGCATAGCTGATCGCGCAGCTCATCAGGGTGCGCAGAAGCCGTCTTGCTTCGGGCGCGCCGAAGAACGTGCGTAGTTTGCGTCGGGTGCGGGTGATCGCGGTCATGCGGTCCGGGTCGGTGATGAAACGGATCAGACGATGAAGACGCGCATGCGCGCGCCCGGTGCTGCATTATGCCAATGCAGCACGGCGCGCGAGTCGAAAGAGGATGTTCAGGGAAAACAGGAACGAGGCGGAACGCATGTTCTTTTCTTGCTGAACATGCGTGCCGCCCCGGTATCGCGACGAACCGAAGTCTCGACGAAACGTCAGGGTGTGTCGTCAGGTGAGCATCGGCACCGCTTCGATCAGCGCAAGCCCGAGTAGCGCCCCGATGGCTGCGCTGATGAGCTTCGGATGCCAGCGATCCAGATGCAGCGCCGTGAGCAGCGCGCCGATCAGGATGACCCCGAGCAAAGCGAAAACCACGACAAGATAGCCGATTTCGAAATCATTGTTGATCAGCACGACGCTGGCCTCCCGCCGGCTCGAGCCGGCCGAATTGCACATTGCATCACGCTGCGGCCGATGTCGATCCGCCCGCGCGACATTTTGATTATATGTCACGTCGTGATGTAATCAAGTCGACGATTTCAATGGGCGGGTCCCGCGTTGAGCGGCAGCTTCGACGCGCGCGCGCTGTCGGCCGTCATCTTCGATCCACCCGGCTTGTAGCCATTCGACATGAGCAGAAAGGCCATGATGTCCGCATAGTCCTGATCTTTCATCTTGCCGGGACGATCCGCGGGCATGTTGGTCGCCATGTAGTTGAAGATGCCGCCCACCGTGAGATGCGAGTTCGATGCCGGTGCGAACGACGGTCCCTGCAACGCGGGCGCGGTCATGCCCTGGAGTTGCGCGCCGTGGCACTTCGCGCACGAACTCGAATAGAGCGTCTTGCCGTGCGTCGTTTGCGCCTGCTCGAAGGTGGGCGGCTCGACGGCGCCTTCGTTCGCGACCTTGATGAAGCGTCCCGCGCGCGCTGTGCTGGCATCCGCGAGCATGATGCCGTCATGCTGGAACGATGCCGTCGACGGCGTGTCGAGATAGCGCGCAGCCGAAGCGGTTTGCGCGGGCAAGGCCCATTGCTTCGTCAGCGCCTGCAGGCGGCCATCGTTGGTCATCGCCTTGAGCGCATCGTCGATGCGACCGCGCAACGGGGCGCTTCTATCGCTGAAGGCGAATGCCAGATGCCAGTCCGCATACGGAGAGTCCGCGTTCGCAACCGTGAAGCTGCGCTCCGGATGCGCGATGCGATAAGCGACGACCGCTGGATACCACACGATCGCACGTTGCGCGCGACCGTTGGCCACCGCTTCGACCGTCGATGCCGATGTGTTCTCGAGATCGAGCGTCACGTCCGGCTGTTGCACGGCGATCAGTTGCGCGGGACTTGCATAGGTCGCGGCGACCGTGCGCTTCGCGGCGTCCTTCAGTTCCGCGCCGGGAGCTTCGATGCTCACATAGCCAGCACGCAGATAGCCGCGCGAAAACTGCATCTTGCCGCCGGATGCGTCGGCGACGGCGGAGCGCGGGAAGCCGGCGATCACATCGCATGCGCGTGCGAGCGTCTTGTCGAGTTCCTTGAGCGACACGCCATCGTCGTCGCCTTCGCCTATTCCGTTGGAGACGAACGTCGCGAGGATGTTGGCGCGTGCGAAAACCGCTTGCGCGACGCTGCGATCCAGCGCAGCTGACGGACTGCCGGGAAACGTGCAGATCTTCACGGCGGCATCGGATGCCGACGGCGCGAGGGCGATGCATGCGGCCAGCATGCCCACGGCACGCATGGAGTTGAGGGATTGATTCATGTCGAAGCGTCCGATGAGGTCGATGAACACCGCGAGCGCACGACGATGCGCGCTCGCGGTTCGATCAGGAAGGGTCAGGTGCGATCGAGCGCGAACACATAGAGCGTGCCGCCGCGCGGGACCTTGTCGGCGGCCTTCGCCATCGGGCCGCCCCAGATCGGATTCGCACCGCCGTAGCCCGCGAGGATCGCGACGTATTCCTTGCCGTCGATCTCGTACACCGAAGGCTGCGCGATGATGCCGCTCGCGAGCTTGGGGCTTTGCCACAGGACCTTGCCGGTCTTTTCGTCGAACGCATAGAGATGGCCGTCGAGCGAGCCGCTGAATGCGAGACCGCCCGCCGTCGTCGCGACGCCGCCGTTCCACGGCAGCTTGCTCCAGTGGCTCCAGACTTTCTTGCCGGTATCGACATCGATAGCCTGCAACTCGCCGTAGCCCTTGCTGCCGGGCTCGGGCTTGATCTCGAAGCCTTCGCCGAGATAGGGCAGACCTTCCATGTAAGTCACCGACTTGCCCGACAAGGACATGCACGCATGCAAGGCGGGCACGATCGCGAGATGCGTTTGCGGATCGTATGAAACGGACCACCAGTTTTTGCCGCCGAGAAAGCTCGGACATGTTTCGATGGTCGTGCCCGTCTTCGGATACTTCGATGCATCCTGAATCGGCTTGCCATCGTCCGTGTAACCCGTGACCGATGTCGCGGTGACGAAGGGCCGCGCGTAGATCAGCTTGCCGTTGCTGCGATCGATTGCATGAAAGAAGCCGTTGCGGTCCGCGTGAATGATCGCGTCGTAGTCCTTGCCCTGATACTTGATGTTCGCGAGAACGGGCGTGTTCACGCCGTCATAGTCCCACGTGTCATGCGTCGTGTATTGATAGTGCCACTTGAGGTCGCCGGTTTTCGGATCGAGCGCGAGCAGCGAATCGGAATAGAGGTTGTCGCCGGGACGAAGATCCGCGAGCCACGGTCCCGGATTGCCCACGCCCCAATAGAGCGTCTTGCTCGCGGCGTCATAGGTGCCGGTGAGCCATGCGGGCGCGCCGCCGTGTTCCTGCATGCCATCGGGCCAGGTGTTGCCGCCGGGCTCCTTCGCGCCGGGCACGGTAAAGCGCTTCCACAGCACCTTGCCATCGTTTGGATCGAGTGCCGCGATGAAGCCGCGCGCGCCGTACTCGCCACCCGCACTGCCCACGACGAGCGCGCCATCCAGCGCGAGCGGCGCCAGCGAGAACGCATAGCCGGTGCCCGGATCGAACATCGCCTTCTTCCATACGAGCGCGCCCGTTTGCGCATCGAGCGCGGCCACTTCGCCGTTCAGCATCGCGACGTAGACGTTCTTGCCGTACAAGGCGACACCGCGATTGATCACATCGCAACATGCGGTCTTGAACGACCTCGCATCGAGATTCGGCTCGTATTTCCAGAGCTGTTTGCCTGTTGCGGCATCGAAGGCATAAACGTTGTCCTTGGGCGTCGTCACGAAGAGAAAGCGTCCGTTGACGATGGGCGTCGCTTCGAAGCCCTGCTGCAAGTCCTTGGGAAACTTGTAGCTCCATGCCTGCTTCAAGCCCTTCACATTCGTCGTGTCGATCTGCTTGAGCGGCGAGTGTCCATGACCGTTATACGTGCGGTAGTAGGTCAGCCAGCCCGGATCATCCTGAGCGCTCGTGAGACGTTCATAGCTGACTTCCGGATACTGCGCAGGCGTGCTGCCCGCCGCGATGGCATGCTGCTGGGCGAGCGTGAATGTGGCAGCGACGCCTGCAGCAAGGGCCGCGATGCGCATTGCCGGACTGAAGCGGATCTTCATCGTTGTCTCCTGGGTATTATCGGTGCGACGTCTTCGTTGAATCTCGATAGCCATCCGAAACGGTTGCGACGTCATCAAGGCAAGTCATGTGCCATTGACGATGCATGTGCGTGCGTGCCTTGCTGCATGTGGTTCTCTTGGACGATGTCATGCAGAGGCCCGCCACGTGGCGTTGATGTTCGTGTGTTGCATCGTGGAGCAGTGAGACGTCCGGCGTGTTGCCCGATGTGACAGTGCGGGTTCAGTCGAGCCAGCCGAGGCGGCGGGCTTCATCGATGAAGCGATACACATCCGCGGCGAGTCCCGACGTGCCGAAGCGCGTTTCGATTTCACCGATGATGTCATCGAGTTCGCGCGTGCCATCGCAGCGCGCGAGTATTTCGCCCGCACTGCGGTTGAGTTCGACGCTTCCGCGCGGATGCACGATCTCGCATGTGCTCATGTCCGCATGCCAGTGCAGCTTCAGTGGCGCACGCAAGCGTGGCCGCGCGGGCGCAGTCGTGGTGTTCATGAGGAGCGGAAAGAGAAGGGGACGTGCCCGGGTTCGATCGACCCGGGCGCGCTTTTATCGCAGCATCAGCGTGTCGCGATATACATCGTGATTTCGAAGCCGAAGCGCAGGTCGGTGAAGGCCGGTGTCGTCCATTGCATGTTCATCTCCTGGATGATGTTCGAGTGAGATCGCGAACCGTTTCGCAACCGGACTCGAAAATGCAAGCTCCGTGCCTTCGATGAGTTGACCGTGCATGTGCACGCTGTTGGCTTTCAGTCCGGTTTCGATGATTCGTTAGTATCGTGACCGCGTTGTGCTTCTTCGGGACACGGGTGTAGCGAAGTGGAACACCTCATTGCTCCATCGTTGAACAGGCGGGCATCTTGCGATAAATCGTGTTGCGCGAAACCCCCAGCGCGCGTGCAGCGGCCGATACATTGCCACGATGCCGCGCGAGCGCCGCAGCGATCACGGATGCCGTGACTTCCTGGAGACGCCCTGACGCAAGCGCCGATGGAACGCATGCTTCAGACGGGCCTTGCGCGCCGACGCGGGTTTCCTCGAAGAAATCTTCCGGAAGATGTTCCCGGCGGATGCAGCCGTCGTCATCCACCATCGCGGCCGCCGTGCGCAGCAGGTTGCACAGTTGCCGGAAGTTGCCGGGCCACGCGTAGCGCTCGAAGAGCGCCATGACTTCATCGTCGATCGACAGGGGCATGGCGCACGCTTCATCGGCGCTCACGGCGTGCAGCATCTTCGTGATCACGGTCGCGAGGTCGGTACGTTCGCGCAACGGCGGCAGCTTTACGACGAGTCCGTTCAGGCGGTAATAGAGGTCCTCGCGAAAGCGGTTCTGTTCGATCATCTCGCGCAGATTGCGGTGCGTCGCGCAGATGATGGCGACATCGACCGGTATCGATTTGCTCGAACCGAGTGGATCGACGACGCGTTCCTGCAGCACGCGCAGCAGGCGCACTTGCAACGGATACGGCATGTCGCCGATCTCGTCGAGAAAGAGCGTGCCGCCGTTCGCCTGCAAGAGCTTGCCGGCCGCGCCCTTGCGTCGCGCGCCCGTGAACGCGCCTTCCTCATAGCCGAAGAGTTCCGACTCGATCAGGTTTTCCGGAATCGATGCGCAGTTCACCGCGACGAACGGCCCCGCGCGGCGCGGCGAATCGCTGTGAATGGCCTGGGCGAGCAGTTCCTTGCCCGTGCCGGTTTCGCCCGTGATGAGGATCGGAATGTCCTTGCCGATGACCTTGCGCACTTTGCCGATGACGGCGGACACCCTGGTATCGCCGGTGTCGAGCGAGGCGAGCTTCGATGAAGCATCGAGCGCAGTCGATGCGCGCGGCGCGGGTCTGGCCGCGACGTGCGTGGCAGCCATCTCGGCGAGCGGCGCGCGGTTCAGGCGCACGCGTGCGCACACGCGTGTGCCGTTGTTGAGGTCGAGGGGCAGATGCGGCGCGCGGCTCGCATGCGAACGATCGATCAGTTGCGCGCTCGTGAGCCCGAACAGCGACGACAGCGTATGCGCGCGCAGCGAGGAAAGCGGCAAGCCGAACTGAAACTGCGCGCTGCGGTTGGCCGAGAGAAAGCGTCCGTCGCACGTGAAGGCCATGATGCCTTCCATCAGCGTGCCGAGAAACTCGGGGCGGCTGTGAAACGCGATCTGCAGCATGCCCTGAAACGTGCTGGAAAAAAGGTGGTTCTCGATCATCTGCACCGACATGCGCGCAAGCGCCATGGTGTGCCGATGATAGCTGCGATGATCGCCGGTGACGTCGAGCACGCCGATGAGATCGCCGTATGGATCGAGGATCGGCACGCTGGAGCAGGTGAGAAAGCGATTGGCGGCGAGATAGTGCTGGGCGCCGTGCACGACGGTCGGACAACGTTCCGCGATCGCCGTGCCGATCGCATTGGTCCCTTGCCGTTCCTCCGCCCAGTTCGCGCCGGCGCGCAGCGCGACCTTCTCGGCGCGCGCGAGAAAGTCGTCGTCGCCCGTCGAATGGAGAATCAGACCTTGAGCGTCGGTCAGCACGATCATGCTTTGCGTGTTGACGATTTGTTCGCGCAGCGTTTCCATCACCGGCGTCGCGTGCGCGCACAGCACGCGGTTCTGATCGAGCTTGAGCAGCAGATCGCCTTCGGTAAGAACGTCGTAGTCGGGCCGTGTCGTCGCGTTCAGGCCGAAGGTTTCGGAACGCTCGTGCGCCTTGCGGATCGACGGAATGAGCCAGCCGCTCTCTCGTTCTTCGTGGGTAACCGCGATCTCGCGGATATCGTCTTGCATCCTCTCCTCCATGTGCAAGTGCCGGTCGTATCGCCGGATGTGTGAGCGCGGATAAAAAGCAAGTCCTGCGCCAAAGAGCGGCGCGATCGTGCGTGTCAGTCAATCGAAAGGATGCCGGTGTCGTCGCGGTGGCGACAGCATCGCGCGTGTTGTGTTGGCGCGCGTCTGACTTGCCGTTGCGATGGCGCGCCCGCATTTGCATCGACGTGCCCGCTGCGTAAGGCTGCGCACATCTCGGAGCCGACGTAGCGATCATTGGCATGCACGATGCAAAGAACCATGGCGAGCGCACCATACGCTCGATTCAAGCAAACGCTTGCTCACGCATCACAAGGAGAAACCCCATGGCGAACCTGAAGCTCGACGATCTGGAACATGCCGAGGATCTGTCCTCTTCCGAGATGTCCCGCATCTTTGGAGGCGACAAGAAGGAGCCGGCCGGCAGGCCGATTCATATCGACGCCAATAGCGGCGTGCTGACGTTCAAGGACGGCTCGCAATGGACAATGGACCTCGACGGCAAACTGCATCCGCTGTGACGCGTGGCTTCGGAAGCCGCCTGTGAGAGGAGACCGGGACGTGCGTTAGGGCGTGCGTCCCGGTTTTTTGCATTCGGAATGCCTGATGGCGTTTTGACTTTTGTGTTCTGAATGCCGAACTACAAACCAGTTCTGCCGGCCGTGAGCACGAGGCGCAAGCCGAGCGCCGCGATGACGCTCGACGCAATGCGATCGATCCACTTCTTTGCGCGCAGATACATATCGCGCGGCCGCTGGCTGGAAAATCCCAGCGCGACGACGGTGTACCAGCCCGTCTCGATCGCGAAGACCATGGGCGGCAGCACGAAATAGCACCACAGCGGAGGATGCTGCGGCAGGAGCGCCGCGAAGATACTGCCGTACCAGATGGCGGTCTTCGGATTGCTCAGTTGCGTGGTGAGTCCGAGCCAGAACGATTTGCGTGCGCTTCTCGTCAGCGCGGGCGCATCGTCGCGAGTCGGCATATGCATCGGCTGCGCGGCGCCGCGCCAGATCTTCCACGCAATGTGGATCAGATAGAGGCCGCCCGCGACCTTCAGCGCGATGTAGAGCCACTCCACGGCGACCAGCAGGGTATAGAGTCCCGCGAGCGCGATGCCGCCGAAGAAGATGCCGCCCACACCCATGCCGAGCGCGGTCGCGAGACCATCGGCGCGCGATATGCCTATGGCGTTGCGCGCCACCACCACGAAGCTCGGTCCGGGGATCATCGCGCCGAGCAGCAGCGAGAACAGAATCGCGAGTACGGCGTTCGATGCGGTCATCGGATGGTCCCCCTCTGTTTGCACGATTGCATGTGGAATGCGGCATGCAAAACGCACGATTGCATTCAACATGCATGATACGCCCGATGTCCCGCGCTGCTTCAGGCGCCGTCGCTCGCGACGCTGTCTTCATGAATCGCGCGGTTGCGTCCGGCGCGCTTCGCAAGGTAGAGCGCGGCGTCGGCGCTGTTGAGCAGTTTGAGCGCGTCGTTGGCATGGCGCGGCGAGGCCGTGGCGCAGCCGATGCTGATGGTCAGCACCCCTTTGGGCACTGCGCTGTTCGGAATCGCCAGTTCCTCCACTTTCACGCGCAGGCGTTCCGCGAACGTGAACGCGCCGCTCGAGGCCGCGCCTGGCAACACGATCACGAACTCCTCGCCGCCGTAGCGCGCAACGATATCGCCGGGCCGCTTCGCGGAATTCTGTATGCAATCGGCCACCGCGATGAGCGCATCGTCGCCCATCGCGTGACCGTAGGTGTCGTTGTAGAGCTTGAAGTAATCGACGTCGACGAACAGCGCGGAGAGCGGTTGATCGGCGCGCCGCGCACGCCGCCATTCCTCATCGAGCCGGCGGTCGAGCGCGCGGCGATTGGAGAGTCCGGTCAGCGCGTCCGTGCCCGCGAGCCGCTGCAGTTTCTCGTGCGCGATCGCACGCGAACGCAACGAGATGGCCAGCAGCCAGGAGATGACGATGAAGCCGCCGCCGAACATCAGCGTCAGGCCACCGATGACGACGCTGCGTTCACGCCATGCGCTGAGCACATCATCTTCCGCAGGCGCGACCGCCGCGATCAGATGCGTGCCCGGCACGTGCTGGAAGGTATAGAGCCGCCGTACACCGTCGATCGTCGAGCGGGAGATATAGGAGCCGGAGGGCGCGTCCTTCATCGCGGAGAAAGTGGGCGATTTCGCGACGTATCCCGTTTCATCCGACGGCAACGCGGGCTTGCGCGCGATCATCACGCCGTCCTCCTGCACGATGAACGCCGACCCCGACCGGCCGACGTTCACGCGCGACAACAGGTTCCTGAAGTAGGCGACGTTCAGCGCGATGACCGCGACCCCCGCGAACGATCCGTCCGGCGCGTTGATGCGGCGGCTCATCGCGAGCGAGGCCACGCCCTTGCGCAGTCGCGACGCATAGGGTCCGGAAATGAAGAGGCCCGCGTCGGCGTGTTCGGCATGATCCTTGAAGTAGTCGCGATCGTTGAAAAGCAGATCGGCATGCTGCGAAGGATCGCGTTCGATTACGATGCGTCCTTCGCGATCCATGACGAACGCGCCGCCGACATAGGTCATTCCGGTGGCGCCATCGAACAGAACGAGCTTGCGCAGATCGGGAGGAAGCGCCATCACGGCGGGGTTTTGCGCGCCGCTCACGATGGTGCGCAGCGACAGGTCGATCGCTTCGGCGTTGCGGGCGATATCCGCGCTCAGGGTCGCGACGAGATTGGCCGACGCCTGATGCGCGTTCTGCAGCGCTTGCGCGCGTCCCTGCCAGAGCGCGGCGAACGACAGCACGGCCATGGAAATGGCGATGGCGGTGCCGATCAGTCCGGCGAGCACCGGAAAGCGCGAGAACGCTTCGGCGAAGCGCATCGCGGCAGAGTTGTTGCGTCGCATCAGCCGGCGGCTCATCACGCGTCCGGTCTTGCGAACGGCCTTCAAACTGGCGGGCATTCAGGTTCTCCGCATGACGCCATCCCCGCATGACCGGGCACGCCATCGCTGTGCGACGCCACCTCGCATTGCGTCGAAAACTCCGTGATTCATGGGTCGATTGTAGTCGGTCGCACCGCTTCGTTTCAGCACGGGCGTCCGCGAATCAGCTACCGCGTACGCCCATGCGCTTGCGGATTTCCGAGTCGAGAATGAGCCGCCCGCGCAGCTTGCCCTTCATGCGCTTCACGTAACGCGGCGCTTCGGTCATGTGAATCACCATCAGCTCACGGACCTTGTCCGCGTTGCGTGCGCGCGCGGCTTCCGTGATCGCCTTGTGGATCTTCACGTTCGCGCGGCCGAAGCGCTCGTGCTCGGCCTGCGGCGTATCGTTCCTGAACTCGATGAGCTGCCTGATCATCTCGTTGATGAGTTCGCACGTGAAGCGCAGAAACGGATTGGGATTGGCGGCGGCGAGAATGTCGTGAAAGTTCACGTCTTCCTGACGTTGCCTGACGATGTCGCGATCCGCATGCGCCGCGGCGGGCTCGTCGCAACACGCGATGTTCGTTTCCAGCGCCGCGAAATCCTCGTCGGTGAGATGAGGCACCGCGCCCGCCGCCAATTCTGGCTCGAGCAACTGACGCACGGTGTAGATATCGTCGATGGTCACGTCCTTGAAGAACAGATAGTTCTGCAAGAGCTGCAACGTGCGATCGAGCGGCACTTCGACGATCGTGCCGCCGCCCGACGGACCCGTCGTCACCTTGATGAGCCCTTGCACTTCGAGCGACTTGAGCGCCTCGCGTATCGTGCTCTTGCTCACGGAGAAGAGCTGCTGCAACTCGACTTCGCGCGGCAGCTTGTCGCCGGGCTTGAGGTTCTTTTCCGTGATCAGCCGCTTGATCTCTTCCGCGACGAGGTCGGCGCGCTTGGGCTGCTTGATCGACTGTTGCGCGATCTCGATTGCAGCGCCCGCGCGTTTTGCACGCTCCATCACCATGTCGATGCTCCCTGTCGTTGTCTGCTTTATACGCGTACGCATGGCGGCTACGCAGACTGGAATTTTGCCTTATTGACACGCGAATTTATTGTTCCTAGCATCAGGTTCATTCTATTTATCATGATAAATAGGATGAACCCCGCCGAGGCTCGAACGTACCACGAAAATAATACGGGGCGGCTGCGCGGGTCATCTTCTTCAAGGAGCGTCAATTTTGAATCGCCGAAACATGTTGAAACTGGCCGCGCTGTCGGCCATTCCAGGATCGATCGAAGCGCTCGTGGCAAGAAGCGCCTTTGCGCAGGGCTCGCCGATCCAGTTCGCCTGCCCGGTGCCGATGTCCGGCCCGTTCGCGGCCAACGGCAAGTACGCCGATCTCGGCATGAAGCTCGCGATCGATCAATACGGCAAGGTGCTCGGCCAGCCGCTCGCCTATACGACGCTCGATACCGAGGGAAAACCCGCAACGGCCGTGCGGCGCGTGCAGGAAATCGCGCAGCAGAAGAACGCGCGTTATTTCGCGGGCGGCATTCTTTCTTCTGAAGCGCTCGCAATGGGCAAGGAAGCCCAGAAAGCCGACGGCATCTTCATCACGACAGCGGGCGCGGACGAACTCACCGGCAAGGATTGCAACAGCGCGACCTTCCGCTGGTCGGTGCCGACTTTCGGCGCGATCGAGCAAACGGTGCGTCCGTTGATCCAGTCGATGCCCAACGCGAAGCGCTGGTACACCATCACGCCGCAATACGTGTTCGGTGACGGTCTCCTGTCCGCGGCGAAAAACATCTTCAAGGAGAAGGGCATCGAGCACGTGGGCAACAGTTATCACTCGCTCAATGAAAAGGAGTTCAGCGGTTATCTGACCAATGCGGTCGCCGCAAAGCCGGATGTCCTTCTGATCCTGAACTTCGGTTCGCAATCGTCGGACACGTTACGTCAGGCCGTGAGCTTCGGCATGAAGAACAACTGCACCATCCTGATGGCATGGGCATCGGGGCTGGAGCAATTCGAAGCGCTCGGCCCAGACATTTGCGAAGGCGTGTACTTCGGCGCGCAGTACTGGCATGCGATCGACACGCCGCTCAATCACGATCTCGTCAAGCGCGTCAACGCAACTTACAAGTCGAACCCGAACTACAGTCTCGCGGGCTCGTATATCTGCACGAAGATTCTGCTCGACGGCATCGTCAAGGCGGGCACCGCCGATCCGAAGAAAGTCGTCGCGGCGCTCGAAGGCATGAAGTACGCGGGGCTGACCGGTCCGGAAGAGATTCGCGCGGGCGATCATCAGGTGCTGAAGAACTACTACCTGTTGAAGGGCAAGCCCAAGAGCAAGATGAAGGACAAGGACGACTACGCCGACATCGTCAGTTCGGGCCAATCGTTCCTGCCGCTCGACAAGACGCAATGCAAGCTGGCTTGATGTCCTGACGCGCGCTGTTTTCATGCGAATGCAGGCAAGGCTTGCATTCGCGCCGCCACTCTTCTGATGCAAGGCCATGAACGTTTATCTGTTGCAGGTCGTGAACGGCATCGGCGTGGGCATGCTGTATTTCTTGCTCGCGGTCGGGTTGTCGATCGTGTTCGGGCTGCTGCGCTTCGTGAACTTCGCGCACGGCGCTTTCTATCTGCTTGGCGCGTACTTCTGCTATCAGGCGATGCAGTGGTCGCTGAACTTCTGGGCCGCGCTCGTCGTCGTGCCCGTCGTGGTGGGTGCGTGCGCGTGGATCGTCGAGAAAGCCGTGCTGCGGCACGTCTACGCGCAGCAGCACGAGTTCCATATTCTCGCGACGGTCGGGCTCGCGCTCGTGATACAGGAGTGCGCGATCATTGCGTGGGGACCGCTCGGAGATAACGTTCCGGTCCCCGACATCCTGAACGGCGTCGTGATGTGGGGCAGCTTCATCTACCCGAAATACCGGCTCTTCGTGATTGCCTTCACGGCCGTGCTGGCGGGCATTCTGTGGTGGGTGCTCGAAGGGACGCGTCTGGGCAGCGCGGTGCGCGCGGGCAGCGAATCGAGCGAGATGGTGTCGCTGCTCGGCATCAACGTGACGCGTATCTTCAGTCTCGTCTTCGCGCTGGGCGCGGGCACGGCGGCGCTCGCGGGCGTGCTCGCTGCGCCGATCCGCGGTGTCGATCCCTTCATGGGCATCGAAGCGCTCGGCGTCGCGTTCGTGGTGGTGGTGGTGGGCGGGATGGGTAACTTTCTCGGCGCACTCGTCGGCGGGTTGCTGATGGGCATCGTGCAAAGCGTGATGAGCACGCTATGGCCCGAAGGCGCGCGTCTCATGATTTACGTCGCAATGGCTGCGGTGTTGCTGCTGCGTCCGAATGGATTGCTCGGGAGGACCGCGTGAACGCCAAACTCGATTCGAAGACACTGGACGTGAGCGTGCCACGACGCTCGCTCAGGCATTCGCTGCATCGCTATCGCTTTCTGTTGCTCGCGGCCGTCGTTGTGTGCATTCTGCCGATGACGATGCGTTCCGGATCGCTCGCAACCGAAGTGCTCGTCTATGCGCTCGCCGCGCTGGGCTGCAATCTGTTGCTCGGTCACACTGGCTTGCTGTCCTTCGGGCAAGGCATTTTCTTCGGCCTCGGAAGTTATAGCGCGGGCCTGATACTCACGAAGTCAGGGCTTCAGGTGCCTGCCGCGTTGCTCGGTGCAATCGTGGTGGGCGCGGTGGCCGCGGCGCTCGTCGGATGGTTCTCCATTCGTCAGCGCGGCGCGTACTTCGTGATGCTCACGCTGGCCTTCGGGCAGATGTTCTACTTTCTCGCCTACACGACGCCTGATCTCACCGGCGGCGACAACGGCCTGCTCGATATCCCGCGTCCCGCGCTGTCGATCTTCGGGCAACCGCTCGTGTCGATTGCATCGCCGTGGCAATACTACGCGTTCGTCGCCGTGCTGTTTCTGATCGCGTTCTGGCTGATGCTGCGCGTATCGCACTCGGTCTTCGGCCGCACGCTGCTCGCGATCCGCGACAACGAAGCGCGCGCGGCCGCCGTGGGCTATGACGTCAGACGCTTCAAGCTTGCCGCCTTCATCGTATCGGGCGCGGTGACGGGACTGGCCGGCGGGCTGCACGCGATGATGACCGGCATCGCGCCGCTGTCGAACATCGACTATCACACGAGCGAGATGATTCTCGTGATGACGGTCATCGGCGGCACGGGCAATCTCTTTTCCTCCGTGCTCGGCGCGGCGTTCTACGTGCTGTTTGCCGACTGGCTTTCGACGCTGTGGCCGCGCTGGCTGCTGTTGCTCGGGCTCGTCTTGATTGCCGTGAGCCTCTTCATGCAGCGCGGTCTGTGGGGACTGGGAGAACGCATCTGGCGCGCGCTCAGGCGCGATCGGGGAGAGCCGGCATGAGCGCATCGATACTGGAAGCGAAGGGCGTCGCGAAACGCTATGGCAAGTTCGCGGCGCTGACGGATGTGAACCTGCGCATCGCGAAGAACACGGTGCATTCCGTGATCGGACCGAACGGCGCGGGAAAGACCACGCTGTTTCACGTGCTGACGGGCACGGTGCCGATCACGGCGGGCAACATCGTGTTCGATGGCCACGACGTGACGCATGAGCCTGATCATCGTCGTGTGAAGCGCGGCATCGCGCGCTCGTTTCAGGTGACGAGCCTGTTCGCGAACCTCTCCGTGCGCGAGAATCTGCGTCTCGCCGCGCAAGGTGTCGATTCGAAGCGCGCGCTCAATGCGTGGAGCCCGCCGCATGGCGTGCTCGAACATCGCGATACGGTCGATGGCATTCTCGAACGTCTCGCGCTGCAACGCTTTGCATCGACGCAAGCGAGCGCGTTGTCGCATGGTCAGCAGCGGCGTCTCGAAGTGGGCATGGCGCTCGCCGCGCGGCCCAAGGCCATCTTTCTCGACGAACCGACATCGGGCATGGGCATTGACGATCTCGACAGCATGAAACATCTGATCCGCAGCCTGCGCGACGATTACACGGTCGTGCTGATCGAGCACAACATGGATATCGTGATGGACATCTCCGACACGATCACCGTCATGCAGCAAGGCCGCGTGCTGGTCGAAGGCAAGCCCGCCGATATTCGCGGCGACGAGCGCGTGCGCAGCGCCTATCTCGGCAACATGATCACCGGAGGCCGCGCATGATGCTCGCCGTCCACGATATTCACGGCTATTACGGCAAGAGCCATATTCTCCAGGGCGTGTCGCTCGAAATTGGCGAAGGCGAAACCGTCACGCTGCTCGGGCGCAACGGCGCGGGGAAATCGACCACGCTCAAAAGCATCGCGGGCGTCGTGACGCCGCAACGCGGCAGCGTGAAGTTCAAGGGCGCGGAGCTTGCGAAGCTTCCGCCTCACAAGATCGCTGCGCGCGGCGTGTGTTTCGTGCCTGAGCATCGCGGCATCTTCAAGCTGCTTTCGGTAGAAGAGAACTTGCGGCTCGGCGCGCGCAAGGATTCGCCGTGGCAACTCGCGGACATCTATCGCATCTTTCCGCGTTTGGAAGAGCGGCGCACGAACGGCGGCGGTCAGCTTTCCGGCGGCGAACAACAGATGCTCGCGATCGGCCGCGCGCTGATGAATCATCCGCGCGTTCTGATGCTCGATGAGCCAGTGGAAGGACTCGCGCCGGTGATCGTCGAGGAGATCGTCGCGCAGTTGAAGCTGATTCGCAAAGCGGGCGTGGCGATTCTGCTCGTCGAACAGAATCTCGAAGTGTGCACGCAGCTTGCGGATCGCCATTACATCATCGAGCAGGGACGCATCGTGTATGAAGGCGCGAATGATGCGTTCATCGCCGATGAGTCGATCAAGGATCGTTATCTCGGTGTCGGCGTCGTCTGAACATCGATCAGCAACACTCAAGCTCAGGAACCTCGAATGCAAGCTCATGATATGCCGGCGCAGGCCGGATTGCGCGTCGATGGTGCGCGTCTCTGGAACAGCCTGATGGAACTCGCGCGCATCGGCGCGACGGAGAAGGGCGGCGTGTGCCGTCTCGCGCTCACGGAACTCGACAGGCAGGGCCGCGATCTTTTCGTCGCGTGGGCGAAGGAAATCGGCTGCACGGTGCGCGTCGATGCGATCGGCAATATCTTTGCGCGTCGCGCCGGCACGCGCGACGATCTGCCGCCTGTCGTGACCGGCAGTCACATCGACACGCAACCGACCGGCGGCAAGTTCGACGGCAACTATGGCGTACTGGCGGGGCTCGAAGTATTGCGCACGCTGAACGACAACAACGTGCGTACCGCTGCGCCGCTCGAAGTCGCTGTATGGACGAATGAGGAAGGCTCGCGCTTCGTACCGGTGATGATGGGCTCTGGCGTGTTCGCGGGCGCGTTTACGCTCGATCACGCGCTCGAGCAGGCGGATCGCGAGGGCGTGTCCGTGCGCGATGCGCTCGCGGCGATCGGCTATGCGGGCGAGCGCGTCGCCGCACACGACGTGGGCGCGTATTTCGAAGCGCACATCGAACAGGGACCGGTGCTCGAAGCGAACGACAAGGTGATCGGCGTCGTGCAGGGCGCGCTCGGCCAGCGCTGGTACGACGTGACCATCGATGGCATGGAAGCGCACGCGGGCCCGACACCGATGGAACTGCGGCGCGACGCACTGCTCGTCGCCGCTGACCTGATCCGCACGGTCAATCGCATCGCGCTCGATCACGCGCCGCATGGACGCGGCACGGTAGGCTGGATGAATGTGCATCCGAACTCGCGCAACGTGATTCCGGGGCGCGTGAAGCTGACCGTCGACTTGCGCGCCGCCGACGATGCGACGCTGCTCGAGATGGACCGCGCGTTGCGCGAGGCATGTGCCCAGGCGGGCTTGCCGGTCACGGTAGACGAAGTTGTCTACTTTGCGCCGCAACCCTTCGAGCCATCGCTGGTCGCTTCGGTACGCGAGAGTGCCGGCGTACTCGGCTTCACATCGATGGATGTCGTGAGCGGCGCGGGACACGACGCGGTGTATCTTGCGCGCGTGGCGCCGGCCGCGATGATCTTCGTGCCTTGCAAGGATGGCATCAGTCACAACGAAATCGAGGATGCGCGCGCCGATCATCTCGAAGCGGGCTGTAACGTGCTGCTTCAAGTGATGTTACGCGCGGCGGGAGAAGCGGCATGAAGTTTCTCATCGCGCGGATGAATCACGAAACCAACACCTTCTCGCCTGTCGCAACGCCGCTCGAAGCGTTCGGACGCGACGGCCCCTGTTATGGCGACGATGCGTATCGCGAGAACGCAGGCATGCGTACCGCCATGTCCGCGTTCATCGATGCGGCGAAGCGCGAACACGCGGAGATCGTCACGCCGATATCGGCATCGGCGAATCCGAGCGGGCGCGTGGCTGCGGCCGCTTACGACGCGATCTGCCAGTCGATCGTCGACGCTGCGCAAGGCTGCGATGCGGTATTGCTCGATCTGCATGGCGCGATGGTCGCGGAGAATTCCCCCGACGGTGAAGGCGATCTGCTCGAACGCGTACGACGCGCGCTGCCGCATGCGCCGATCGCCGTATCGCTCGATCTGCATGCGAACGTCACGCAGAAGATCATCGACAACGCGGATGTGATAACGAGCTTCAAGACGTATCCGCACGTCGATATGTACGAGAGCGGCGAGCATGCCGCGCGGCTGCTGCTCGATCTCATTCATGGCGATGCGAAGCCCGTGATCGCATGGGCGCAGCCGCCGTTGCTCACGCATACGCTCAGAAGTTCGACTGCCGAGGGTGCAATGAAGCGCGCCGTCGATGCCGCTCGCGCTGCTGAGGGCGAGGATGGCGTGCTGGCCGTGTCGGTGCTGTCGGGCTTCTCGCTTGCCGATATCGCCGCGCCTTGCATCAGCGTCGTCGTGGTCGCGAATGGCGAGCGCGCGAAGGCGCAGGAGGTCGCGGACCGCATCGCGCGGCAGATCTGGGCCGAGCGTGACGAGTTCGTATACCGCAGCGCGCCGCTCGCTCAGTCGATCAGGGAAGGCGCGGCGCTCGCGCGCGAAACCGACAAGCCCGTGTTGCTGCTCGATCACGGGGACAACTGCATGTCGGGCGGAACGTGCGATACCACTGATTCGTTCGAGGAGGCGTTGAGGCAAGGACTCGACGGGATCGTCGTCGGGCCTTTATGCGATCCCGAAGCGGTGGCGACGCTCTTCGAAGCAGGCGAGGGCGCGACGGTCACGGTCGGCATCGGCAACAAGCTCGCGAGCGTGGCCTCGCGCGGCAAGCCGCCGCTCGACGTGACGGGTGTCGTGCGCGCGCTGACCGATGGCGAGTACATCATCAGCGGGCCGACCTACACGGGACAGCGCGCGTACATGGGGCGCGCGGCCGTGCTCGAAACGGCGGCGGCGCGCATCCTCGTGACGGAACGCACGCACGAGCCGTGGGATCTGGGCGTGTTCGAGAGCGTAGGTATCGATCCGCGTGGCGCGCGTTTCCTGATCCTCAAGTCGCGCATGTATTGCCGTCCCGTGTTCGTGCCGATCGCGGGCGGCCTCGTCGAGTGCGACAGCCGCGGCGTCACGAGTTCCGACTACGGACTCTTTTCGTTCGATTACCTCGGGCGGCCTGTGTATCCGCTGGATTCGAACATCGAGTATTGATCGAGCGATGACGCGGTGCGCCTGCTATTTCACGAGGCGCAGCCGCTTCGTGACGATCGTGCCTTCCTTGCGATCGATCAGCCACGCGGCATCGACACGTCCATTGAGCGTCGATGTTCTGCGTGTGATGTCGGTGGGTTCCTCGTCGGTGGGCGCGCTGTGTTCGATGTCGTCCATCAGATAGGGCGGCGCAAGCGTGCAGATCAGCACGATGGCGAAGTCGCCGCTGCCGTGTTCGTGATCGAAATGCGGCAATAGCACGCGGCCTTGAATCGTGGTCTTGTTACCGCCTTCAGGCTTCAACTGAATGACGTCGACGGTCTGAAGAAATCCCTTCGCCTTCGCCTCGGGGGCGACGACGAGCTTGCGGCCGCTTTGTCCTTTCACCGTCTGCTTGAGCAGAATCGCATCGGGACTTTCCGGTGCCGCCAGCGATACGTTCACGGTAAGCACTTTCTTCTTCGACAGATAGCGCACGCCGTATGAAACCGGAATGACGAAGGTGAACGTGCGGTCGGTCTGCGCGCGGGGTTGGCTCGCACCCAACGGCGCGGACGCGGTTTGCTCCGATTTGCGCAATGGATGCGCGAGGAATGAGCGCACACGGCTCGTGATCGACGAGGGCTGGCTCGGCGCGGGATGACCGGCGAGCGCATCGCGGACGTGTTCGGGATCGTCACCGGTGAAGTTTTGCGGAAGCGCGTCGACGGACATGATCGCAGGCGTCGATGCACCGCTCGCTGCATGGCTCGCGGACGCCGCAGCCGCGAATGCGGGCACCGACCCGCATAACAACATGAAGGTCAGACATAGCGCGGCGCTGCTTCGATGTTGAGATGAATACACCTGCCACTCCTGGCGCATGAAGCCGGGTCACGATGAAGTGGCTATCTTAAAGCGAAGCGCGCGGATCGGCATCTTGTATGCGTGATTATGAATTCAATCCATCCACGCGGGTTCGTCGATGTTCCAGCCGCGCGCCGCGGCCGGAATCCCAACCCCATCAAGCCGCTGCGGCCTCCACACGCTCGACGAACGCGCACACCGCCGCCGTCACTTGCGCGGTCGTCGCCTTGCCGCCGAGATCGCCGGTATGCAACGACGGATCAGCGGTCACCGCCTCCACCGCAGCCATCACGCGCTTCGCGGCCTCGAATTCACCGAGGTGTTCGAGCAGCATCACGAGCGACCAGAACGTGCCGATCGGATTGGCGAGACCCTTGCCCATGATGTCGAACGCCGAACCGTGAATCGGCTCGAACATCGACGGATAGCGGCGTTCCGGATCGATATTGCCCGTCGGCGCGATGCCGAGGCTGCCCGCGAGCGCGGCTGCGAGATCGCTCAGGATGTCCGCATGCAGGTTGGTCGCGACGATGGTGTCGAGCGTCGCCGGACGATTGACCATGCGCGCGGTGGCGGCATCGACGAGTTCCTTGTCCCACTTCACGTCCGGAAATTCCTTCGAGATCTCCAGCGCGATCTCGTCCCACATGACCATCGCGTGGCGCTGCGCGTTGCTCTTCGTGATGACGGTCAGCAGCTTGCGGGGACGCGACTGCGCGAGTTTGAATGCAAAACGCATAATGCGTTCGACACCGGCGCGCGTGAGGATCGACACATCGGTCGCGGCTTCGATCGGATGACCCTGATGCACGCGGCCGCCGACGCCCGAATATTCGCCTTCCGAGTTTTCGCGCACGATCACCCAGTTCAGGTCTTCGCGTTCGCAGCGCTTGAGCGGCCCGTCGATGCCAGGCAGGATGCGCGTCGGGCGCACGTTGGCGTACTGGTCGAGGCCTTGGCAGATCTTCAGGCGCAGGCCCCACAAAGTGATGTGATCGGGCACGTCCGGATCGCCGGCGGAGCCGAAGAGGATCGCGTCTTTATCGCGGATCGCGTCGAGACCATTGTCGGGCATCATCACGCCGTGCTGGCGGTAGTAATCCGCACCCCAGTCGAAATTCTCGAAATCGAATGCAAAATTTTGCGTGCTGCGTGCCAGCGCTTCGAGGACTTGCTGGCCCGCGGGCACGACTTCCTTGCCGATGCCGTCGCCGGGAATGGTAGCGATGCGATACGTCTTCATGTCTCGTCTCCGTCTTCGATGTGTCGGGCGCTCTTCAGCGTGAGGCCACTTTACCCAACTTCCGGCGTTGAAACCGGCGTCGAACTCAAAGCATCTTTAACTTATTTTCACAAGCGGGCGACGGGTGGGGATCGTCGCGCGCAAGGATCGCGGCGCTATACTGACCTTCCATTCACTCAACCCCGATCCGCGAAGCCTCCCGCCGCGCACGTCCACAAATTGGCTGAACACGACCTAGAAAAACTCAAAATCGACCGGGGACCGTCCGCCGCCATGCCGCGACGCGGGCGCAACTGGCTTCGTTACGTCATCATCGCCGCGATTCTGCTCGCGCTCGCTGCCGTGGCGCTTCGTCTCACCGGCCCGCAAGCGGTGGAGACCGCCACCGTCACTTCCGTCTATCCTTCGCAGAGTTATACGCTGCTCAACGCCACCGGCTATGTCGTGCCACAGCGCAAGGCGGCGGTCGCGTCGAAGGGGCAGGGCCGCGTCGAATGGCTCGGCGTGCTCGAAGGCACGGTGGTGAAGGAAGGCCAGATCATCGCGCGGCTGGAGAGTAATGACGTCGCCGCGTCGCTTGCGCAGGCGCAGGCGCAGGTGAAGGTCGCGCGGGCCAATCTGGAACTGCAGCGCGCCGAGATGAAAAACGCCGAAGTCGATCTGCGGCGCTTCAAGATTCTCGCCCCGCAGGGCGCGATTCCCGCGACGCAGTACGACGCCGCGCTCGCCCGCTTCGACAAGGCCCAGGCGTCGATCAACAGCGATCAGGCCGCGATAGTCGCCGCGCTCGCCAATGCGCAGGCCGCGCAAGTGGCCGTCGATCAGACGGTGATCCGCGCGCCCTTCGACGGCGTCGTGCTGGAAAAACACGCGAACGTCGGCGACAACATCACGCCGTTCTCGTCGGCGTCGGACAGCAAGGGCGCGGTCGTCACCATCGCGGATATGAAGACGCTCGAAGTCGAAGCCGATGTCGCCGAATCGAACATTTCGCGCATCGCCGTCGAGCAGCCGTGCGAAATCCAGCTCGACGCGCTGCCCGACGTGCGTTTCGCGGGCCGCGTGTCGCGCATCGTGCCGACGGTCGATCGCTCCAAGGCCACCGTGCTCGTGAAGATACGCTTCGTCGAGCGCGACGCGCGCGTGCTGCCCGAGATGTCCGCGAAGGTCGCGTTCCTCTCGAAGCCCGTGCCGCCCGAGGAGAAGCAGGCGGTCGTCGCGGTGCAGCCCACCGCCGTCGTAACGCGTGATGGCAAGAAGGTGGTCTACGTGATCGAGCACGACACCGCGCGCCAAGTGCCGGTGACGACGGGCGAGCGCATCGGCGATCTTCTGGCGGTGCAGGGCGTGAAACCCGGCGACGTGCTCGTGCTGTCGCCCGGCGACAAGATCAAGGACGGCGCCAAGGTCACCTTGGCGAAGAAATAGCGTGAGCGCGCCGACTCTGGTGGAGATCAGCCACGTTGCGAAGTCGTATCGACGTGGCGCGCAGACGGTACCGGTGCTGACCGACATCACGCTGTCCATCGCGCGAGGGAATTTCGTCGCGCTGATGGGGCCGTCCGGTTCCGGCAAGAGCACGTTGCTCAATCTGATCGCGGGCATCGACCGGCCCGACAGCGGCGAGCTGCGCGTAGGCGGCCTCGATATCACGCGCCTGCCCGAAGCCGCGCTCGCGGACTGGCGCGCGGCGAACGTCGGCTTCATCTTCCAGTTCTACAACCTGATGCCGGTGCTGTCCGCGTTCGAGAACGTCGAATTGCCGCTGATGCTCACGCGTCTGTCACGCCACGAACGGCGCGAGCGTGTCGCGATGGTGCTCGACATGGTCAACATGGCCGACCGCATGAGCCATTATCCGTCGGAGCTGTCGGGCGGGCAGCAGCAGCGCGTCGCGATCGCGCGGGCGCTGATCACCGATCCGACGCTGATCGTCGCCGACGAACCGACCGGCGATCTCGACCGCAACTCCGCCGCCGATGTTCTCGCGATGCTGCAACGTCTGAACGACAAGCTCGGCAAGACCATCATCATGGTGACGCACGACGCGCACGCGGCTGGCGCGGCGAAGGCGCTCGTGCATCTGGAGAAGGGAGAGTTGATCGATGGCACCACGCCATAAGCCGCCATGTTCGTGCTCAAGCTGATCCTGCGCAACGCGCTGCGTCACAAGCTGCGCACCACGCTGACGGTGCTCGGCCTCACCATCGCCGTGCTCGCCTATGGCCTGCTGCATACGGTCGTGGATGCGTGGTATGCGGGCGCATCGGCGGCATCGAACGCGCGGCTCGTCACGCGCAACGCGATCTCACTCGTGTTTCCGCTGCCGCTCGCGTACGAGAATCGCATCCGCGGCGTCGACGGCGTGACGCTCGTTGCGCGCTCGAACTGGTTCGGCGGCATCTATCGCGATCCGAAGAACTTCTTCGCGCAGTTCGCCGTGTCGGACAACTATCTCGATCTGTATCCCGAGTTCATCGTCTCCGAGCAGGCGCGCGCGGACTACCGGCGCGATCGCAAGGGCGCGCTCATCGGCAGGCAGCTCGCGGACCAATACGGCTTCAAGGTCGGTGACGTCATTCCGCTCAAGGGCACGATCTATCCGGGAACGTGGGACTTCGTCGTGCGCGGCATCATGGAAGGGCGCGACGAATCGACCATCACGCGGCAACTCATCTTTCACTACGACTATCTGAACGAGACGATCCGCAAGACGACCAAACGCACCGTCGATCAGGTCGGCGTGTACGTGGTCGGCATCAAGGACCCGGACGAAGCCGCAATCGTCTCGCGCAACATCGACAACGTTTTCAAGAACTCGCTCGCCGAAACGCTCACCGAAACGGAGCAGGCGTTTCAACTCGGCTTCGTCGCGATGTCGAATCAGATCATCGCGGCGATACGCGTCGTGTCCTATGTAGTGATCCTGATCATCATGGCTGTCATGGCAAACGCGATGGCCATGAGCGCGCGCGAGCGCACCACCGAATACGCGACGCTCAAGGCGCTCGGCTTCGGTCCGGGCTTCCTCTCGATGCTCGTATTCGGCGAATCGATGGCGATCTGCGCGATCGGCGGCGGCATCGGCATTCTGGCCACGCCGCCGATGGCCGAAGTATTCAAGCACGCAACGGGCGGCGTGTTCCCGGTCTTCACGGTGTCGCACGAGACCATGCTCCTGCAGGCTGCGTGCGCCTTCGTCGTCGCGATGGCGGCGGCGATCGTCCCGGCGGTGCAGGCGAGCCGCGTGCGTATCGTCGAAGGCCTGCGGGCGATCGGCTGAGGACGCGCAATGGCCATCCCCGTTTCCTATGTCGCACGCAATCTCTGGGCACGCCGTCTCACGACGATGCTGACCGCAGGCGGCCTCGCGCTCGTCGTGTTCGTGTTCGCGACCGTGCTGATGCTCGATGCGGGCCTGAAGAAAACGCTCGTTTCCACGGGCGAACGCGACAACGTTGTCGTGATCCGCAAGGGCGCGGAAACGGAGATTCAGAGCGCGATCGACCGCAATCAGGCGAACGTGATGGAGATGCATCCTTCGGTCGCGATGAACGGCGACGGCGCACCGCTCGCATCGAAGGAAACCGTGGTGCTGATCTCGCTCACCAAGCTCGGCACGAACACGCCCGCAAACGTGGTGATTCGCGGTGTCTCGCCGATGGGCGTCGAACTGCGTCCGCAGGTGAAGCTCACGGCGGGGCGCATGTTCAGGCGCGGATCGTCGGAAATCATCGTGGGCAGCAGCATCGCGAAGGGTTTCGGCGGCACGCGCATCGGCGATCATCTGCGGTTCGCACAGCGCGACTGGACGGTGGTCGGCCACTTCGATGCGGGCGGCAGCGGCTTCGATTCGGAAATATGGGGCGACGTCGATCAATTGATGCAGTCGTTCCGGCGCACGAGCTATTCGTCGATGGTCGTGCGGCTCGCGCGCAGCGACGCGTTCGAGCGCTTCAAAGCCGATATCGACGTGGACCCTCGTCTCGCCGACGAAGCCAAGCGCGAGCAGGTCTTCTACGGCGATCAGTCGAAAGCGCTGTCCACCTTCATCAATATTCTCGGCATTACGTTGTCGAGCATCTTCTCGATTGCGGCGATGATCGGCGCGATGATCACGATGTACGCGTCGGTGGCGAATCGCGTTGCTGAAATCGGGACGTTGCGGGCGCTCGGCTTCAAGCGCTTCGACGTGCTCGGCGCGTTCCTGCTCGAAGCGTTGTTGCTCGGGCTCGTCGGCGGGGTGGCGGGGCTGTGTTGCGCCGCGCTCATGCAGTTCGCTTCGTTTTCGACGACCAATTTTCAGACGTTTGCGGATCTGTCGTTCCGGTTCATTCTGACCCCTTCGGTGGTGGCGCAGACGCTTGGGTTCTCGCTCGTGATGGGATTGATCGGCGGGTTTCTGCCGGCGTTGCGGGCTTCCAGAATGAATATCGTCGAGGCGTTGCGGGCGCGATGATTCGATTTCGTCGAACGGTTGATGCTGAACTATTCAATTTTCGGGATCGATAGCGCGGCGTAGAGTGGGATGCACCGATCCCGCTTCGAAGGAGCATCAAAATGCCACTCGTCAGAATCTCGCTAGTAAAAGGCAAGCCACGCGACCACATCCAGGCGATTTCAAACAGCGTCCACGAGGCACTCGTCGAAGCCTTCAAGGTCCCCGCCGAGGATCGCTTCCAGTTGATCCAGCAGCACGACCGCGAAGATTTCATTTACGATCCGGGCTATCTGGGCGTGGAACGAAGCGACGATCTCGTGTTCATCCACATCACCGCGAGCGACTGGCGTGACCTTGCAACCAAGAAGGCGTTCTACAAAACGCTGGCCGCGAAGCTCGCGGCATCGCCCGGCCTGCGGCCTGAAGACGTGCTGATCGTGCTCGCGCCGAATCGCCGCGAAGACTGGTCGTTCGGACGCGGACTCGCGCAGTATGTGGAGGACGCAGCCTGAACCCGACACCAAGGGATACACACCGACGATGAACCCGACCATCCTGAAAGGCGCATGCCATTGCGGCGCGGTCACCTTCGAAGCCGATACGCCGCCCGAGCCCGCCGTGCGCTGCAATTGCAGCCTGTGCAGGCGGCGCGGCGCGGTGATGTCGCCGCCGTTCACCAGGGACCGGCTGCGCATTCTTTCAGGCGAGCATGAACTCGCGTTGTACGAGTTCAACACGCAGGTCGCGAAGCATTTCTTCTGCAAACGCTGTGGAATTTACACATTCCATCAGACGCGATCGAATCCGGACATGTGGCGCGTGAACCTCGGCTGCATCGATGGCGTCGACGCGTATTCGCTCGACGCGCCCGTCGCGGACGGCGCGAGCCACTCCGTCGTCGGAAGGCCATAGCGGCGCACCATGTGAGTGAGGGTGCCGGGAACGACATGTGCTAAACCCCGGCACCCTCACTCACATGGTGCGCCGGAATGGCTCAGAAACCCCCACACGGACCCGACGCGGTACGCCGCCGCCTGCTTGCCGCGCTCGCCAGCTCGGCCATGCTGTCTGCGTGCGGCGGCGGTGGCAGCGACGACGACTCCGGCACTGAGACGCCGACGAGCACCATCGGCGACATTCCCCCCGATCGCGCGAATTTGCCGCGTCCTGCGTTACCCGCGCCGGCGACCTCGGGCATCGATCACATCGTGCTCGTCACGATGGAGAACCGCTCCTTCGATCACATGCTCGGCTGGGTGCCCGGCGTGGAAGGCGTGCAGGCGGGCAGGCAGTTCACCGACGCATTCGGTGCAACGCAAACGACATTCGCGCTGTCCGCCAATCCGGCCTTCGGCTTTCAGAGCTGCCAGTTCGCGGACCCCGATCACGAATACGACGCCGGCCGCACGCATCTCGCGAACGGCGCGATGAACGGCTTTCTGCTCACGCCCGACACGAACAAGACGCGCGGCGATCTGCTGCCGATCGGTTACTTCACGGGCAACGACCTCGATTTCTATCGCCAGGCGGTGACGCAATACACCGTCTGCGATTACTACATGAGCGGCATTCTCTCCGATACGTTTCCGAACCGCGTCTATCTGCATAGTGGCGAGACGGACCGCCTGAAAGACACGCTCGACACATCGTCGTTATCGACGATCTGGGATCGTCTCGACGCGAAGAACGTGTCGTCGAAGTACTACTTCCACGACGTTCCGTTCACGGCGCTCTACGGCACGCGCTATGTCGGGCGCTCGAAACTTTTCGCCGAGTTCCTGTCCGATGCGGCGGCAGGCAATCTGCCGTCGTTCTGCATGGTCGATCCGAGTTTTGGCGGCGAGGCGAACGGCACCTCCAATGACGACCATCCGCATGCCGACGTGCGCAATGGTCAGGCGCTGCTCGGGCAAATCTACGAAGCGCTGCGCACCAGCCCGAACTGGAGCACGACGCTCATGATCATCGTCTACGACGAGTGGGGCGGCTTCTTCGAGCACGTCGCGCCGCCGGTCAAGTCGCTGTCGGCGGCGGAACAGCAGCTCGGCAACGATGGCCGCCTCGGATTTCGCGTGCCCTGCATGCTGCTCGGGCCGCGCGTGCGCGCGAACAACGTGGCGCGCTATCCGTTCGATCCGAGCTCGATTCATCAATTGATCGCGTGGCGCTTCGGGCTCGATCCGCTGGGCGTGCGCGCGAGCGATCCGACGACGTTCAACATGGCCTACGCGCTCGATCTGAGCGACGCGCCGCGCACCGATGCGCCAGCGCTCACGGTGGCGCAAGGGCCGTTCGGCCTCGCATGCTCCAACACGCCCGCGACCGGATCGGGAATCGGCACTGTCGACAATTCGCGGACGGCGAAAGCAGCGGAGGGCGCATCGCAGACGCCGACGCCGGGCGGTCGTTTTGCAGATTTGCGCACTAAGGCGATGGCGCTCGGATTTCCCTCCGAATGACGCTATGCGACGGCATTCTGCATAACGCATGCAATAAACAAGTGACGACGTCCATCATCGACCGGCCTGCGGCGTGCCGCATGCGTCTTTACAGAGGCGCTGAATTCCCTTATTGCTGGAGGCAAGCTCGGGGGAGGTGAAGTATGAGACGTCAGTTGAGCCCACGACAGCGCAGGCGGCATGGACGCCTGCGAACGCTGGTCGTGGCAGCGGCGGCGCTGTTCGGTGCGGGCAGCGCGTCGGCGACGGAAGGCGCGCTCGGGCGGCCCGTAGCGGGAACGAGCGTGCTGTCCGGCGTGGGCATCGTGCCGAGCGATCCGGTGTGGATCGCGAACTTGCAGACGGTCTACCTCGATGGCTCGATCAGCAGCAACCGGCAAGTGCCGATCGCGGGCCAGCGCTCGCTCGGTCTGGAAGGAGAACTGTCGCTCACGCTCGCGAGCCTGCTGAAGGTGTGGGGCAGTTACGGCGGCTGGGCGTTCGCGTCGGGCATCACGCTGCCTTACGTGTGGGAGAAGGTGTCGGGCACCTTCGCTGTCGGCCAGCTCAACCGCACGACGAGCGATCGCGCGTCGAATCTCTACGACATGCTCTTCACGCCGATCGAGGCCGGCTACCATTTCTCGGAGACCGATCACATCGCGCTGTCCTTCAACATCTGGGCGCCGACCGGCAACTATGAAGCGGGCGCGCTTGCGAATCCGAGTCTCAACAACTGGACCTTCGTGCCGCAGATCGCCTATACGAAGCTCGTGCCGAAGTACGGCCTCGAATTCGATGCGGTGATGGGCTTGCAGTTCTACACGAAGAACACCGCGACGAACTATCAGAACGCGCCGCTGTTCACGCTCGATGTGATGGGCCTGAAGAAGTTCGCGAACGGCTTCGGCATGGGCATCGTGATGGGCACGGTGCAGCAGCTGGGCCACGACACCGGCCCGACCGCTGATCGGCTCGACGGCTTCGTCGGGCACGACTTCACGGTCGGCCCGATCGTCACGTACGACACCAAGCTCGGCGGCAAGGCGCCGCTGTCCGCGAGCCTGCGCTGGGTGCCTTCGGTCACGAGCACCAACCGTCTCAAGAGCACGAAGACCTTCATGGCGACGGCTACGCTCGTGTTCTGATTTCAGTTGGCGCTTCCAGTGCCGCCCATCACCCAGCGGTAGTAAGGATTCGCGCGATCGGCCCGCAGCACCGCGCCGATGTCCCGCGTCCATGCATCGCGATCGCCGCGATACGCATCCAGCCCCGCGCGATAGAACGCGTGCAGCGTGCGGCGTTCGGCGGCGAGCGTGTCGGCGAACGCCGGGTCCGCGTGGGTCAATGGCGGCTCGCTTTGCAGCGCGAGCATGTGCGCGAGCGTCGCCGCAAAATCGCCGCGACGCACCCACGGCGCGTATTCGATGCGCGGGTCGTCATCGGTGACGGGCGGCGCGTCTTCCGCGTAGTAGGCGAGCGCGGAGCGATCCGCCACCCACGTCGCGACGAACGCTTCCGGCGACGCAATGCCGACTTCGCGCAAGGCGCGCGCGACCTCCGGTTGCGCGAAGCGCGCGCGGATACGTGGCACGTCGAGCGGCATCGGCTGCATCGAACCGACCAGCATCATTTCGTGAAACTCCGTCGTCCAGAGCGCCGCGTGCGGAAACACGCGCAGGAAGCTCTGGATCAGCGAGCGCGTCTGCTCCTCGTTTTGCGTCGAAAGCGGCAGCCATTGGGCGACGATGCCGCCTTCGTTCAGACGCGCGGCCGCGAGCCGGTAGAAGTCCGTCGAATACAGATTGACGACGCCGGCGGCCGATGGCGGCGGCGGCTCCAGTGTGACGAGATCGTAGCGCTCGGTGCGCGATAGCAGCTCGCGACGGCCATCGGCGACACGCAGATCGATGCGCGGATCGGCGCTCACGCCGTAATTGCCGTCGAAGCGCGACGACGCGCGCACGACTGCGGGCAACAGCTCCGCGACCACGCGTTTATCGAGTGTCGGCCACGTGAGCAGCGCGCCGCCGGTGATCCCCGTGCCGAGGCCGATCACGAGCGCGGAGCGCGGCGTGCCCGCATGAATCATCAACGGCGCGAGCGCTTGCAGGCGCATGTAGCGGCGCGAAGTCATCGCATCGCCCGAGTTCGAGACGCCCTGAATGTAGAGCCGGCGAAAGCGCTGCGCGCCGTTGCTCTCGCCGTTGCCCTGTTCGAGCACGGCGACCGTGCCGCCCGCGCCTTCCTCGTAGTACGCGAGCGCGCCGCCGCGCGCCTGCGCGAGCAACGCGCCGAGCCGGTCGGCCGGCGTGACGACCGCGACGATCACGGACAACGCCGCAATCGCCACGCACGCGACGAGACCTGCGCGCCGCGCGCCGCCGCCGCTCAACGCCGCCGACAGACCGATCAGACCCGCCGCCACCGCGAGCACGCCGAGCGAGCGAATCAGACCGAGCGACGGCACGAGCGCGAAGCCCGCGAACAGCACGCCCGCGATGCCGCCTGCCGTGTTCAGCGCGAGCACGCGCCCCACATCCGCGCCGATGCCGGACTTTGCCTGCTGCGCGTCGCCGTTCGCAGCCATGCGCAGCGCGAAGGGGAAGGCGGCGCCGAGCAGCAGCGTCGGCACGAGCACGATGGCGCAGGCGGCAACCGCGAAGCTCGCGCACATCGACGTGAGCAGATTGCCGGTCGCGGCGAGCGCGAGTTCCGCCGCATGATGTTGCGCGGACACGAGCCAGCCGCCCGCGCCCGCGACGCCGGCGAGCGCCGCGAGACCCGCCGCGCCGATCAGAACGCCGAATGCGCTCCACGGATCGCGCACGCGGTTCACGACACGCGCGGCGATGGCGCTGCCGAGCGCGAGCCCGGCGAGATACGTCGCGAGCACGATGGAAAACGCGAAGCTGCGCGTGCTGATGAATTGCGCGATCGCTTGCGACCACACGACTTCATAACCGAGCGCGATGCCGCCCGCGACCGCATACAGCGCAACCGCGATGCGCGCCTGCGCGGCATCGGACGAGCCTGGCGCACGCGGCGCGGCGGTGGCGATGTCGGCTGCGAAAGCCGGCCGCGCGTGACGCGAGACTGCCACCGCGCCCAACGCTGCGACGGCGTTCAACACGGCGGCGGCGAGCGCGCTGCCTTGCACGCCGAGCCACGGAATCAGCACGAAGGCGGGCAGCAGCGCGCCGGTGATCGCGCCGGCAGTGTTGGCGGCGTAGAGCCGCCCGCCCGCACCGCCGATGTCCTGCCGCGATGTCGCGAGGGCGCGCGTGAGCACGGGCACCGTACCGCCCATCGCGATGGCTGGCAGGCCGACGAGCGCAAACGGCAGCGCCCACGCGAGCGGCCCGGCGCTGGCCTGCAACATCGCGAACGATGCGGCGCTGTGCGCGAGCGCCTGCGTCGCGCCGATGCCGAGCACCAGCGCCGCGATCTCCAGCGCCGCGTACAGCAGGAAGGGTTGCGCGATGCGATCGGCAAGCCTGCCGAAGCACCATCCGCCGATCGCGAGTCCCGCGAAGAATGCGCTGATCGCGATCGTGACCGCCTGCACCTCGATGCCCACGACGAGCGTGAGCTGCTTCACCCACAGCACCTGATAGATGAGCGCGGCCATGCCCGAGGCGAACAGCAGCAACGCGGGCACGGCGCTTCTTCGCGCGACCGGCGTGTCTTGCGCGTGCGCGCGATGCGTCTTGCGCGCCGCTCTGCGACGGGTCGATTTCGGATGGTCGGCGCTGAGATGGCTCATCGTGGAAATCGGCTCCTTATTGCGAGAAAACCCGCTGCGTCTTGCGATGCAGCGGGCGTTTTCATCGAACGATTGCGCGGCTTACTTGCCGGTGGTCTCGATACTCTTGGTCAGCGCTTCGGTCATCTGGTCGATGCTGAAGCTCGATGGACGCTGGCTCGGCGGATATTGCTTGAAGGTCGCGAGGAACGGCGCCACCTTGCTCACCGCATATTGCGACATATAGACGTTCTTGGTGCTCCAGTCGTAATACTGGTCCGAGACGATATCGGCGCGCTCGTACGGATCCATGCGCAGATTGAACATCTTCGGCACGCGCAGGCAGGTGAACGGGTTCGCCCAGACCATGAAGCCGCCCGGCTCGCGCTGTTCGCAGAACACGAACTTCCAGTCGTTGAAGCGCATCGCGACCAGCATGCCGTCATCGTTGAAATAGTAGAACTCGTGACGTGGCGCGTCCTTCGACTGTCCTGTCAGATAGGGCAGGAAGTTGTAGCCGTCGAGATGCACCTTGAAGGTCTTGCCGCCGATCGCCGCGCCTTTGAGCAGCCGATCGGAGATGTTGTTGTCGCCGGCGGCCGCGAGCAGAGTCGGGAACCAGTCGAGGCCGGACATCATCTGCCGCGAAACGGAATTGGGCTTGATATGGCCCGGCCAGCGGATCATCGCGGGCACGCGGAACGCGCCTTCCCAGTTGGTGTCCTTCTCGCTTCTGAACGGCGTGGTCGCGGCGTCGGGCCACGAGAACTGGTTCGGCCCGTTGTCGGTCGTGTAGACGACGATCGTGTTGTCCGTGAGCTTGAGATCGTCGAGGGCCTTGAGCAGTTTGCCGACGTCGCCGTCGTGCTCGATCATGCCATCCGCGTACTCGTTGCCCGGCATGCCGCTTTGTCCCTGCATCGAAGGCCGCACGTGCGTGAAGAGGTGCATGCGCGTGGTGTTCATCCACACGAAGAACGGCTTGTCCGCCTTCGCCTGCTTCTGCATGAAGTCGATCGCGGCCTGCGTGGTTTCGTCGTCGATCGTTTCCATGCGCTTGGTGTTGAGCGGCCCGGTGTCCTGAATCTTGCCGTCCGCGAACGAATGGATCACGCCGCGCGGCGCATTGGCTTTCACCCAGGCCTTGTCATCCTTCGGATAGTAAGGGCGCTCCGGCTCTTCCTCGGCGTTCAGGTGATACAGGTTGCCGAAGAATTCGTCGAAGCCGTGTTTGGTGGGCAGATATTCGTCGCGATCGCCGAGGTGGTTCTTGCCGAACTGGCCGGTCGCGTAACCGAGCGGCTTGAGCGCTTCGGCAATCGTGATGTTCTGCGCCTGCAAACCGACTTTCGCGCCCGGAATGCCGACCTTCGAAAGCCCCGTGCGCAGCGTCACCTCGCCGGTGATGAAGGTCGAGCGGCCCGCCGTGCAACTGTTTTCCGCGTAGTAATCGGTGAACAGCATGCCTTCGTTGGCGATGCGGTCGATGTTCGGCGTCTCGTAACCCACCACGCCTTTGCTGTACGCGCTGATGTTGGTCTGCCCGATGTCGTCGCCGAAGATCACCAGGATGTTCGGCTTCTTCGAACCCTGGTTGTTCTGATTGTTCTGCGCGGCGGGCGCGGCCTGCTTCGCGGGCTTCGGGTTGTTCTGCGTCTGCGCGGTCGAGACGATCGGCGGAACGATCAGCACGCAGATCGCCGCGATGGCGGCGAGTGCCCCCGTGATATAGCGCATGCGTCGAAGATTCGGCTTTGTCATTATCGCTCTCCAGAGGTACCGCTACTGCCCCGCGCCCGGCGGATAGATCACGTTCCAGTCATCCTTCATGCTCACCACGATCCAGCCTTTCGCGCGCGCTTCGTCCCACGCGCGATCGAGCTTGCCGATCTTCGATTGCCGGTCGTAAGCGAACTCGCGCGCCGCGTCGTCGTGATGCACGATGAGCGCGAGATGCGGTCCCGCCTGCGCCGCCGTGTACTGCAGCATCTCCAGGTCGCCGTCCGAGTTGCCGAACGCGAGTAGCGGCCGACGCCCGATGTTGCGATAGATGCCGACGGGTTTGCCCGGACCGTCATCGACGAAATCGAGCTTCGGCTCGCGCACGAGCACGGGCTTGCCGTCGCGCGTTTCGAACTTCACGACCTGGCTGGAACCGATCACCTGTTCCGGCGGAATGCCGTAGACGCGCTCCGCGAACACGCGCATGAATTCGATCGTTCCGCCCGACACGATGAAGGTCTTGAAGCCCTTCGTGCGCAGGTAGGCAAGCAGCTCCAGTTGCGGTTGATAGACCAGCTCGGTGTAGGGCCGCTGAAACTTCGGATGCTTCGCCGTTGCGAGCCATGCGCGGATCGCGTGATCGTATTCGTCGACGGTCATGCCGCTGTTCGCAACCGCGACGAGCTTGATCAATTCCTTCTGCTGTGTCGCGAGCGCCGCCTGATCGTGCGCAGCGAGCGCCTGAAACGCCGGATTGTTGCGCCATTCGGGATGCTTCGGCGCGGCGGCCTTCACTTCATCGAGCAGGAACACGAACTGGAAATAGAGCGGCTGCTCGCTCCATAACGTGCCGTCGTTGTCGAACACCGCGATGCGCTCGGCGGGCGGCACGTAGGTGGACGAGCCTTCGCGCGTGACTTCGTCGACGAAATTGATGATGGCTTCGCGCGCGGGACCTTCGCGCCACGACGGCAGCACCGCGAGCGCGGCGGGACGGCTCTGCGCGCCTTGCGTGCTCGCTACGCCCGCAGTGTCGCCGGGGCTCGCGCATCCCGCGATGACGCACGCGGCGAGCAGCGACGTCGCGAGCGCGAGAAGGCGCTCAGCGCGCTGCCGTGTCGATCGGTGCGTGGCCATGAGTGCGATCCCACACGTCCTTGTCCATCACGAGCCGGAATCCCAGATGCGACATGCTGTTATAAGGGTCCGTGCCGCGTCGCGCGCTCGGGCGGTAGCTCAGGCAATAGGCTTCGTTGCACAGAAACGAGCCGCCGCGCGTGACGCGCTTGGGCGCCTGCACCGGCACGCCGGGATCGGCGGGGTCCCACGAATCGGACGGGCCTTTGGGTTCGTCGACGACGCCGCCCACCGACGCCTCGCGACGAAACTGATCCGCGCGATACCAGTCGGCGGTCCATTGCCATGCGTTGCCGGTCATGTCGGACAGGCCGTAGCCGTTGGCCGGAAAGCTGCCGACCGGACTCGTGCCCGCCGCGCCGCCGGCCTTCGCGTTGACCACGGGGAAGGGCTGCGGCTGCTGGCCTTGCCACACGTTCGCCATCTGCTTGCCGTCGGGCGTGAACTGGTTGCCCCACGCATAGGTGGCCTGATCGAGACCGCCGCGCGCGGCGAACTCCCATTCGGCTTCGGTGGGCAGACGCTTGCCGGCCCACTTCGCATAGGCCTCGGCATCCTCATACGACACCTGCACGACGGGATGATCGTCCTTGCCGTCGATGTTGCTCGCCGGCCCGGTCGGATGCCGCCAGTCGGCGCCGGGCACGAAGCGCCACCAGCGCGAGAAGTCCTGCAAGGGCACCTGTTGCGGCGTGCCGACGAACACCATCGCACCAGGGACGAGCGCGCTGTCGGGCGGGCGCGGCGTGCCGGGCGGCAGTTGCACCTTCAGCGTCTCCCAGTCGGGCTTCTTCTCTGCCGTGGTGACGTAGCCCGTCGCATCGACGAATTTGCGGAACTCCGCATTCGTCACGTGATGCTCATCCATCCAGAAGCCGCGAATGCGCGCCTTGTGCGCGGGACGCTCATTCGCCTGCGCGAGCTTGCTGTCGCTGCCCATCAGGAATTCGCCGCCTGGCACCCACGCCATGCCTTTCGGCCCCTGCACGCCGTCGCCCAGCACGATGCGGACTTGCGGCTTTGCGTGTTCCGTCATCGCCCAGCTCATGGCATAGCCGACGAGCGCGGGGCACAGGAGCAGCAGCACGGTCCAGAGCGCGATGCGACGCGCACGCGCTCCGCGCGGGACGATGCCCTGCTTGCCCTTCGTGGATGGCTCCGCCATATGCGTTGCTCCGCTTGCGCTGCGACGATTGCCCGGACGCGATTCGGTCTCACCAATATACGAAGGCATGGGCGAATTCAATCTTTTTTTCGCGAGAAAAGCTGCATTGCGGTGCGCGTGAAATTGCAGAAAACGAAGCAATGCGATGCTTTGACGAAAGCGCGCGGCTCCAGTAACTTGTGCCTCACGCGCGCAGGCAGCCTTGCGCGCCGCCAACGAGATGGATGCACCATGGGGAAAAGCCAGTCATGCGCGATACCATCCGGCGTTTCGAAGCGAGCATCGGGCAGGCGGTCGTGGGGCAGGAAGCCGTCGTGCGGCAGATCCTGATCGCACTGCTCGCCGACGGCCACGTACTGCTCGAAAGCCTGCCGGGGCTCGCGAAGACGCGCACCGTGAAGGCCATCGCCGCGCGCCTAGCCGCGACCATGAAGCGCATCCAGTTCACGCCCGATCTATTGCCGTCCGATATCACCGGCGGCGAAACGCTGCTGCAATCCGGCACCGAGCGCACGCTCACGTTTCAGCCAGGACCGATCTTCGGCAATCTGATACTCGCCGATGAAATCAATCGCGCGCCCGCCAAAGTGCAATCGGCCTTGCTCGAAGCAATGGAAGAGCGGCAGATTTCGGTCGCGGGCAAGACGCATGCGATGCCCGATCTCTTTCTCGTGATGGCGACACAGAATCCCATCGAACAGGAAGGGACGTATCCGTTGCCCGAAGCGCAGATGGACCGCTTTCTGTTGAAGGTACTGATCACCTATCCGTCGCCGCAAAGCGAGTGCGAGATGCTGCGTCTCTTGCGGCGCGAGACCGAAGGCGAACAGACGCACTTCGACACGCTCTCGCAGCAGGACATCTTCGCGGCGCGCGAGGCGGCGCGGCGCGTGAGCGTGGCTGCCGCCATCGACGAATACATCGTGTCGCTCGTGAATGCGACGCGCCATGGCGCGTCCATCGATGCCGATCTCGCCAGATGGATCGAAGTGGGCGCGAGCCCGCGGGGCGCGATCGGGCTGGATCGCGCGAGCCGCGTGCACGCGTGGCTCGACGAGCGCGCGTTCGTCACGCCCGATGATGTGCGCGCGGTGATTCATCCGGTGCTGCGTCATCGCCTGCTGCTGTCCTACGACGCCAGCGCGGACGACATCAGTGCGGACAAGGTGATCGACCGACTCGTGGAAAAGGTGGCCGTGCCGGCTTGATCGCAAAGGAACGTTTCGATGACGGCAAGCGCAGGGGATTCGATCGGAAGCGTGTATGTCGATGCCGCGCATCTCGCGCGGCTCGAATTCCGTGCGCGCGGCCTGAGCTTTGTTGCGCCCGCGCCGGTGTCGAGCATTCTGTCGGGCCGTCACGCATCGCGCATGCGCGGGCGCGGCCTCAACTTCGAGGAACTGCGCGGCTATCTGCCCGGCGACGATATCCGTCATCTCGACTGGCGCGTGAGCCTGCGCACCGGCAAGCCGCACGTGCGCGTGTACACGGAGGAGCGCGATCGTCCCTTGCTCGTGATGGTCGATCAGCGCATGAGCATGTTCTTCGGATCGAGCCGCGCGTTCAAATCGGTCGTCGCGGCCGAAGCCGCCGCGCTCGCCGTATGGATGGGTTTCGCGGCGGGCGATCGCGTCGGCGGCGTCGTGTTCGGCGACGATAAAGTCGTGCGCGTGCGGCCCTTGCGCAGCCGCACGCGCATCGACATGCTGTTCGGCGCGATGGCCCGCATGAACCGCGCGCTCGCCGCCGACAGTCCCGCGCGCACGAACTACGCGCAACTGAACGCCGCGCTCGAAGGCGTGCTGCAGATCGCGGGGCATGATTTTCTCGTGTGCATCGTGAGCGACTTCGCGGGCGCCGACGAACGCACGCGTCAGTTGTTGCGGCAACTCGCGGCGCACAACGACGTGATCGCCGCGCTCGTCTTCGATCCGATGTGGCAGCGCATGCCGGAGCATCGCGCGCTCGTCGTGAGCGAGGGGCGCTTGCAGGTGGAATTGCGCATCGAGAAGGAACGCGTGCGTGAGCCGCTCTCGAGTCTCTTCAAGGGACGCGCCGCCGGGATCGCCGACTTGCTGCGCGCAAGCGGCGTCCCGTTGATGGCGATATCGACGGCCGAGCCTGTCGTGGATCAGGTGCGCAGACTGTTCGGCGAACGGCCGCGTCGGTCGCTGGCAGGCGGACTATGAAGCAGGCTATGAACGACACGCTGCAATCCTTGCGTGAGTTGCCCTTGCCCGCGCCGGTTTCGTATGCGCCGCAGACCATCGGCTGGGTGTTCGTCGCGTTGATGTTGATTGCGTTGGCGCTGGTCGTCATATGGCTCGCGTGGCGGCGTCACGAGAAGTCGCGTTATAGACGCGAGGCGTTGATTGAACTCGCGCGCATCGAAGCGAAGCTGGACGACGCGGCCACGCGCGCATCGGCGCTCGCCGAGATCGCGCCGCTCATCAAGCGCACGGCGCTCGCGGCCGCGCCGCGCGAGCACGTCGCCGCGTTGAGCGGCAGCGCATGGCTCGCGTATCTGAAGACAACGCACGCCTCGTTCGACGACCAGAACGGCGCGCTGCTCTACACGGCAAGCTATGCGCCGCGCGAGCAACTCGCCGTCATCACGCTGCAACAGGCGCGAAACCTCGTCGAGGCCGCGCGCGACTGGATCGGCCATCATCATGTGGAAGTTTGAGTTTCCGTGGATGTTCGTGCTCCTGCCGCTACCGGTGTTGGTGTGGTGGCTCGTGCCCGCGTACCGCACGACGGCGTCCGCGGTGCGCGTGCCGTTTTTTCAGGAAATGGCCGAAGCCGCCGGAGAAAAGCCCGCGCCGGGCGGCGTGCGGCTGCGCCGCAACGGCCTGCAACGCGTGCTGATGCCGCTGCTCTGGGCGCTGCTGTTGATTGCGGCGGCGCGGCCCGTGTTCGTCGAAGCGCCCGTGACGCGTGACATGCCCGCGCGCGATCTGCTGCTTGCGATCGACTTGTCGCAGTCGATGAGTGAACGCGATTTCATCGACACCGCCAGCGGCGCGCGCATGGATCGCCTGAGCGCGGTGAAGCGCGTGGTCGCGGATTTCATCGCGAAGCGCAAGGGCGATCGCATCGGGCTCGTCGTGTTCGGCGATGCCGCGTATCCGCAGGCGCCGCTCACGCTCGATCACGACAGCGTGCTGATTCTGCTCGACGCGATGCACATCGGCATGGCGGGGCCGCGCACGGCGATCGGCGATGCGATCGGGCTGTCCGTGAAGCTGATGGAGAACACGCCCGCGCAGGAGAAAGTGCTGGTGCTGCTCACCGACGGCAACGACACCGCGAGCGCGATCCCGCCCGAACAGGCGGCGCGCATTGCAAAGCGGCACGGCATCGTCGTGCATACGATCGGCATCGGCGATACGGATACGCAGGGCGAGGACAAGGTCGATCTCGACGCGCTTGCGCGCATCGCGAAGACGACGGGCGGCAGCGCGTTTCGTGCGCTCGGCCGCGAGCAGGATCTGGCCGCGGTCTATACCGCGATCGACAAGCTGACGCCCGAGAAGATCAAGCGCGAGGTGTATCGCCCGCAGCGCGAGTTCTATTGGGTGCCGCTTGCGCTGGCCGTGTCGATACTCACGCTGTATCACGTGCTCGCGTATCTCATCGCGCTGCTGCGCGCCCCGCGCCGCGCGCTGCCGATGGAAGAGGCGGAGGCCTGAGATGGCCATCGATCTCACGGCGTTTCATTTTCTGCGGCCGCTGTGGCTTCTGCTGCTGATTCCCGCCGTGCTGCTTCCGTTCGTCTGGCTGCGGCGCAACGACATGCGTGCGCGCTGGCGCGATATCATCGCGCCGCATTTGCTGGAACATCTGATCGTCGGCGAGAAGCGGCGGGTTCGCGTGCAGCCCGTTCATGCGCTGTGCGCGCTGATCGCGCTCGGTGCGATCGCCGTTGCGGGACCGGCGTGGGAGCAGGAACGTCCGCCGTTCGATCAGGACAAGGCGCCGCTCGTCGTCGTGCTGGAACTCGCGCGTTCGATGGATGCGGCCGATATCGCACCGACGCGCATCGAGCGTGCGAAGCAGAAAGTGCTCGATCTTGCCGCCGCGAGAAAGGGCGCGCGCACTGGGCTGGTGGTGTTCGCATCGAGCGCGCATCTCGTCGTGCCGCCGACGGAAGACCCGGCCATGCTCGAACTCTACGTGCCCGCACTCGCACCCGAACTCATGCCGCGCGACGGCAGGAACGCGGCGGCGGGACTCGCGATCGCGGAGCATGTGCTCGCGAAAGATCAAGCAGCGGGCACCATCGTCTTCATCAGCGACGGTTTCGACGAAGGCCGCAGCGATGAATTTCTGCGTCTCGCGAAGGCATCGAAGCATCAGTTGCTATGGCTTGCTGTGGGCACGGAGCATGGCGGTCCGATACGCAAATCGAACGGCGAACTCGCAATGGATGACGCGGGCCATCCGTTCACCGGCACGTTCGATGCGGCGGCGATCCGCAAGATCACGCAGGCCGCATCGATTCCGCTCGCGAGTGTGCGCCCGGATGACGACGATATCGAATGGGTTCAGCGTCGCGCGCAGGTCTATCTGGAAGCGGCGCAGGAATCGAAGATCGTGCCGCGCTGGAAGGAGTCGGGTTACTGGCTGATCCTGCCGATCCTCGTCATCGCGCTGTATGGGTTCAGGCGCGGCTGGACGGTCAAGTGGCTGCCTGTCGTACTGGTTTCGCTTGCCACTATCGGCGCGACAAACGATGCGCGTGCGGCGTCGTTCGACTGGTTGGATCTCTTCGCGACGCACGATCAGCAGGGCCGCTGGAGCTTTGAACACGGCGACTACGCGCGCGCGGCGCTTCGCTTCGACGATCCGATGTGGAAGGGCCGCGCGCAATATCTCGCCGGCGATTACACCGATGCGCTCGAAACGTTCTCGCGCATGAATACGGCGGAGGCGTACTTTTATATCGGCAATACGCTCGCGCATCTGAAGGATTATCCGGGCGCGCTCAAGGCCTACGATAACGCGCTCGCGCGCCGCGCCGGTTTCGCCGAGGCGCGCGCGAACCGCGAACTCGTGCAGAAACTCATCGAGGACGAGAAGGACGAAGGCGACGAATCGACGACCGTGAAGCCCGACCAGATCGACGAGCAAAAGAAGAAGGGCAAGGAAGGCAAGCAAGTGCTCGTTCAGGGCCAGCGGCCATCGGAAGAGACGTGGATGCGCAATCTGAATACGTCGCCGGCGGCGTTTCTGCATCAGCGCTTCGCACAGGAAGCCGGAGGCGAGCCATGATGCGCCGCTTCGTCTCGATGCTATGCCTGTGGCTCGTATGCACATGCGCCGCCGCCGACGAAGCGCCACGCACGATGCTGCGCGCGCATCTGGAACCGTCCGGTCCGGTGGTCGCGGGCAGCGCGGTCAGGCTCGTCGTCGATGCGCTCACGACGACGTGGTTCACCGCCGCGCCCGACTGGCCGATGTTCGACGTCCACGATGCGTTCGTCACACTGCCGGATGAAGATGCGCAGAACTTCAACGAGACGATCGACGGCGTGCGCTGGTTCGGCGTGAGCCGCGCGTATCGCATCGTGCCGCGCACGGCGGGCGCGTTCGCGGTGCCCGCGATCGGCATCGCCTTGCATCCGGGCGGCATGGACGCGCCCGTCACGTTAGAGACGCCGCCGCTGAATATCACCGCGACGCTGCCGCCAGGCGCCGAAGGCATGACGACATTCTTTCCCGCGCCCGGTCTGACCGCGAAGCAACGCATCGAACCCGATGGCGGCACGCTCGAAGTGGGCGGCACGATCACGCGCATCGTCACGCAACGCGCCGACGCGACCGAGTCGATGCTGATCGCGCCGGTTCAGTTCGGCGATGTCGAAGGCTTGCGCCGCTATGAGAAGCCGCCGCAAACACGCAATATCTCCGAGGATCGGACCGGGCTCGTCGCGGGCGAGCGGACCGATACCGTCACGTATGTCGTGAACAGGCGCGGACGTTACACGTTGCCGCCGATCGACATCGAATGGTGGAACACGGCGACGCATCGTCGCGAAGCGATTCATCTGCCTGCGGTAAGCTTCACGGCGCGCGCGGCGCACGAGAAGCCGCTATGGGCCATTCCCGCCGATGCGCTCGCCGGCGCCGCGCGCCACACGGTGATCTTTCTGAACGCGCGCGACATCGTCGTTGCATGCGTGGTGCTCGTTTGCATCTTCGTGGCCGTGTGGTGCTATCCGCGCGTTCGCGCATGGCTCGGACGCTTCTCGCGCTGGTGGATCGCGCAACGCAAGCAGCGTGCGGAAGGCGAGTTCGCCGCATGGCGCGCGTTGCGGCAGGCCGTCGATGCCGGCGCGATGCGGCGCGTGATTCCGGCGCTGTATCGATGGATGGATGCGAGCCCGCGCTTCACGCATCCCGCGCGGCTCGACGAACTCGCGGAGCCTGAACTGAAACATCTCGCGCAGGCGGTCGAATCGCATTATGAAAGCGCGCAGTCTGCTGAAAACGGCGTGCGCGTGAAGTTGCACCGGTTGAAACCATGGAAGCGCGCACGCCGAACGAGAGGTCCGGCGCTGCCGCCGCTCAATGAAGGATGAGAAAGGAAAACAAGGCCATGACCCGTCTGACTCAAAAGATCGCGTGCCTCGTCGCGCTCGCATTGCTCTCCACGTCGCTTGCGCTCGCCTGCACGCGCGCGCTGTACGTCGGCGATAAAGGCCTCGTGATAACGGGCCGCTCGATGGACTGGTCCGAGGACATGCGCTCGAATCTCTGGGTGATGCCGGCGGGTATCGAACGCGACGGCAACGCAGGGCCGCGTTCGATCAAATGGAAATCGAAGTACGGCAGCGTGGTGGTGTCGGGCTATGAGATCGGCACCGTCGACGGCATGAACGAGCGCGGGCTGGTGGCCAACGCGCTGTATCTCGCCGAGACCGACTACGGCAAGCCCGACCCGAAGCGCGATCCGATGTCGATCAGCCTGTGGGCGCAATATGCGCTCGATAACTTCGCGACGGTCGGGCAGGCCGTCTATGTCATGTCACGCGAGCCGTTCCAGATCATCGCGCCGCCGCTGCCCAACGGCAAGCCGCTCACGATCCATCTTTCGCTTTCCGACGCGCGCGGCGATTCGGCCATCTTCGAATACATCAACGGCAAGCTCATCATCCATCAGGGCAAGAAGTACAAGGTGATGACGAACTCGCCGATCTACGAAGAGCAGCTTGCCATCGATACTTACTGGAAGAGCGTCGGCGGCATGGGCTTCCTGCCGGGCACGAATCGCGCGGCGGACCGTTTCGTGCGCGCGTCCTTTCTGCTCGATGCGATTCCGAAGCAGGCCGATCCGAACTACATGGCCGGCGTGCCGCAGAACTCGTATGCGTTTCAGGCGGTGGCGAGCGTGATGAGCGTGATGCGTTCGGTGAGCGTGCCGCTCGGCATCAGCACGCCGGAGCAGCCGAATCTGTCATCGACAATATGGCGGTCCGTGTCGGATCAGCAGAACCTGATCTACTACTTCGATTCGGCAACGCGGCCCGATACGTTCTGGGTGTCGCTGAAGAAGCTCAACCTCAATCCCGGCGCGCCGGTCATGAAGCTCACGATCGATGCGGGACAGGTCTTTTCGGGGGAGACCGCGGGCAGCTTCGTCGCGACACAGCCGTTCGCGTTCATGCCGGCGAAGGCGCCCTGAACGCAAAACGGGGCATCGATTTCGCCCGCGCAGGTAAAATAGCGTCCTTTTGCCCCCGGTGATCCTGTGCAAGGCATGAAGCGCACGGCATTCAGCGGCCCGGCGCTCGTTCGGCTGCTGGCACATTTTGCCGATCTCGATGTTCACGAACCCGCGGAATCGCTCTCGGACCGTCTGAGCCAATGGCTCGGCTGGACCGATGCGATCGCGCTGTCGACCGCGCTCGCGACCGATCCGCCCGCCGCGTTCACCACGCATGGCTCGCGATCCGTTCCGCGCGACATCGACGAGGACTGCGCGCGCGTGCGGACGTCGCTCGCCGGCGCGCTCGCGCGCGAGGAAGCGGCCGCGCGCCGCAGGCATCGGACCCCGGTTCAGGCGTCGCAGGAAGACTTGCCGGTCGACTATGCGGACGTTCGTCAGCGCTATCTGTCGTTACAGCAGGCGATGGACACCGACATTGCCGCGCTGCGCACGCGCCTGAGGTCGAAGCTCGCGGCCAGATCGCCGGAGATGGCGCGCCTCGCCGTCGTCGATGCCGTCATGGAACAGGCATTGAGCGCGCGCGAGCGCAGCCTGCTCGCCAACGTGCCCGCATTGCTCGGCAAGCATTTCGAGCGCCTGAAGCGCGCCCATGCCGCGGATGAAACGTCCGCGCCGGGCGCATGGCTCGATCTGTTTCGCAAGGATCTGCAAAGCGTATTGCTCGCCGAACTGGATGTTCGTTTTCAACCGATCGAAGGCTTGCTCGCGGCTCTTCGCATCCGCTAACTGGCTCGCTATGCCCCGAAATCTCTTGAACATTGCTGTCTTTTCGATCGGCCTCGCCGCGGTGTGCGGAATCGGGATCGCGTATATCGTCTCGAATCCGCTCGCGTTCGCCGTGACCGTCGTGATCGCCGGTTGCTATCTCGCGGGCGCGGCCGAGTTGCGGCGCTATCAGCAGATCACCGCTTCGCTCGAACAGGCGGTCACGCAACTCGTGAGCGCGCCGCGCAGCTTCGCGGTGTGGCTCGACACGCTGCATCCGAGCCTGCGCAACGCCGTGCGACTGCGCGTGGAAGGCGAGCGCGCGGCATTGCCCGGTCCCGTGCTCGCGCCGTATCTCGTCGGCTTGCTGGTGTTGCTCGGCATGCTCGGCACGCTGCTCGGCATGGTCGCGACCTTGCGCGGCACAGGTACGGCCTTGCAAAGCGCCTCCGATCTCACGGCGATTCGCGCGTCGCTCGCCGCGCCGGTGACGGGCCTCGGCTTCGCGTTCGGCACGTCGATCGCGGGTGTCGCGACCTCCGCGATGCTCGGCCTGCTTTCGGCGCTGTGCCGCCGCGAGCGTCTGCACGTCACGCAGACGCTCGACACGAAGATCGCGACGACCCTGCGCGTGTTCACGCAAGCGCATCAACGCGACGAGACGTTCAGGCTGATGCAGCTTCAGACCGAGATGATGCCGAAGCTCGTCGATCGACTGCAGTCGATGACGCTCGCGATCGAGCAGCAGAGCGCAGCCGCGAGCGAGCGTCAGATCGCGAGTCAGGATGTGTTTCATGCGAAGGCGGAGACGTCGTATCGGCGGCTGGCGACGTCGGTGGAGCTTTCATTGAAGCAGAGCGTCGCCGATAGCGCGCGCGCCGCGACCGCCGCGCTGCAACCCGTCATGCAGGCGACGATGGACGGCATCGCGCGCGAAGTCACCGCGTTGCATGGGAATGTCGAGCAGGCCGTCGCGCGTCAACTGGAAGGCTTGTCGAGCGGTTTCGAGGCATCGTCGGCGAAGGTCGCGGAGATCTGGCATCAGTCGCTTTCGCAGCACGCGCAATCGAATGCGGCGTTCGTCGGTGAAATGGGCGTTTCGCTGGATCGCCTCGCGCTTGCTTTCGACCAGCGCGCGACCACGCTTGTCGATGGCGTGTCCGCGCAAATGGATCGTGTGTCGGGCGGACTGGAATCGTCGGTGGCCAAGCACGCGCAATCGAGCGATGCACTCGTCGCGCGCATGGATGCGTCGATGGAGCGCTTCGCGCAGACCTTCGATGCGCGTTCATCCGGTCTGATCGACGATGTATCCACGCGGCTGGAGACAGTGACGAGCAATCTGTCGCAGACATGGAACGATGCGCTCGCGCAGCACGCGCGCGCCAGCGAGCAGACCGCCACGCAGAATCAGAGCGCGTTGACGAACGCGACGGCGAGCTTCGAACGGCACGCGGCGTCGCTCGTGCAATCGGTCGATCGATCGCACGCGGACTTGCGCGCCGAACTCGCCGAAAGCGGCGAAGCGCGGCTCGCCGCATGGAGCGGCACGCTCGATACGATGGCCGCTGCGTTGCGCGAGCAATGGCAGGACACGAGCGCAGTCGCCGCGAACCGGCAGAAGGAAATCTGCGACGCGCTCGCGCTCACCGCGCGCGACATGTCCGCGCAATCGCAGGCGCATGCGGGCGCGACCATTGCGGAAATCGAGCGTCTCGTGCAGGCTGCGTCGGAAGCGCCGAAGGCCGCCGCCGAGGTCGTCGCTGAGATGCGTCAAAAGCTCTCCGATTCGATGGTCCGCGATACCGCGATGCTCGACGAGCGCAGCCGTCTGCTCGCCACCGTCGAAACGCTGCTCGATGCCGTGAATCACGCATCGAACGAGCAACGCGCCGCGATCGATGCATTGGTCGAGACATCGGCAAGCCTGCTCGAACGCGTCGGCACGCAGTTCACCGGCACGGTCGAAGCCGAAGCCGGCAAGCTCGGCGCGATGGCCGCGCAGGTGACGACGAGCGCCGTCGAAATGGCGAGTCTCGCCGATGCGTTCGGCGCGGCGGTTCAATCGTTCGGTGAATCGAACAGCACGCTCGTTACGCATCTCGAACGCATCGAAGGCGCGCTCGGCAAGTCGCTCGCGCGAAGTGACGAACAGCTCGCGTATTACGTCGCGCAGGCGAAGGAAGTGATCGACCTGAGCATGTTGTCGCAGAAGCAGATCGTCGAGGACTTGCAGCATATCGCGGGGCAACGCGTGGCCGGAGCGCGCGCGGCATGAACGAGGAAATCGACGGCGGCGCGGAAAACGCCGCGCCGATCTGGGCCGCGTTCGCCGATCTCATGTCGGTGCTGCTCGGTGCGTTCGTGCTGATACTCGTCGGCGTGATCGGCGTGCAGTTGCAGCTCGAGAACAAGCTCGATGAAGAAGTGAGGCATCGGCAGGAAGAAACGCAGCGGCGCAAGATGCTGGAGCAGGCGCTTGCGGGGCCGCTCGCTTCGGGACGCGTGACGCTCGTGAACGGACGGATCGGCATCAGCGGCAATGTGCTGTTCGCGCTCAACTCGGATCAGTTGCAGCCGCAGGGCCGCGACGTGCTCAAGAGCCTGGCCGGGCCGCTTTCCACGTATCTGCGCGCGCATGAGGAAATCCTCATGGTGAGCGGTTTCGCCGACGATCAGCAGGTGCACGAAGGCAACCGTCGTTTCGCGGATAACTGGGAGCTTTCGGCCAAGCGTGCGTTGACGGTGATGCGCGCGCTGATCGATGCGGGCGTGCCATCGGAGTCGGTGTTCGCGGCGGCGTTCGGTTCGCAGCAGCCTGTCAGTTCCAACGCCGATGAAGAAGGGCGCGCGAAGAACCGGCGCGTGGAAATTTCTGCTGTGCCGCGGCCATCGAATGGCGCGGTGAAGACGCGTGAATAACGCGGCTTCGGCACGAGCGATGATCGACGCCTGGCGCGCGAGCGGCGACGATCGCGCGAATCCCGTGCGCTTTCATCTCATCGATGCGCTGGAGCGGCGTGCGTGTGCCTATGACGGCGAGGCGCGCCGAATGCTCGATGAGCGGCTCGCGCAGTTGCTGGATGCGTATCGGCGCGATGTCGAGCGTTTCGCAGCGACGCGCGCGGAAGACAAGGATGCGGAAAAGCCCGGACCGCTTGCGATGCTCGTCGATGACTTCGCGAATGCATCGTCGATATCGCACGCGGAATTGCTCGATTACTTTCGCGCGGTGTGGTCGAAGGTCAGCGCGGAGAAGCAGTTGCGAGATTCGTTCGCGCAAGTGCCGAGGAATGCGGGACCGCTCAATTCGAGCAGTCTCGTGCATCGGTCACTGTCGTTCATGCGCGAGACATCGCCCGAGTATCTCCAGCATTTTCTCGCGTATATCGATGCGCTTTCGTGGATGGAAGCGATGAGCGGTCCGGTCGCGAACGTTGCGAAGGAAGCGGCGGGTGTGAAGAAGGGCGGGCGCAGGAAGAAGGGATGAGGCGCCGCGCGATTGATCGAATCGCGCGGCGCGCTGGCATTACGCAATCCAGCCCTTGATCGTATCCGCCATCACATTGGTGGAAATGCCGTAACGATCATGCAACGTAGGCAACGCGCCAGCATCGAGGAACGCGTCAGGCAGCGCGATCTGACGATACGTAGGCGTCACGCCCGCAGTCAGCAGCGCGGTCGCCACCGCCTCGCCCAGTCCGCCGATCACCGTATGGTTTTCAGCCACCACCACGAGCCGCCCCGAACGCTTCGCCTCGCGGATGATCGTCTCGGTATCGAGCGGCTTGATGGTCGGCACGTGCAGCACCGCTACATCCACGCTATCGGCCTGCAGTGCCTTGGCGGTTTCGAGCGCGCGCATGGTCATGATGCCCGACGAGATGATGAGCACGTCGCGGCCATCGCGCACGAGCTTTGCACGGCCGAGTTCGAACGAATAGTCGTATTCGTCGAGGACGGCGGGCACGTTGCCGCGTAACAGTCGCGCATAGACCGGACCCTTGTGCGCGGCGATCGCGGGCACCATCTGCTCGATATCGAGCGCGTCGCACGGATCGATCACGGTCATGTTCGGCATTGCACGCATCAGCGCGAGATCTTCCGCTGCCTGATGGCTCGGGCCATATCCAGTCGTCAAACCCGGCAGCGCGGCGACGATCTTCACATCGAGATTGTCTTCCGCGATCGTCTGATGGATGAAGTCATACGCACGGCGCGTCGCGAACACCGCGTAAGTGGTGACGAAAGGCTGCGCACCTTCATGCGCGAAACCCGAGGCCGCGCCCATCAACAATTGCTCGGCCATGCCCATCTGGTAATAACGCTCGGGAAATTCTTTCGCAAGGATATGCAGATCGGTGTATTTGCCGAGATCTGCTGTCATGCCGATGACGTTCGCCTTCGCTCGCGCCAGTTCCACGAGCGCGTGGCCGAACGGCGCGGAGCGCGTGATCTGTCCTTCGCTTGCAATCGACGCGATCATCGCGGATGTTTTCAGACGGGTGCTCATGCTTGTCTCCCTGCTTCGAGTGCCTGGAGCGCCAGTTGCCATTCATGGGCATCGACGCGGATGAAATGGTTTTTCTCGCGCTGTTCGAGGAAGGGCACGCCACAGCCCATCTTCGTATCGCACACGATGATGCGCGGCTTCGCCTCCTTCAGCGTGCGCGCGTTGTCGAAGGCCGCCTTCACGGCGTCGATATCATTGCCGTCCACGCGCTGCACATACCAGCCGAAGGCCTCGAGCTTGTCGACGAGCGGCTCGAACGCCATGATCTGCGTCGACGGGCCATCGGCCTGCTGGTTGTTCACATCGACCATCGCGATGAGGTTGTCGAGCTTCCAGTGCGCCGCCGACATCAAGCCTTCCCAGACCGAACCTTCGTCGAGTTCGCCATCGGAAAAGAGCGTGTAGACGAACGACTTCGAACCCTTGCGCTTCAGACCGAGACCACGGCCCACCGCGATCGTCAGGCCTTGCCCGAGTGAGCCGCCGGACATCTCCATGCCGGGCGTGTAGCTGGCCATGCCGGACATCGGCAGGCGGCTGTCGTCGCTGCCGTAGGTTTCGAGTTCCTCTTGCGGCAGGATGCCCGCTTCGAACAGCGCGGCGTAGAGCGCGATCGCATAGTGACCGTTGGACAGCAGGAAGCGGTCGCGGCCTTCCCATTCGGGGTCTTCGGGCCGATAGTTCATTGCGCCGAAGTACGCGACGGCCAGTACATCGGCGATATCGAGCGCCTGACCGATATATCCCTGGCCTTGCACTTCGCCCATCAGCAGGGCATTGCGGCGGATACGATAGGCACGCTCGGCGAGCGTTACCTCTTCGATGACGGGAGTGCTCATGTGTTGTCTCCTTGATTGAATGTGAAATCAGCGATTGACGGTCTTGGCGGGCACGAAGAACACGAGCACCGCGCCGATGACGACCGCCACCGAGATGAAGATCAGGCCCGCGGTCGATTTGCCCGTGAAGTCATTGAGCCAGCCGACGATCGCCGGCGAGAAGAAGCCCGCGAGATTGGCGAAGCAGTTCACCGCCGCGATGCCCGCCGCCGCCGACATGCCGCCGAGTACCGCCGTGGGCAGCGACCAGAATTGCGACGACGACGCGAGAATCCCTGCCGCCGCGATGCTCACGCAGACGATCGACGCGCCCACGCTGCCGAGCATCGGCAAGGTGGCGAAACCGGCTGCGGACACGAGCATCGGAATGGCGAGATGCAGGCGGCGTTCGCGGCGCTTGTCGGCGCTCGCACCGATCAGCGGCAGCGCAACGATGGCGCAGAGATACGGAATCGCGGTGAGAATGCCGACCCACAGCGGGTCCGCGACACCGGTCCTGCGGATGATGGTGGGCAGCCAGAACGTCAGGCCATACTGACCGAGGACGACGCAGAAGTAGATCGCGGCCATGAGCCACAGACGACGATCGCCGATGAACGCGCGGATCGACACATGCTTCACGGTGTTCGCGTTGTCCTTCTCGACATTGCGCTTGAGCAAGGCCTTCTCTTCATCCGTGAGCCACTTCGCGCCGGCGATGCCGTTGTCGAGATAGAACAGGATCGCGACGCCGAGGAACAGCGACGGCAAGGCTTCGAGCATGAACAGCCACTTCCATCCGGCGAGCCCTTGCACGCCCTGGAACGCATGCAGGATGTAACCGGACAGCGGCCCGCCGACGATGCCCGCGAGCGGAATCGCCATGAAGAAGAGCGAGAGTGCTTTCGCGCGCCGCGCGGCGGGGAACCAGTACGTGAGATAGAGAATCACGCCGGGCGCGAAGCCCGCTTCCGCGACGCCGAGCAGAAAGCGCAGCACGTAGAACATCGTCGGCGACTTCACGAACACGAAACACGCGGAGATCACCGCCCACGTCAGCATGATGCGCGCGAGCCAGTTGCGCGCGCCCACTTTATGCAGGATCACGTTACTGGGCACTTCGAACAGGAAGTAGCCGAGAAAGAAGATGCCCGCGCCGATGCCGTAGATGGTTTCGCTGAAACGCAGATCGTTGAGCATCTGCAGCTTGGCGAAGCCGACGTTGACACGGTCGAGATACGCGCCGAGATAGCACAGCATCAGAAAGGGAATGAGGCGGCGTCCGACCTTGGCGTAGGTCTTTGCCTCGAAGCTGGTTGCGTCATGGGACGACGCGAACTCAGCCGTTGCCGTCGATGCGGCCAGTTTGGATTTCATAGATGTCTCCAGCCATGTGTGGCGCCCCGGTTTTCCAGGTGCGCTGTTGCGTGCGATCAATGAATCAACATGCCGCCATTTACATCGAGCGTTACGCCGGTGAGATACGAAGAGAGACCGCTCGCAAGAAACAGGCAAGCGTTGGCGATATCCGCGGCATCGCCGAGACGTCCCAGCGGAATGCCCTTGATGACGTCCGCGCGCATCTCCGGCGTGAGCTTGTCGCCGGTGATATCGGTCTGGATCAGGCCCGGCGTGATCGAATTGACGCGGATGCCGTCGCCGCCGAACTCGCGCGCCATCGCCTTGCCGAGTCCGAGCACGCCGGCCTTCGCCGCGCTGTAATGCGGGCCGCCGAAGATGCCGCCGCCACGTTGCGCCGACACCGACGACATACAGACGATGCTCCCGCTCTTTTGTTTTTTCATCTGCGGGATGACGGCTTGCGACATGTACAACGTGCCGCGCAGATTCACATCGATGACGGCATCGAAATTGGCCGCGCCGATTTCCAGCGTCTTGATGGGCTGCGTGATGCCCGCGTTGTTGATGAGCACGTCGATGCGCCCGTACTTTTCGATGGCCGCGCTGGCGGCGGCGACGCACGCGGCCTTGTCGGTGACGTCGCAGGCGAGGCCGAGATGGCCTTCACCGAGATCGTTCGCGGCGGCTTGTGCGTCCGCTTGCTTCAGGTCCAGCACGACGATGTGCGCGCCCTGCGCCGCGAGCGCCCTGGCCGTCGCCTTGCCGATACCGCGCGCCGAAGCCGCGCCCGTAACGATCACTACCTGATTCTCGAGCAACATCGTTGTCTCCGTTGGTTGTCTGGTGTAGACGCAGTGTCTTCGTTCTTCACCTGACGATCAACGCAGTTCAGCTCAACTATTGCTGAGAAATTTTCAGGTATGGGAGCGCGGCTCGATTTGCTGATCCATCCACGCGAGAAACTTGGCGACGCGCGGCAATCCGGCATTCTGGCTCGGGTAAACCAGATGATGTGCGCCGACTTCGACTGCGTATTCCCTGCCGAAAACGGGCACGAGCGAACCGCGGTCCAGATGCACGGACGCGAGCATCGTGCTTTCGAGCGCGATGCCGTGACCGAGCGCCGCCGCTTCGAGCGACATGTACGAGCGATCGAACGAGAAATCGAACGCCTTGCGTTTCGCCGCGACGCCGAACTTGCCGAACCATTGCCGCCATTGCACGAGAGGCGATTCGGAAAATATCAGCCGGCGTTCCAGCAGATCGTCGGGCGAGGAAACGGGAAAGCGCTCCAGATACGCGCGTGAGGCAAGCGGTGCGATGGTTTCGTGGCGCAAGGTTTTGATTTCGACATCGGTCCAGTGCGCGTAGCCGTGCCGCACGTCGATATCGTAATAGCCCGAGGTGAAGGACACGTCTTCATACGAGCACGCGAGATTCATTTGAATGTCGCCGTTCGCTTCCTGGAATGCGGCGAGGCGCGGCAAGAGCCACATGAGTCCGAAGCTCGGGCTCGAATGAATCCGCAAAATCTCGACGGATGTCTCGCTCGATGCGCGCTCGGTCGCCCGATTGAGTTCGGCGAGCGCGCCGGTGACGTCGGAGAGATATTGCGTGCCGGTCGGCGTGAGCACGAGGCCGCGCCCGAGCCGTGTGAACAACGGACGCCCGACGATGCTCTCCAGATTCGCCAGTTGATGACTGACCGCGGAGGGCGTGAGGCCGAGTTCGTCGGCGGCGCGGTTCACGCTCTTGGTCCGCGCGACGCTTTCGAACGCGATGATGGATTTCAGCGGAGGAAGGCGCATGGGTTGTTACTTCCGCTCTTTCGGCACACGCCCCATCAAGAAGAACTCATCGTTGGGCCGCATCGAGATCACGTTCGCCATGCGGTTCGACAAGCCAAAGAACGCCGTGATCGCCGCGATATCCCACGCGTCTTCATCGCTGAAACCGTGCGCGTGGAGCGCGGCGAAGTCCGTCTCGTCCACCGTGCCCGACGCGCGGCACACCTTCAGCGCGAAATCGAGCATGGCCTTTTGACGGGGCGTGATATCCGCCTTGCGATGATTGACCGCCACCTGATCCGCAACCAGCGGGTTCTTCTCGTAGATCCGCAGGATCGCGCCATGCGCGACGACGCAATAGAGGCAATCGTTCACCGCGCTCGTCGCGACGACGATCATCTCGCGTTCGCCCTTGCTGAGGCCACCGTCCTTGAGCATCAGCGCATCGTGATAGGCGAAGAACGCGCGGAACTCATCGGGCCGATGCGCAAGCGTGAGAAACACGTTCGGCACGAAGCCGGCCTTCTCCTGCACTTCGAGAATGCGCGCGCGGATATCGTCGGGCCGGTCTTGCGGGTCGGGAACGGGATAGCGGCTGATCGGCTTTTGCGTCATGACGTCCTCGAAGGCGTTGATCGAACGGCCATTGTAGAGCGAGCCGCTTCAGCGCGTGATCGTCAAGGATGACAAAAGCTTCAGCAGACTGTCCACGTTGACCGGCTTGACGAAGTGATAATCGAAGCCCGCCGACTGCGCGCGCAGCCGGTCTTCGGCCTGACCGTAACCCGTGATCGCGATCAGCAGCGGGGTCGTGTCACCCTTGCGGCGCAGGCGGCGCGCGAGTTCGTAGCCGTCGATATCGGGCAGGCCGATATCGAGCAGCGCCACATCGGGTTGCAAGAGCGGCGCGGCCTCCAGCGCTTCCGCCGACGAATACGCGACGCGCGCGGCATGTCCCTCCGACTCGCACAGCATCGCGAGTGAATCGGCGGCGTCGCGGTTATCGTCGACGACGAGAATGCGCAACGCCGCGCGCGCTTCGCGCAGACTCGTCTCCGAGAGCGCGAGCGCCGAATGCCGCTCGTGATGATGCAGGCGCGGCAGCCGCACGGTGACGGTCGTGCCGAGACCCGGCCCGGGACTTTGCACGGTGATCGTGCCTTTATGCATCTCGACGAGCTTCTTCACAAGCGACAGCCCGATGCCCAGCCCGCCGTTGGAACGGTCGAGCGTGCGCTCGCCTTGCGCGAAGAGTTCGAACACTTTCGGCAGCAGGTCCGGCGAGATGCCCGTGCCCGTATCGGCGATGACGATCGCTACCCATTCGTCATCCGCCTGCACGCTCACGGTGATGCGGCCTTGCTCGGGCGTGTACTTGCTCGCATTGTTCAGCACGTTCACTAGAATCTGCGAGAGCCGCGTCGGGTCGCCGCAGACCCAGGTGGTCGCGTCGGAGACATCGACCTGAATATTCTGCGCGCGCGACTCGACCATGCCCGCGATCGCTTCCACCGCGTGATACACCGCGGTGCCGACGAGAATCGGTTCGAGCTGCAACGCGATGCGTCCCTGCGTGATGCGCGACACTTCGAGCAGGTCGTCGACGATGCGCGTCATGTGCTCCACCTGCCTGCGCATCAGATCGATGAGTTCATTGAGCCGCGCGTCGCCATCGCGGTCCTTTTGCAACAGCGCGATGGCCGTGCGCAAGGGCGCGAGCGGATTGCGCAACTCATGCGCGAGCATCGCGAGGAATTCATCCTTTCGGCGTCCCGCTTCACGCAGCATGAGTTCCATGTGCTTGCGCTCGGTGATGTCGATCACACTGCCGATGATGCGCAGCGGCTCGCCATCCTTGCTGCGCTGGAGCAGGGCGCTGCCCTGCATCCATTGCTCGCCGTGCGGATTGCGCACGCGGAATTCGAAGTGCCCTTCGGGGTTATCGCCCTGCGCGAGGCTGCGTATGTAACGGTCGAGCGTCGCGCTGTCATCGGGATGCACGCGTGCGAGCGCCGCTTCATAACCGAGTGTTTCGGTAACCTGACGTTCTCCGCCGGTTTCGAGCACCAGCGTCCAGGTTGCCAGTTCCAGCGATGCGATGCGGATGTTCGCGGCCTGCATCGCCACGGTCAGGCGCAGGCTGCGTGCTTCGATCGCGGCCTGCGCCTCGTAGCGCGGCGTGACGTCGGTCGTCGTGCCGAACCATTCCTGCAGATTGCCCTTGTCGTCGTAGAGCGGCGCGGCATGCGCCTGCACCATGCGATACACGCCGTCGCGCCGGTACATGCGAAAGGTGAGCGTGCGCGCCGTGCCTTCGCGCAACGCTTCGAGCCATGCCTGATGGGTGCGCTCGCGGTCATCGGGATGGATATAGTCGAGCCATCCCCAGCCGGACAATATCTCGGGCGACGTGCCCGTGAACTGCTCCCATTCGCCGCCCGAAGGACGAATCTCGCCGTTCGCATCGGCGGACCAGACGAGCGCGCCGGTCGTCTCGACGAGTGCGCGATAGCGTCGTTCCGACAGGCTCAGGCGCTCTTCATCGGCGCGCTGCGTGCTGATGTCGAAGCTCACGCCATAGACGCGCGTGAGCACGCCCTGACGATCGAACTCGGGATGTCCGCGCATGCGCAGCCAGCGTCGGTTTCCCTGTTCGCCTTCGAGCACGAAGTCGAATTCGAACGGGCCGCCGTCGCGCAATGCTTCGGTGAGCTTGCGCTGAAACGGCTCGCGATGCTCCGGCGCGACACGGTCCCACACTTCCGAAAGCAAGACCGCTTCGGTGCCGGGGGGAAAGGAATAGAGCGCGGCGAGCTGCGCCGTCATCCGCACGACGCGCGTCTTCATGTCCCATTCCCACGCGCCCATGCGCGCGCCCGCGAACGCGGCCTGCAGGCGCCGCTCGCTCGCCTCGTACATCGCCCATGCGTGGCGACACTCGTGGATGTCGATCGCGACGCCGACCGTATCGGAGATCAGGCCTTCCTCGTCGCGGCGGGCCTGCAGATGCAGCGTATGCCAGCGGAACGCGCCGTCCGCGCGCAGCAGGCGCACGTCGACGTTGCGCAGCAGCGTGCCGTCGCGCATTTGACGCAGTGCATCGAGAACGGGCGGGATGTCGTCGGGGTGGACAAAAGCTTTCCACGAACGCCCGACGAGTTCGGGAAAGGCAATGCCGAGATAACGGCACGCCCACGGATTCGCATACTGGATCACTCCGTCGCGCGCCGCGCGCCACACGAACGATGGCAGAAAATGAGCAGGATCGTGCATGAGCGGTCTTGCTTCGTTATTCCGGCGAGACGCGTCGCCGGGCGCGGCATCGAGGCAGCGATAGCTAAGGAATACCATACAACAAAAGCGATCCGGTCCGGTCGCGCGGTGACCGGACGATCACGATTCATCTAATGAATCAGCCCGCTTCGCCGACCTCCTTCGGATCGGGCAGTTTGCCTTGCTTGTCGCGCTGCGGCGGCGCGGGCTCGTCCTTCATCGCGCGCTTTTGTTCATCGGACAGGCGGCGGTCGGCCACATTCGGGTCTTCGGTCGTTTGTTTCGGCGGGGTGGGACGATCTGTTTGCTCGTTCATGAGAGGCTCCTTGTCATCGTCAATGGATGGACGCGAAATCGGCCGCACGCGACGTGCCCGATCATGAGTCAGGCATAGGCGATGCTGAATCTCCCGTTTTGCGATGCCGGACGATCTTCCTTTCACACCACTTATGCGCGACTCGAAAAAGGCCCTCCTGGTTATATCCATGCTGGCGTGCGCGGCGTTCATGCCGCTGCGCGCCGCAGCAGCGTCGATCTCTTCCGCGCCTTATGGCGCGACGCAGCAAGGTCAGGCGGTCGTGCAATACACGCTTTCGAATGCGCGCGGCGTAACGATGAACTGCATCACCTATGGCGGCATCGTCACACGGCTCGATGTGCCCGACCGGCGCGGACGTCGCGCGGATATCGTGCTCGGTTTCGGCTCGCTCGGCGACTATGAGAAGTACAACGGCAAGATTCATTTCGGCGGATTGATCGGGCGCTATGCGAACCGCATTGCGGATGGACGGTTCGAGCTCGACGGACGCACTTGGAAGCTGCCCGTCAACGAGCCGCCGAACACGCTGCATGGCGGACCGCACGGCTTCGACGAAAAGGTCTGGACCGTGGTGAGAACGTTCCAGGGCGCGCAGGGCGCGGGCGTGCAGCTTCGCTATGTGAGTCCCGATGGCGAGAATGGCTTTCCCGGCACGCTCACGGTCGATGTCACCTACACGCTCACGGATGAGAACGAACTGCGCATCGACTATCGCGCGAAGACGGACAAGCCGACTGTCGTGAATCTCACGAATCACAGCTACTTCAACCTCGCGGGCGAGAACAGCGGCGGCGTCGAGAGTCAGCTCATCATGATCGCGGGATCGAGCTATACGCCGACGCGGCCCGATTCGATTCCGACGGGAGAGATCGCGAACGTCGAGAACACGCCGCTCGATCTGCGCGCGCTCACGCCGATCGGTGCGCGGCTGCGTTCCTCGCATCAGCAGATGCGCTTTGCGCGCGGCTACGATCACAACTGGAAGCTCAACAAGAACGGCCAGCGCATCGATGAAGCGATCTTCGCGGCGCGCGCCTACGATCCGTCGAGCGGCCGCGTGCTCGATGTCTACACGACGCAACCGGGCCTGCAGTTCTACACGGGCAACGGTCTGGACGGCAGCGCGATCGGCACGTCGGGCACGGCGTATCGCCAGACGGATGGCTTCGCGCTGGAAACCCAGCACTTTCCCGACTCGCCGAATCGTCCGGCGTTCCCGTCGACCGAGCTCAAGCCCGGCGACGAGTATCACGAAGTCACGGTCTGGAAGATCGGGGTGCGTTGACGTCGCGGTTCAGGTCAGCACGCTCCAGAGCAAGAGCGTCAACACGAGTCCGACCACGGAGACGATCGTCTGGAGTACGGACCAAACAGCAACCGTGTGCTTCAGCTTGAGACCGAAGTATTCGCGCACCATCCAGAAGCCCGCATCGTTGACGTGACAGAAGAACACCGAGCCCGCGCCGATCGCCAGCGCGATCAGCGAACTGTGCGTCGCCGTGAGTCCGCCCACGACCGGCGCGACGATGCCCGCGGTCGTCGTCGTGGCGACGGTCGCGGAGCCTGTCGCCTGCCGCAATGCGACCGCGATCAGCCACGCGAGCAGGATCAGCGGCAAATGCGTGCCGACCGCAATCTTCCCGATGGTCACGCTGATGCCCGCGTTCACGAGCATCTGCTTCAGGCCGCCGCCCGCGCCGATGGTGAGCAGGAGCGCCGCGATCGGCGGCAGACTCTTGCGCAGGATGCCGCCGACGCGCTCGCGCGCCATGCCGCGCGACCAGCCGAGCATCACGATCGCGAAGAGCACCGTCAAGGCGAGTGCGATGAGCGGCTCACCGACGAAATCGAGCGTGTCGTACAGCAGCGTGTCTTTCGCCAGCGCGAGCTTCGCGACAGTGCGGCCGAGCATCATCACGACGGGCAGCAGGATCGTGACAAGCGATATCGCGAAGCCCGGCGTCGCTGCGCCGTCGCCATGCGCGGTGAAGAGCTGGCCCATTTCCTCTGGCTCGTCGATATGCAGGCGCTTCGACAGCCAGATGCCATACAGCGGCCCCGCGAGAATCACCGCGGGCAGCGCGACGATCAGACCGAGACCGAGCGTCAGGCCGAGATCGGCGTGCAGCGCGCCCACCGCGATCAGCGGTCCCGGATGTGGCGGCAGGAGCGCGTGCAGCGTCGTCATGCCGGCGAGCGCGGGAATCGCGATACGCAGGATCGGCTGCTTCGCTCGGCGCGCCATCACGAAGATGATCGGGACCATCATCACGAGGCCGACTTCGAAGAAGAGCGGCAAGCCGACGATGATCGCGACGAACGCCATCATCCAAGGCAGGCGGCGTGGCGTCGAATGATCGAGCAGCGTGGTGACGAGTCGATCGGCCGCGCCGGATTCGGCCATCAGCGCGCCGAGCATGGCGCCGAGCGCGATGATGATGCCGACGTCGCCGAGCAGCGCGCCCGCGCCCTTGCTGAACGCCTGCGCGATCGCCTCGAGCGGTTGATGCGCGGCGAAGCCCGCCGCGAACGTGCCCACCAGAATGGACAGGAACGGCGCGAGCTTGAGCACGCTGATGGAAACGATGATGATCGCGAGGCCGAGCGCGCAGGCGATCAGAAGCTGAGTGTCGTGGGCGGACCAGGGGGCGAGCGTTGTTGTTGGATTCACAGTGACCTTGGGCTGACGCGCATCGTTCGACATGCCGATGCAATTACGATGAGCTTTCGCGTCCCGCGCATGTGCGGGATGCGAAGCCCCGTCGTAATAGCACTTTTCGAAACGATGGTCAAAATTGGCCGCGTAATTCTCAGATCTTTACTGCGTCACCGGATCATCCACTCGTACGCGTGCGCGCGTAATATACGATCACCTTCAACGTAGCTTTCAAATCGATGGCTTCCGCCTACGAACGAGGATTCGCTTTCATGGATGACGCCACACGCGAATTCGACCGCCTGCGTCCGCGCTTGCAGGGCATCGCGTATCGCATGCTCGGCTCGGTCGCGGAAGCCGAGGACATCGTGCAGGACGTGTGGCTGCGCTGGCATGCTGCGGCGCGCGAAGCCATCGAGAACGCGGAGGCGTGGCTCGTCGCCGTCACGACGCGTCATTCGATCGACCGTCTGCGCGCCGCGAAACTGCAGCGCGAGCATTACGCGGGCATCTGGCTACCCGAGCCGCAGATCACCGAGCCGCCCGCGACGCCGGAAGAAGTCACCGAGCGCGCGGACGATGTATCCGTCGCGTTTCTGCTGCTGCTCGAACGCCTGACGCCCGAGGCGCGCGCGGCCTTCCTGCTGCGCGAGGTCTTCGACGCGGATTATCCCGAGATTGCGGGGATCATCGGCAAGACGGAGGCCGCGTGCCGTCAACTCGTGAGCCGTGCGAAAGCGCAGTTGCGCGAGGAACGTCCCCGCCGTTCGGTGCCGCGCGAGCTGCATCGGCGCGTGTTGCACGCCTTCGCGCATGCGATCGAACACGGCGATTTCGCCGCGATCCACGCGATGCTCGCGGACGACGCCACGCTCGTCGGCGATGGCGGCGGACGCGTGCAGAGCTTTCCGAAGCCGCTCGTCGGCGGGAAGCGCATCGCGCAGCTTTTCTACGCGGCGCACCTGCGCTATGGCGCGGGCGTGCGGCTCGAACTCGTCATGCTCAACGAGCAATGGGCGCTGCTGCGCTTCATCGACGGCAAGCTCGAATCCGCGCAGACGTACGACATCGAAGACGAACGCATCGCGCGCATACAGGTTCAACGCAATCCCGACAAGCTGGAACGCATCGCGGCCCTTCGCGGCGGCGCGTGATGCACTGCAGTTGCGATTGATGCACGCGAGGCAACAGCGTGCGTACGTTCGCGCGTCTACCGGGCAAAGCCGCGCGAATTTACGATGACATCCATGCCGAACGCGAACCAGCGCGAAACATCGGCAGGCATTTTCAACCAGGCATGGAGCCCATCATGACGCAGCGAATCAACTACGTTCAACAATCGCCCGAACTGTTCAAGAAGTTCTATGAATTCAGCCAGGCGTTGAAGGAGTGCTCGATCGAACAGACGACCCGCGATCTCGTGACGCTGCGCGCATCGCAGATGAACGGTTGCGGCTTCTGCGTCGACATGCACGTGAAGGAAGCGAAGATTCACGGCGAGCGCGAACTGCGCACGCACCATGTCGCGATCTGGCGTGAATCGACGCTGTTCTCGCCGCGCGAACGTGCCGCGCTGGCCTGGACCGAAGTGCTGACCCGCTTGCCAGAGCACGGCGTGCCCGACGAACTCTATGGACGGGTGCGCGAGCAGTTCTCGGAGAAGGAACTCTCCGACCTGACCTACGCCATCATGGCGATCAACGGATGGAACCGCGCGAATGTCGCGTTCCAGACGGTGCCGGGCTCGTCCGACAAGGCCTTCGGCCTCGACAAGGCCAATCTGTCGTAACGCGTACGCGCCGTCATTCGATCATGGGAGAACCGATCATGCATAGCATCAAACGCGTGGGGCTGGCGCTCGTCGTCGGATGCGCGGCGTTCGTCGCGAACACCGCGCAGGCGGCGCCCGAGGCGATCGTCAAGGAACTGATGACCAAGCCGCTGCCCGAATATCCGGGCAAGGAAGAGCTGATGATCAGCGTGGAATATCCGCCGGGCGCGGTCGATCCGGTGCATCGTCACGATGCACACGCGTTCCTGTACGTGCTCGAAGGCACGATCATCATGCAGGTCAAGGGCGGCAAGGCCGTGACGCTCAAGCCCGGCGACACGTTTTATGAAGGCCCTGACGATATCCACACGGTGGGCCGCAACGCCAGCAACACGAAGCGCGCGAAGTTCATCGTGCTGCTTCTGAAGGACAAGGGCAGCCCGGTTCTGACGCCGGTGAAATAAAAATCCGGCATGGCGTGTCACAAAGCGCGGCGCGCGAACGTCTAGTGAGACAGAGCCACTACGTTTCTGACCGCCATGCCACTGGATCTTGCGTTCCATTCCGACGATTCGCTCGCGTACAGCTTCGTGACGAGCTACGCGGGCGTCGTTTCATTTCTGGCCGTCGCCAACGAAGGCAGTTTCGCGAAAGCGAGCGATCGCCTGGGAATCGGCCGTTCCGCCGTCAGCCGCAACGTGCAGAAGCTCGAAGCACAGCTCGACGCGCGTCTCTTTCTTCGCACCACGCGCCGCACGTCGCTCACGCGCGAAGGCGAACTCTTCTACAAGAATTGCCAGCCGGGCGTGGAGCGCATCGTGCAGGCGCTCGAAGACATGCGCGAGTTGCGCAACGGGCCGCCGCGCGGACACTTGCGCATCGCCTCGGCGCCGGGCTTCGGCCGCAAGGTGGTGGCGCCGCTGTTATCCGGCTTCAATGCGCGTTATCCCGACGTCGCGCTGGAATTGCTGCTCAGCGATCGTCCGTGCGATTTCACCGCCGAGCGCGTCGATGTCGCGTTTCGCGACGGCCAGATGGAGGACAGCGAAGTCGTCGCGAAGCAGTTGATTCCGATGCAGAGAGTCGTGTGCGCGTCGCCGCAGTATGTGTGCGCGTATGGATTGCCGCGCCATGTCGATGATCTGGAGAAGCATCGCTGCATCAACTTCCGCACCTCGACGGGACGCATCGCCGACTGGGAGTTCAAGGTCGACGGTCTCGCACACAAGCGCTCGCCCGCCGCGCGGCAGACCTTCAACGACATCGACCTGATGCTCCAGGCGGTGCTCGACGGGCAGGGCATCGCGCAACTGCCCGCGTATCTCGTGTGCGATCCGCTCAAGGCCGGGCGCCTCGTCATGTGTCTCGCGCAACACGCGCCCGACGACGGCGGCCACTATCTTTGCTATCTGAGCCGCAAGCAACTGCCCGCGCGCGTGCGGGTATTCGTCGATTACATGACGGAGCACACGCGCGCACTCGATCTGCATTGCCTGACGACGACCATCACGAACGCGCGTGCGTTGCCGCTCGTGCCCGCCGATTGATGCACTGAAGGCAACACGGCGCTTCCTGTGGCGGCGCTACCGGATGCATGCGCGCACGTCTACGATGCATCGCGTACGACACGTGTTTCGGGCAGTTTAGAGAGGGAAACCATGAAGATCGTAGTGGTCGGCGGCAAGGTGTCATCGCTTGCATAAGAGACCGTCCATGGCGCCGATCGATCCGCCGCCCGTCAGTCTGCTCGACAAGTATCAAGGGCAGGACGTGCAACCGCTCTACAAGACGACCGTCACCGTCACGGGCGGCGACGCGGACCATGGCCGCGCCTCGGGCGTGGCCCGCTCCGACGACGGCAATCTCGAGCTGAATCTGCGCATGCCGGAGGCGCTCGGCGGACCAGGCGGCGGCACCAACCCGGAGCAGTTGTTCGCGGCAGGTTATGCCGCGTGCTTTCATGGCGCGCTCGCGTTGCTGGCGGCGCGCGCGGGCATCGTGGTGGAAGGCGCCAGTGTGGCCGTCACGGTGGAATTCAGCCGCGATCCGATGGATGGCCTCTTCGTGCTCACCGCGCACACGCGCGTTCAAATGCCTGGCGTCGAGCGCACGGTGGCGGAAGAACTCGTGCGCAACACCGAACGTTTCTGCCCCTACACGAAGATGACGCGCAAGGGCATCGTCAATATAGTTGCGCTTGCAAATGACCACGATGCCGCCGATGCGCCGTGACGCGACCGTGTGTCATTCGATCGGCACGCGCGCAGTCTGATCGAGATGATTCGCCTCGGGCGATGCATCGCGCCGGCTCAACGCGCCGAGCGCGAACGCGGCGATGAAGGCGGGAATCGCGAGCAGCGTGAAGACCGCGCCGAACTGCAGGCCCATGCCCATGAGCAGGCCGCCCGTCATCGCGCCGGCGACCGCGCCCATGCGCCCGATGCCGAGCATCCATGCGACGCCCGTGGCGCGGCTGCGCGTCGGATAGAACGACGCGGCGAGCGCCGACATCGACGTGACCGCGCTCGTCACGGCAGTGCCCGTCAGGAAGATCAGCACCGCGAGCCAGAACTGATCGGCCACGCCGCGCCCGATGGTCAGCACGAGGGCAGCCGCCAGCACGTATGCGCAGGCGTTCACGCGTCGCGGATTGGCACGGTCCATCACCCAGCCGAGACACAGGTTGCCGAGAATGCCGCCGAGCGGAAAGAGCGACGTGGTGAGCGCGGCGCGTTCGGCCGAAAAGCCCGCATCCTTGAAGAGCGTGGGCAGCCAGTTCGTCAGCAGATAGAAGATCATCAGGCCCATGAAGTACGCGATCCACAGCATCGACGTGCCATAGCGATAAGGCCGCGAAACGATGAGCCCGAGCGATGACTTGTCGGTGCCGCCCGTGCGGGTATCGGCGGCGGTGAACGTGACGGACGAACCTTCGGCAAGACGCGGATCGTCCGAGATGCGTCGCAGAATCCGCGCGATCTTGTGCGCGGGGCGCTGTCGCAAGACCATGAATTGCGCAGATTCGGGAAGCAGCAGGAGCAGCAACGCCGTGAGCACGATCGGGCCGATGCCGCCCGCGACGAGCACGCTCTGCCAGCCGAAATGCGGAATCAGCCAGGCCGCGCACAGGCCGCCCAGCGAGAGGCCCACGGAGAAGCCGCAGAACATCGTGTTGACGGCGACCGCGCGACTGCGTGCGGGCGCGTACTCGGACATCAGCGTGACGGCATTGGGCATCGCGGCGCCGAGACCCAGGCCGGTCAGAAAGCGCCACGCGGTCAACGTTTCGACCGAACTTGCCTGCGCCGATGCCAGACTCCACACGCCGAAGAAGAATACCGACAGCGTGAGCACCGCCTTGCGCCCGATACGATCGGCGACCGGACCCGCCGCGAGCGCGCCGATGCCGAGTCCGACGAGCGCCGCGCTCATCACCGGGCCCAATGCGGCGCGCGTGATGCCCCAGTCGCCGATCAGCGACGGTGCAATGAAACCGACTGCGGCTGTGTCGAAGCCATCGGCCGCGACGACGAGAAAGCACAGGATCAGGATGACCCATTGATACGGCGAGAAGCGCTCGCCGTCGATGAAGCTTTGGACCTCGATGGTCCCGACTCTCTTTTCCATGCCGTATGTCTCCATTCATTCATGTATAAGCAATCGCAGGAATGCGGCCTTCGTCGTGCCGCTATGCCGCGCTTTTAGCGCATGGCGGGTGAAAGACTTTTGAATTCGACGCGCCTGATGATGCGGCTCTCCTGCGCGACGATCAGATGCGCCGATGCCTGCAGATAGGCGGGCCATTCCGGATCGTTGTCGCGCGCGGTGCGTCGCTGGTCGTAGTCCGCGATGCTTTCGTAGCCCCACAGATGCACGACCTGATTCAATGCGCCGATGTCGCTCATATAGAAGCCCATGGGCGCGCCGAGATACTTGAGCTGGATCGGCATGGCGAGACGATCGAATACATCGATGAATTCGTTCATGCCGCGTGGCTTGATCGTGTAGATGCGATGATCGATGAAAGGCTTGCTCATGCTGCGCTCCTCAGTTCCTCGATCTTCGCGCGCGCATCGATGCGGCCCGCGAGATGCAATCCGGTGAGATAACCGAAGGTCATGATCGGGCCGAGCGTGATGCCCGCGCCGGGATAGTTGCCGCCCATGACGCTCGCGCGATCGTTGCCGACCGCGTACAGGCCGGGGATCGGCTCGTCGTCCTTCAGCACCTGGCCGTGCGTATTCGTTGCGATGCCGTCGAAGGTGCCGAGATCGCCCATCACGACCTTCAGCGCGTAGTAAGGACCTTCGCCGATGGGCGCAACGCACGGATTCGGCGCGTGCGCGGGATCGCCGAGATAGCGGTTGAACGAAGTCGTGCCGCGGCCGAATGCGGTGTCCTTGCCTTGCGTGGCATCGCGGTTATAGGCGCGCGCGGTTGCTTCGAGCGCGGTGGCGTCGATGCCCGCGCGCTGCGCGAGTTCCGTCAGCGTGCGGCCCTTCACCAGATAACCGCTTTTCAGATGCGCGCCGAGCGGTATCGGCGCGGGCTTTGCAAAGCCGAGACCGTATTTGCGAATCGTCGCGTGATCGCAGATCAGCCACATCGCCGTTTCTTTTTCGTCGCGACAGGCTTCGATCATCGCTGCGCCGACATCGTGATAAGAATTCGATTCGTTGGTAAAGCGCACGCCCGCGCGCGTCACGCCGATCACGCCCGGCTTGTAGCGATCGAGCAGATGCGGAAACACGCCGAATTTGCCGTCTTTCAACGGCACGCGCGAGACGGGCATCCACGCGGCCGGCTGCGGATAGCGGATATCGACACGCGCGCCCACACGTTCGGCCATGCGTGCGCCGTCGCCGGTATTGCCAGCGGGAACGGGCGAGGCATGTTCGCCGCCGCGTCGCAGATGCGGATACGCCTTCGCAATGCGCGCGACATCATGCGAAAAGCCGCCGCACGCGAGCACGACGCCACGCCGCGCGGTGATGCGCGTTTCGCGGCCTTCGGAAACGACGATCGCGCCGGTCACGCGGCCTTTCTCCGTGACCAGTTCCTTCGCGCCGGTACGCGTATGAATCGGAATGCCGAGATCGAGCGCCGATTTGGCGAGACGCGCGGCCAGCGCGTTGCCGCTCGTGATCTGCACGCCGCGTCGATAGAGCGCGAGTTCGCGGAGATGACTCGCAAGCCGCTTGGCGACATACCAGGCGGACGCAAGCGATTTCGTCGCGTTGAAGAAGTGCTTGAGATCGGCGCTCGACGAATTGAACATCATGCCGATGAACGTGATCGTCGCAAGCGGCGGACGCAGGCGCGCGATGTCCTTGCCCAGCTCGCGCGCATCGAAGGGCTTCGCGACGACGGAGCGACCCACGTCGACCCCACCCGGCGCATCGGGATGATAGTCGGGGTAGAGCGTCGGCAGGAACCTGACCGAAGTCTCGCGCTCGAAGAACTCGATCATGCGCGGAGCGTTGTCGAGAAACGCATCGACGGCGGCTTCGTCGTACATCGCGCCGGTTTCGCCGCGCATGTATTGAAGCGCCGCTTCGCGTGTATCGTGAATGCCCGCTTCCTTCGCATGGCGATTGCCGGGAATCCACAGCACGCCGCCCGAAAAAGCCGTGGTGCCGCCGAAGTATTCCTCTTTCTCGACGACGATCACGTCGAGCCCTTGCTTCTTCGCTGTGATGGCCGTCGAGAGGCCGCCGGCGCCCGAGCCGATCACGAGCACATCGCAAGCGAGATCGGACGGCCGCGTTACGGTAGTCATGATGATGTCCTTTGATTTGAGGTTCAGGCGCTACGCGGCGCTTCGAAGCCGGGGCGCGGCACGAGATCCATCAGCATGCATTCGAGGCCGCCGTCTACGGCAAGCTCCGCGCCGTTCACATACGCCGCGCGACGACTCGCGAGAAACGCCACGACTTCCGCGATATCGCGCGGCTCGCCAATGCGTCGACTCGCGGTCATCGCGCTGCGGCGCGCTTCGACATCGCCCTGTTCGTAGAAGGCCTTCGAGAGCGGCGTGCGGATCATGCCGGGGCATACCGCGTTGCTGCGCACGCCGCGCGCGCCCCATTCGGCGGCGATCTGCCGCGAGAGCATCGCGATGCCGGCCTTGCTGGGGCTATATGCGCCGCTCCATGTCTGCGGATGATGCGCCGCCACCGATGCGATATGCACGATGCTGCCCGCGCCGCGCGCCAGCATGCCGCGCCCGAACGACTGCGCACACAACATGTAGCCCGTGAGATTCACGGCGAGCATCGCGTTCCACGCGTCGAGGCCGATATCTTCGATACCGCCCGCTCTCAACAGCCCGGCGTTGTTGACGAGCACATCGACATGGCCATACTTGCGTTCGACCTGATCGCGCGCACGATTCACGCTCGCCGCATCACCGATATCGCAGGTTATGGCGATCGCGTCGACACCGCTTGCACGCAACGCTTCGGCCGTTTCGTGACAGCCCGCTTCAACGCGATCGAGCAATGCGAGGCGCGCGCCCGCGTCGGCGAATGTCCTTGCTATGCCGCGGCCGATGCCGCCCGCCGCACCCGTCACCACACACACGCTCGATTCGAGGCCGAGCCAATGCGGCGCGGTGTGATCCCGCGCGACCTGATTAGTCATCCTTGTCTCCTGAGTCCGTTCAATACGAAGGCGTCGATAACCTTCGCCGTGAAAAAAGTATATTCACGGCCCTGCAGGAAAAATTGGACAAAGCCGGCAGACGACAGGACAATTTGTGCATCAGGAGATGCGCGACATGAGGAAAATCCCTAACTACAGTCTGTACGGAGAATCGGCGCGTCCGCCGTGGTATGACGCGTTCAACTTCGAATGGATCGTCGAGCGCAGCGCGCCGAACGACTGGCATATCGACGCGCATCGGCATGATGCGCTGCTGCAATTTCTGTACATTCGCGGCGGCGGCGGGGAAGTGCTGATCGAGAACCGCATGATCGCGATCGTGCCGCCGAGCGTGATCATGCTTCCCGCGCAGACGGTGCACGGCTTCAATTTCGCACCGGATGTGGATGGTCTCGTCGTCACCGTGGCGCAACGATCGATCGAGGCGCTCGCATCGATCGCGGCGCCGGGCCTCATTCCCGTGCTGCAGCGCGCGGGCGTATCTCGCGTGAATGCGCAGGCCGTGAAGGAAAGCGCGTTCGTGCCGATTCTCGAATTGCTGGAGAAGGAATTTCGTGCAACGGATCGCGGGCACATGGCGGCGGGCATGTCGCTGCTTATTGCACTTTTCGTGCATGTGGCGCGCCTGTGCGAAAGCGCGTCGGCGCCGAATGTGGCTTCGACGGAACGGCGCGCGCAGCAGATCAAGCGCTTCAGGGCACTCGTGGCCGCGCATTTCCGCGAGCATCGTCCCGTCGAGTTCTATGCGCAGAAGCTCGGCATGACCGTCACGCAGCTCGGCCGCATTTGCCGAGAGGAAATATCAAGCTCGCCGCTTGCGTTGATCAACGAACATCTCGTGCGCGAGGCACAACGCGATCTCGTCTATTCCACGCTATCGGTCAAGCAGATCGCGCATGGACTGGGCTTTACGGATATCGCGTATTTCAGTCGTTATTTCCGCAAGCAGACCGGCGTCACGCCGACACAGTTTCAGGCAGAGGCGCACAAGGCGCTGGCGATTCAATAGCGGCATTCGAGGGTTGCCAGAGGCTTGCAGGCGTGCGATGCTTCGCCCTGCCGTGAACCACTCATAACAAACACGGCCCGAGCGAGACCAGTTCGATTCACTCATCCTTTCATGGAGGGAGCATGATCGCACTGTCATCGCATCGCGCGACGCATGAGGCGTCGCGGCGCTTCACGTTCAGGGCGCGCGCAATGTTATGCGGCTGGCTCGTCATGAGCGCGGCAGCGAGCGTGGCGTATGCCGACGCCCAAACCGGTTATACGTTGCTGCCACCGCCGAGCGAGCTATACGGCGATCTCTTCGTCGCCGTGCAGACGCAGGGCATCTATCCTGATCAGAAGACTTTTGTCGATGCGGTGCCGAAGATCGACCCCGCGCAGATCGTGCAGGCCTACCATCAGCAGATGTCGGTGCCGGGCTTCTCGCTAAAGAACTTCGTCGCGCAATACTTCACGCCGCCTACGGACCAGAGCATCACGCCGCCGCCGAACCAGACGCTGCGCGAACATATCGACTGGCTGTGGCCCGAACTCACGCGTCTGACGACGACCGCGAACGTTCCGCCCAATAGCTCGCTGATCCCGATGCCCAAGCAGTATGTCGTGCCGGGCGGACGCTTTCGCGAAGGTTACTACTGGGACACCTATTTCACGATGCTCGGTCTTCAGGAAGCGGGCCGCGAAGATCTCGTCGACGACATGCTCGATAACTTCGCGTATCTGATCGATACGATCGGCCATATTCCCAATGGCAATCGCACCTATTACGTGAGCCGTTCGCAGCCGCCATTCTTCTCCTACATGGTCGAACTTGCCGCGAAGAAAGAGGGCGGCCGCGTCTATCAGAAGTATTTGCCGCAATTGCGCCGTGAATATGGCTACTGGATGCAAGGCGCAAACGGATTGCAGCCGGGCGATGCGGTGCGCAACGTCGTGATGCTGCCGGACAAGACCGTGCTCAATCGCTACTGGGACGAACGCGACACGCCGCGCGACGAGTCTTACTCGGAGGACGTCGCCACCGCCAAACAAGTCACGAATCGCCCGGCGAACGAGGTGTATCGCGATCTGCGCGCGGCGGCCGAAAGCGGCTGGGATTTCAGTTCGCGCTGGTTCGGCGACAACATGACGCTCGCGACGATCCGCACCACATCCATCATTCCCGTCGATCTGAACAGCCTGATGTTCCACCTCGAAACGACGATCGCCATCGGTTGCGGCGAGGCGCGCGATTTCGGTTGTGTTGGCGAGTTCGTCGGACGCGCGGCGCGGCGTGCGATCGGCATCAACAAGTATCTCTGGAACAAGAACGGCTATTACGGCGATTACGACTGGAAGCTCGCGCAGCCGCGCAGTAATCCATCGGCCGCGATGCTCTATCCGCTCTTTGCGAATGCGGCGTGGCCGGAGCGCGCACACAAGACCGCGCAGACCGTCGAGGCGATGCTATTGAAGCCGGGCGGCCTTACGACGACGACCTACAACACGACGCAGCAGTGGGACGCACCGAACGGCTGGGCGCCGTTGCACTGGATAGCCGTGCAGGGCCTGCGGCGCTACGGGCGCAGCGATCTCGCGCAGCAGATCGGCACGCGTTTTCTGGGCGACGTGAACAACGTCTACAAGACCCAGCAGAAGCTCGTCGAGAAATACGTGGTGGAAGGCGAGGGAACCGGTGGCGGAGGCGGCGGCGAATATCCGCTGCAGGATGGCTTCGGATGGACGAATGGCGTGACGCTGAAGCTGCTCGATCTTTATCCGTCAGCGCAATGACACTTGGAGATAGCGGCATCGCCGTGTCTGTTCATGCGGCGATGCCGGCGTTCCGATGCGCGTCAACTTTCCTTTGCCTGCTTTTGCCGCCGATACTCGGACACCGGCAAGCCGCCCACGCCCCAGTTCTCGAGTTCGACTTCCTGAATCACGACGAAGGTGCTGTCGAGCGGCTTGTTCAACACGTCGAGCAATAGCTGGCTCACGCCCTTGATGAGCTGCACTTTTTCATCGGCGGTGACGGCGCTCGTGCCGGGCTTGTTGCCTTCGCGTGTCACTTGAATCGTAACGATCGGCATGGTGATCTCCTGGATTGAAAAACAGCGATGCGCCCGCGAGGGGCGCATTCGCAACCGGTAAGGAATCGATCAATGTCCCGCGCTTTGGCCGCCATCGACGTGCAGGATTTCGCCCGTCACGAACGGCGCAGCGTCGAGATACAGCACGGCGTTGGCGATATCGCTCATTTCGCCCATGCGTCCCATCGGATGCAGCGCGCCGAGTGCTTCGTGGGTTTCGGCTGCGTGCATCGGCGACTTGATGATGCCGGGCGATACCGCATTCGCGCGAATGCCGGACTTCGCATATTCGATCGCAAGCGATTTCGTCGCGGCATTCAGACCGCCCTTCGTCAGCGAAGCCAGAACCGAAGGCACGCCGCTCACCGCATGATCGACCAGCGTAGTCGTGATGTTGACGATATGCCCGCTCTTGTTCTTCTCCATCTGCTCGATCGCGAGTTGCGTGATATGGAAGAAGCCGTTCACGTTCACATTCAGGACCGCCGCATAGTCTTCCTGCGTATATTGCGTGAAAGGCTTGGCGATGAAAATGCCCGCGTTGTTGACGAGCGTATCGATGCGGCCGAAGCGCGCGATAGCCGCCTCGACGACACGGTGCGCCGTGGCGCGATCGCCGATATCGCCCGCGACGGCGACGACATTCGGATCGTCCGCCTGCTGAATCGAACGGGCGGTGGCGACGACGCCATAACCTTGTGCGCGGAATGCCTTGACGATTTCAGCGCCGATGCCTTGCGATGCGCCGGTAACGATAGCGACTTTTTGTGCGTTGCTCATGATGAACCTCGAAAGATGATGTTGGGCCTGTTGCGGATCGGACCGCTTGCTCCGATGAGTCGTAATTTAGGCGTTTCGAGATTCGTTGCGTACACATGCGGTGGACAATCAGTTTTGCGCGCAAGGAACAAGTCTTCGATCAGACGAATTACTCGAAAGGGGAAATCGACGTGAGCTTGCCCAACGTAAAGGCTTTCGTATTCGATGTATTCGGCACGGTGGTGGACTGGCGCGGCGGCGTCGCGCGCGAGGCCGCGCCGTTTCTGCAGCGCTTCGGCGCGGCGGGCGCGCAGCCGGAAGCTTTCGCCGATGCATGGCGCCGCCGCTATGTGCCGGCGATGCGCAAGATCATCAGCGGCGAGCGCCCGTTCGTGCGACTCGATGTATTGCATCGCGAGAACCTGATCGATGCATTACCGGAGTTCGGCATCGACCCGAATGCGGTCCCGCCGGAAGTGCTCGATGAATTGAATCTCGCGTGGCATCGCCTCGATCCCTGGCCGGATTCGATACCGGGTCTGCAACGGCTGAAAGCGCGCCATATCATCGCGCCGCTTTCGAACGGCAATATCAGGCTGATGGTGGATATGGCGAAGCGCGCCGGCTTGCCCTGGGATGCAATTCTCGGCGCGGAGATCGCGCAGATCTACAAGCCGGATCCGCAGGCGTATCTGCGCACGGCTGACGTGCTGATGCTCGCGCCGGAAGAAGTGTGTCTCGTCGCCGCGCATAACGACGATCTCGCCGCGGCGCGAAAGTGCGGCTTGCGCACCGCGTTCGTCGCGCGTCCGTATGAGCGTGGTCCCGCTCAGACGGTCGATCTGAAAGCCGCGAGCGACTGGGACGTCAGCGCGCGCGACATGATCGAACTGGCCGATGCCGTGGGCGCGTGAGCGCCGCGAACATCGGCCGAACCGCAACCTCAGGCAACGCCTTCGACGACGCGGAAATCGCGCACGACTGCATCGCCCAGCACTTCGAGCGCGTGCTGGTAGGTTGCGCTGTTATAGGCGGCGACGGCTGCATCGAGCGAATCGAATTCGATGACCACCGTGCGCTCGATGACGCCTTCACCTTGCGTCATCGACGCGACGCCGCGAACGAGGGGCCGGCCGCCGCCTTCTGCGATGGCCTGCGTTGCGATCTTCGCGTATTCCGCTGTCTGCTCGGGCTTGATGATCTGCTTGTACACGCTGACCCAATATCCTTTTGCCATCTTCTGCTTCTCCAGTGTTTGACGGGCGCCTTGCGCCATGAGGCGAACGCGACGCGCATCTGCGTTCAGTCCGGCGGCCAGCATAGCAAATTCTCGAACGCCAGGACCGGCGCGGTTCGCGAGCGATTGTGCGCGTTTCGAAGAAGAGTGCTTTCTTGCGCTAGGGGTTAACCCGAGAGGACGCGCGACATAGACTGCACTCACTGCTTCGAACGGCACAGTGTTCGTAGCCAGGCACCTCATAACACTGGAGTTTCATCATGAAGTCGATCATCCGTGCGGCAGTCGTCGCCACCGCTCTCGTCATTCCCGTTGCTTCGTTTGCGCAAAGCCAGATCACGCGTGCTCAAGTGCGTGCAGAACTTGCCGAATTGCAGAGCGTCGGTTACCACGTAGGCGATGGCGATCAGGCGCATTATCCCGAAGCGATTCAGGCAGCCGAAGCGAAGCTCGCCGCGCGCGATGGTGCAACCGCTTATGGCGGCAGCGCCAATGGAACGTCGCAAGCGGGCGGTGCGCGCGTGTCGCCATCCGACTGGAACGCGATGTACTCGCGCTAAGCCAGCCTAATCAGCCGCGTACTTGCGGTCGAGTTCGTCTAAAAGCGGCTTGTTCACGAGCCGTTGACGCTCGGCGAAGGGCGCAACGACAGCCGGATCTTCATCGAGCCGTCCTTGCGATTTCAACGCGCCGAGCGCCGTCTGCATGCCGCGCACGGCGCTTTGCAACGCGGCATTCGCATAGAGCACGAGGCTGAAACCGAGACGTTCGAGATCGGCCCGATCGGTCACCGGCGTCTTGCCGCCGATCACGATGTTGATGAGCTGTGGCGCATCGAGCAGCTTCGGCAGCGATGCGATCTGCTCGGGCGTCTCGATTGCCTCGACAAAGAGAATGTCCGCGCCCGCTTCGACGAAGGCGCGCGCACGTTCGATCGCCGCATCGAAGCCTTCCACCGCGCATGCATCGGTGCGCGCGATGATCTGAAAGTTCTCGTCCTCGCGCGCATCCACCGCCGCGCGAATCTTGCCGACCATTTCATTGGTCGAGACGACGGCCTTGCCCGCGAAATGGCCGCATTTCTTCGGCATCACCTGATCTTCGAGTTGAATCGCATCGGCGCCGGCGCGCTCCAGCGTGCGTACCGTATGACGCACGTTGAGCGCATTGCCGAAGCCCGTGTCCGCATCGACGACGAGCGGCAGGTCCACCGCATCGCGAATGCGCGACGTATGCTCCGCGACTTCCGCGAGGCCGATGAAACCGAGGTCCGGCATGCCGAGCGACATGTTCGTCACGCCCGCGCCGGTGATGTAGAGCGCTTCGAAACCGAGATCGGCGGCGACACGCGCGCTCATCGCGTTGAATGCGCCGGGCAGCAGCAGACCGCGCCGTGCGTTGACCCGTTCGCGAAACGCGGCGCGGCGGCGGGAAGAAGAAGTGGTCATGGCTTCGGTTCCGGAAAGAGAGTTCGGGTTCGGCGTCAGCGTATGCAATGCTAACGCGCGTCGCGCTTCGGCGCTCGCACAGCCATCAGGCGAAGCGAAACAGCGCGCGCGCCGCATCGCGCAACACGATGGTACGCAGCGATGCATCCGGAATCCAGCGGCCGAGCGCATCGCGCGACGCGCCGTAGTCGATCAGCTCGCGATGCTGCGTATGCGGCCAGTCGCTGCCCCATACGAGCCGCGACGCGCCGAAAGAATCGAGCAATGCGGCCGTGAGCGTTTGCCCCAGCGCCGTCCCGCTTTCGTCGCACACGCTGCGATAGGCCGCCGACAGTTTGACCCACACACGCCCGCTTTTCGCGGTCGTCAGAAGATAGCGGAAGCCAGGATCGTTCGCGCCGAATGCAGGATCGGGCCGGCCGAAATGATCGATCACGATCGTGCAGCCTTGTTCGAGCAGCGGCGTGATGAGCATCGGCAAATCCACCGCATCGCGATGAATCTCGACGTGCCAGCCGAGCGCGTTGATTCGCGTGAAGAGCGCGCGCCAATGCGCGTCACGCAGATCGGGCAATGCGAGGCCGATGAGATTCAGCCGCATCCCGACGACACCGTGCGCGGCGAGTTGCTGCAAATCGGCGTCGCTGATCGAAGGATCGATGACGGCCACGCCGCGAAATCGTTGCGGATAGCGTTGCAGCACATCGACGAAAAACGAGTTGTCGGTGCCGAGAAAACTGGGCTGCACCAGCACCGCATGCGAGACGCCGTTCGCGCGCAGGTGCTCCGCATAGGCATCGAGCGTCGCATCGTAATCGGGTGCGTGACGGCGATGCGGCGCGAGCGGCAGACCGCGCACGAAGACATGCGCGTGACTGTCGATTGCTTCGATCGCGGCGGGGGCCGATTCGAGCCATTGCTCATCGGCGAGCGTGGAATGAAGTGAATGTGTCATGGGGCTTCAGGACGAGGCTTGAGCGGGCGCCGTTGCAATGCGGCGGCCTCGTGTTTCAGGCAGCAGCATCGCCGCTACGACGACGAGTCCATACGCAATACCCGCGTCGATGCCGAGCGCCTGTCCGAGCGGCATCGAATTGCCCATGTGCCCGACGAGCACCGGAAACACCGCCGACACGACACGCCCGAAGTTGTAGCAGAAGCCGACGCCCGTGCCGCGCACGCCTTGCGGATAAAGCTCGTTAAAAAGGGCGCCGAGCGTCGCGGGAATGCCGGCCGAAAAGAGGCCGAGCGGAAAGCTCAGAATGAGCATCGCGAGATCGCCGATGGGCAGGAACACATAGATATTGACCGTGACCGCGCAGCAGATCGCGAAGAGGATCACATTCTTGCGGCGGCCGATCTTGTCCTGCAGCCATGCGCTGACAAAGCATCCGACGATGAACGCGGTGGTCACCACGGCCAGATAACCGCCCGTGCCGAGCACCGACAAATGACGTTCCGTTTTGAGGTAGGTGGGCAGCCACGTCGTGATCGCGTGATAACCGCCATGCGCGCCGAGTCCGATCAGGCCGCCGACGATCGTCGTGCGCAGCACCGAAGGATGAAAGATGCCGGCGAGGATTGCGAACGCGCCCTGACGTTGCGCGTGATCCGGCTCGCCGGACTTCGCTTCACGCGGCGGCTCTTCGATATTGCGGCGCATATAGACGACGAGCAGCGCGGGGATCAGACCGATGGCGAACAGCACGCGCCAGGCCCAGTCCGGGGAGACCCACGAATACACGATCATGTAGAGCAGCACCGCGCCGGCCCAGCCGAAGCCCCATGCGCTTTGGACGATACCCATGGCCTTGCCGCGATGTTTCGCGCGAATGGTCTCGCTGAGCAATACGGCGCCCGCAGTCCATTCACCGCCGAAGCCGAGTCCCTGCAGCGATTTGAGTACGAGCAACTGTTCGAAATTCTGCGCAAAGGCGCTGAGAAACGTGAAAAGCGAGAACCAGAGCACGGTTATTTGCAGTGCCTTGACGCGCCCGATGCGATCGGACAGCACGCCCGCAAAGAGCCCGCCCAGGGCGCCCGCGACGAGCGTCGCCCCGCCGATCAGCCCCGCTTGTCCCTTGCCGATGCCCCATGTCGCGATGAGCGTCGGAATCA
>Ga0160447_100067_pt1 | contig 96047 bp, 102 predicted proteins | sample HID1973K_E1MG_FD_108222 | JGI IMG/M metagenome (GOLD analysis project Ga0160447, IMG submission 108222) | Enriched mosquito-associated microbial communities from UW Madison campus, WI, USA - HID1973K_E1 MG | ecosystem: Host-associated > Arthropoda: Insects > Digestive system > Unclassified ...
CTGCAACTGTTCCAGTACGACGTGCTGGTGTCGGCCTGGGCCACGCAATGGCTTCCCTCCCTCTCGCAAGGACTCTGACCATGAACAAGCTCAAGCCCCTCGTCATGCTGCTGGCCGCCTGCGTGTTCGCCAGCGCCTGCTCGCCGCAGGTGCAGGCCGACCCCGTCGAGCCGACGCATGCGTCGCCCGCCCCCCTGGCCCCGGAATTCAAGGGCATCGGCCACTGGCTCAACGGTCCGCCGCAGACCCTGCAGCAGCTGCGCGGCAAGGTGGTGCTGGTCGAGTTCTGGACCTATTCGTGCATCAACTGCATCCATGTGCTGCCGCACGTCAAGCAGTGGCACGCCGATTACAAGGACCAGGGCCTGACCGTCATCGGCGTGCACACCCCGGAATACGGCTACGAGAAGCAGCTCGACAACCTGCAGGCCGCGGTGAAGCGTTTCGGCATCACCTACCCGGTCGCGCAGGACAACAACTACGATACCTGGAACGCCTACGGCAACCAGTACTGGCCGGCGCTGTACCTGATCGACCCGCAAGGCCGCGTGGTCTACCAGCATTTCGGTGAAGGCGCTTACGCGCAGACCGAAGCGAAGATCCGCCAGTTGCTGGCGCAGAACGGCGGCTCCCGCCCAGCGGCCGCCAGGCCTTCCCACACCCCCTGAAGGAGAACTTCCATGACCCAGAGATGGCTCATTACCGGCAGTTCGCGCGGCCTCGGCCGCGCCCTGGCCGAAGCGGTGCTGCAGGCCGGGCACCGGCTGGTCGCCACGGCACGCGATCCGGCGCAATTGGCCGGGTTGTCGGCGCGCTACGGCGATGCCGTGCGCGCGATCGCGCTGGATGTCACCGACCCGGTAGCGGCCGAGCGCGCGATCGAGGCCGCGAAGACCGCCTTCGGCGGACTCGACGTGTTGGTGAACAACGCCGGCTACGGCAATGTCGATTCGGTCGAGGACACGCCGCTGGCCGACTTCCGTCAACAGATCGAGACCAACCTGTTCGGCACGATCATCATGACCAAGGCGGCGATTCCACTGATGCGCGAGCAGCGCGCCGGCCACATCATCCAGCTGTCCTCGGTCGGCGGGCGGCTCGGCGCGCCCGGCCGGGCGCCCTACTCGGCGGCGAAGTGCGGCGTGGAAGGTTTCTCCGAATCGCTGGCACTGGAGATGGCGTTGATCGGCGTGCGGGTGACGATCGTCGAGCCGGGCGGCTTTCGCACGGATTTCGCGGGGGCTTCGACTTCGTTGCGGGAGGGCCGCGCCGAGTACGACGCCGTCGTGGGTGCCACCGCACGCCGCCAGCGTGTCTATGACGGACAACAGCCGGGCGATCCGGCGCGCGCGGCCCAGGCCATCCTGCAACTGGCGGCGATGGCGCAACCGCCGCTGCGGTTGGCGTTGGGCAGCGATGCGGTGACGGCGATCGAGGCGGCGGATCTGCGGCGGCTGGAGGAGTTGCGGCAGTGGCGGGCGTTGAGCGCTTCTACGGATTTCGCGGGGTAGTCATTGGGTGGCGTTACTGCAGCAAGCGCCCGGACCTGGCGTCGAGACCGATCACCGCTTCGAGCCCGCTCTTGAAGTCCAGGCCGTCGGCCTCGATGCCGTCGCTGAAGATCACGCCATTCTCCGGCATCAGCGATCGCACCCGCAGCGGCTGGGCCTGGGTGATGCGCCCGAACACCAGCCCTGCGCCGGTGGATCGGCTCGGGTACGGCTCGCGCACGTTGAACACCAGCTCGCGGCTTTCCCAGGCCATGCCGCGGGTGCGCACTTCGTGCATACGTTTGTCGGCGTCCTTGCCGGTGACCGCGTGCGCGCCGGTGAGCACGCTCCTGAGCCAGCCGGTCGAGCCCAGCCCCGTCGAGATGATGATGCCGCTGGACGACTGCCGCTCCTGGCGGTCTCCCAGCGCGATTTCGTAACGTGCCGACACGTGACTGCGCACGCCGACGAAAAAGTCGTTCACCGCCAACAGCGTCTGGCCATCGCTCAGTTGCACGCGCGCCATGCTGATCTCGCGCGTTGCGCGCGTATCGCGCAGCGCTTCGGGCAACACCCGCCCGAGGTCTTCCACCTGGAAGGGCAACAGCACGCCTTCCCAGCGGGCGGGGTCGGGATTGATCGCCAGCACCGGCTGCCCGGCGAGATACTTCAAAGTATTGGCGACCAGCCCATCCTGGCCCACCACCACGACCAGGGCGTCGCGCGGAAACAGGAAGTTGGGCAGGAAGCCGCGATCCAGCCGCTGCAGCTTGCCTTGCCGCTGCAGCGTCGCCGACACGCTGGCGATGGCCTGCTGGTAGAGCCGGTCCTCCTGCAGGAAGTCGTCGAAATCCATGCCGAGGTGTTCGGCCTGGAATCGCGCCTGTTCCACCGTGTTGTAGCGGGCGACCAGTTCCTGCAGGCGCGTGCGGCGCGTGACCAGGATGATCTTGCGGTCGCCAGCCTCCACGCCGTCAGTCCTTCTGCCTGGCCAGCTGCCGCAGCAGATCCGGGGAGAAATTGAATTCCCCGATCTTCGCCGCGTTGTCGGCGATGTTCTGAAAGCCGAGTGCCATCAATGCTTCCGGGCTGGCACCGTCCATCGTCAGGGCCTGCAGCGAACGCGCATCCAGCCCGCTGATGGCCTTGACCAAGGCTTCCAGGCCGTACGCCTTGACGTCCGCCTCCTGCTTGCGGTTCTCGGACTGCAGCTGCACCAGTTCGGCATTCTGCTTCTCCAACTGCACCTTGCCGGCCAGTTCCTGCGCCTGCATCTGCTGGCGCTTTTCCAACAGCGCACGCTCGGACTCGACCTGGGTCTCGCGGACCTGGCGCTTCTTCTGTTCGATGACCAGCTCGCTGCGCAGTTCGTTCTCTTTGACCGAGCGCTCCTGCTCGATCGCCGCGTTGCGCCGCGTGTAGGTGGCATCGTCGGCCTGCTTGAGGATCTGCTCGCGCATCGGCGCTTCCAGCGCGCGCGCGGTTTCCGGGTTGGGCTTGACCGCCAGCAGGCCGAGATCGCCGATCTCGATCCCCAGCGCGGTGAGGCTGGGCGCGGCAGCGACGGCACGGCGGGCCGACGCGGACAGCCGCTCGGTTCCCTGCAGGACATCGCGCAGGTCCAGATCCTGCAACAAGGTGCGGAACTGGGCCTTGACCGCATTGAGCACGCGCGGTGGCAACCGCTCCGGATCATCCGAGGCGTACTGGCCATCCGGCTTGAGGCTGTAGTTCTGCTGCTCGGCCAGGCGCTTGGGATCGGTGACGCGGTAGCCCACCTGCCCCTGCAGCGTGACCTGCTGGAAGTCGCGGGTGACTTCCTCGAACATGAAAGGCACTTCCACCGCATTCAGGGGCACGCTGACCAGGGTCGAGCGCGGGGCGTAATACCAGAAGGCCAGACCGGTGCCCTCGCGGACGACGCGACCATTGCGGAACTGCAGCAAGTATTGGCTGGGCGAAGATTTGACGTAGCGGAAGCCGAACATGGCGATGCCCATGGAAGTGCCGCGACGGGCGCGGCGTGCAGAGGCCGCGACCTGGGCCGCCCAGGCTGCGGGGTGGAAGCGTCACTGCCGTTAGCGATTGCGTATTGCTGAAACGCGCGCGGTTGCACCATGCCGACGAAACGCCGCACACTGTTCGCAACTTCGAAGTTCCCCGTTGCCCCGAAGCGGGGCCGGCTGATTGGACACAAGTCTTGCCGCGCGGTCAAGAACGGACGACCCCGGGCCACGTTGTTGAGGCCATTTCAGCGGCATAAGACCTGCCGACCGGCATGCATTTCTGGCCCGGCTGCGTGCCGGGCAGTGGCCGGCCACCATGGATTCAGTGGTGGAACTTTCCGGAAGCGGCAAGGCTCGCCTCACCCTGCGGTTCGAGACGGAGAACCTGTCAGTCCTTACCCTCACCGCTGAGCGCGATGGCCCGTGAGCATTGCGGAAAGGCGAAGGCGGAAAAAGAAAGAAGCCCTGCGTATGCAGGGCTTCTCGTTTCAAACGTGACGAAGTCCGTGTCGATCAGAACGGAATATCATCGTCCGCGAAATCATCCATCGGCGGCGCCGACTGCTGCGGCGGCGGCGCCTGACGGCGCGGGGCATATTCCTGGCGCGGCGCGGACTGGCGCTGCGGGCGCTCGCCACCGCCACCACCGCCCTCACCGCGACCGCCCAGCATCTGCATTTCGTCGGCAATGATGTCGGTGGAATACTTTTCCACGCCGTCCTGGCCGGTGTACTTGTCGTAGCGCAGCGAGCCTTCGACGTAGACCGAGCTGCCCTTGCGCAGGTATTCGCCGGCGATCTCGCCGAGCTTGCCGAAGAACACCACGCGGTGCCATTCGGTGCGTTCCTGCTGGTTGCCGTCCTTGTCCTTGCGCACGCTGGTGGTGGCCAGGCTGACGCGGGTGATGGCCATGCCGCCTTGGGTGTACTTGACGTCGGGGTCGTTGCCGAGGTTGCCGACGAGGATGACTTTGTTGATGCCGCGGGCCATAGCTTTTCCGTCCGGGGTGATTCTGGGTATGTGTGGGCGGCGAACGCGGCGGCGCGGGACGCCGGCACCGGTTCGACCGGCAGGATCGCCCGGGGGGCCATCCGATGCGCTCATCTTACCAGCACCAGCCGGCCGCACCCGGCCCCGGCGGCCTTCTCGCGGCTGCCTTTGCTGTCGGGGATTGCCGCCGGATCGGGCCTTGCCGCACCGCGGGGCCCGGCAAGGCCCCCGAGCCGCCAGCGGCCGTTACTGCAAGGCCACCTGGATCGCGAAGTCGACCTTCTCGCCGCGGCGCGCGCTCGCACGCATCTGGTAGACCTGGACGGTGTATTCGCCATCCGCCGGCAGATCGCCCTTCCAGGCGCTGCCGGTGCTGCCGCTGCCGATGGCCTCGGCCGCGCCGGGCTCGTCGCCAGGCTTGAACACGTTGAAATTGGCGTTGGGGCCGCCGCTCACCTTGACGCTCAAGGTTTGGCCGGCCTTGGCGCCGACGGTGTAGTGCATGCTGTCGTAGCCGGTGAAGTGGCCCTTGAGCGTGGCATCGCTGATGCCGCGGGAGAACTGCACCGGTACGGTGGTGACCTGGTCGGCGCCCGAGGCCGAGACGGCCAGGCCCACGAGCAGGCAGGCCAGCGCGAGTACGGCAAAAACATGCTTCATGCTTCCCTCCGGGTTGAAGAACATCGCTGTAAAGCCACCTGCACCGGCCCGAAGGCCGTCGATCGGTAGAACGCGTGCTTCTGATCAGTGCGCCCGATGGGCGCTTTCCCGTGGAACGGTGACCGCCGCGCGCCCTTCCCGTGCGCGGCAGTCCCGGCGAAGCCTAGCCCAATCCCGGCCAGGCGCCTCCCGCAGCGCAGCAAGGCCGGCGCCGATGACGGCGCCGATGACGGCGTCGACCCGGCGCGAACGCGGCAATGGCGGCAGTCGCCTATAATTCCGCGACGCTTCCAGCCCGATCCGCATGAGCCTCGCCGAAGATCTCCGTCCCGCCCTGGGCCTGCCCCAGATCCAGCAGCTCGCCGCCCCCGACATGGCCGCGGTCGATGCCCTGATCCGCAGTCGCCTGGCTTCGGACGTCGTGCTGATCAACCAGATCGCCGACCACATCATTTCCGCCGGAGGCAAACGCCTGCGGCCGATGCTGGTGATGCTCGCCGGCCGCGCGGCCGGTGGCGGCGGTGCCGAACACCACCAGCTGGCGGCGATCATCGAGTTCATCCATACCTCGACCCTGCTGCACGACGACGTGGTCGACGAGTCGGACCTGCGCCGCGGCCGCAGCACGGCCAATGCGCTGTGGGGCAACGCGCCGAGCGTGCTGGTGGGCGATTTCCTGTATTCGCGCAGCTTCCAGCTGATGGTCGAGCTGGACCGGATGGAGGTCATGCGGATCCTCGCCGACACCACCAACCGCATCGCCGAAGGCGAGGTGCTGCAGCTGCTGCACGTGCACAACCCGGACACCGACGAGGCGGCCTACCTGCGGGTGATCGAGCGCAAGACCGCGGTGCTGTTCGCCGCCGGCACCTGCCTGGGTGCGCTGGCCAGCGGTGCCGATGCCGTGTTGCAGGCCCACCTGTACGACTACGGCATGCAGTTGGGTTACGCCTTCCAGATCGCCGACGACGTGCTCGATTACGCCGCCGATGCGGGCGACCTGGGCAAGAACCTGGGCGACGACCTGGCCGAAGGCAAGGCGACGCTGCCGCTGATCCACGCCATCGCCCATTCCGATGCGGCGACGCAGGCGCGTTTGCGCGAGATCGTCGAGCAGGGCGATTCGGCGGCGATGCCGGAAGTGCTGGCGGCGATTCGGGCGACGGGCGGGCTGGAGTACAGCCGGCGGCGGGCTGCCGAATATGCCGAAGCGGCCGAGCGTGCGCTGGATGGGATGGCGGAGAACGAAGCGGTCGCTGCGCTGCGTGGGTTGGCGCGTTACGCGGTCGAAAGAACGCACTGAAGCCTGCGTTTGAGCCTCTCTCCCGCTGCGCGGGAGAGAGGGTGAGAACGCTCTGCCCGCGCGTTGCCCTCATCCGCCCCTTCGGGGCACCTTCTCCCGCACAGCGGGAGAAGGGACGGCGCCTCAATCCCCGAAGCGTTCTTCGAAGAAGTCTTCCAGCATTCGATATGCACGCTTGGCCGCGCGCGGGTTGTAGACGCAGCCCGGCGGGCTGTTGGCGTCGGCTTCGGCGAAGCAATGCACGGCACCGGCGAAGTTGACGAACTGCCAGTCGGCGCCAGCGGCATCCATCTCCTTCTGGAAGGCGGCGATGTCTTCGGCGGTCACGCTCTTGTCGGCGGCGCCGTTGAGCACCAGGATCGGTGCCTTCACTGCGCCGGCCTGGGCCGGCATGTCGGTGGAGATGCCGCCGTGCAGGCTGACCACGCCGGCCAGTGCGGCACCCGAGCGCGCCATCTCCAGCACGGTGGTGCCACCGAAGCAGAAACCGACTGCGCCGATCCGCGCGGGATCGACCGGCGCCTTGCCCGCCTGGGCCTTGAGCACGTCAACCGCCTTCAGCGCGCGGGCGCGCAGGGTGGCGCGGTCGCTGCGCAGTTTGCCGGCGACCTCGCCGGCCTCCTTGTCGTCCTTGGGCCGCACGTTCTTGCCGTAGACATCGGCCACCAGCACGACGTAGTCGTCGCCGGCGAGCTGCCTGGCCTTCTCCACCGCCGAATCGTTGACGCCGCGCCAGTTGGGCACCATCACCAGGCCCGGGCGCTTGCCGTCACCGGCGTCGTCGTACACCAGCACGCCACTGAAGGTATCCGGGCCGATCTTCCATTCGACCGGCCGGGCCTGCATGGCCGCCGAGGCGGACAGCGGCAACAGCGCCAGTGCCACCAACCCGATTGCCCACTGCCAACTCATCTGCCAAGGATTGCGCCTGCTCATCGGACTGCCTCCGGCTGGAATGACGGCCGCGAGTGTAGCCTGCCGCCGTGACGGACCGTAACTGTACACACCCGGTGTGGATGGCTGCGGGAGAAGCCTGTGGACAATTGTTCGCAGCCCTTGCGGCGCAAGCGTTCGCCGATCAATGGCGAAAATTTGGCCAGGGTCATCCGACTTCTCCACATGCCTTGTGGACGATTCGCGGAGAAGTTTGTGGATAACCGCCAGCAGGGCTTGCGGCGATTGGGGTTGCGATGGGTTGGCCAATAATTCGCCAGCCGCGGCAGCAAACGGATGGATCGCCACTTCGCTCGTCGGGGCTGAAGCCCCTCCCACAGTGTGAGTGATTGCCCTGTAGGAGCGGCTTCAGCCGCGACCGGAAACCATCGGCGCCGATGAGCGTATCGCGATCGGACAGCGTCGGGGCTGAAGCCCCTCCTACAGTGTGAGCGATTGCCCTGTAGGAGCGGCTTCAGCCGCGACCGGAAGCCATCGGCGCCGGTGAGCGTATCGCGATCGGACAGCGTCGGGGCTGAAGCCCCTCCTACAGTGTGAGCGATTGCCCTGTAGGAGCGGCTTCAGCCGCGACCGGAAACCGTCGGCGCCGATGAGCGTATCGCGATCGGACAGCGTCGGGGCTGAAGCCCCTCCTACAATGTGGGCGATTGCACTGTAGGAGCGGCTTCAGCCGCGACCGGAAACCATCGGCGCCGGTGAGCGTGTCGCGATCGGACAGCGTCGGGGCTGAAGCCCCTCCTACAGTGTGAGCGATTGCCCTGTAGGAGCGGCTTCAGCCGCGACCGGAAACCATCGGCGCCGGCAAGCCCGTCGCGATCGGACAGCGTCGGAGCTGCAGCACCCCCCACAGGATCCGCGATCGCTCAGGCCACACCCAGACCCGGGATCGCACTGATGGCCTCTGGATCGAATCCCGCCAACTCGGCGAAATGTCGCCCGCGGGCGACATAGTCGCGATAGGCGCCGAAGCTCGGTGCGCCGGGCGAGAGCAACAGCACGCCCCCTTCGCTGCCCAACGCGGCCTGCGCCAGGGCCACCGCTTCCGGCAAGTCCGTGGCCGCGTGCAAGCCGAATCGCCCAGCAGCAGCCAGCGGCGCCAGCAGCTCATGGATGCGCGGACCATTGCCGCCCATCGTGACGATCTCCACCGGCCGCTGGTCGTCATGTGCCATGTGCGCGGCGAAGTCGTGCCAGTCCAGCCCACGGTCATGGCCGCCGGCCAGCAGCGCCACGCGTTGGCCGCCGAAGCAGGCCAGCGCGGCGAGGGTGGCGTGCGGCGTGGTGCTGATGGAATCGTTGACGTAGCGGATGCCGTTGCGCGTGCCCATGGTCTGCAGGCGGTTGGGCAGCGGCTGGAAGGTCAGCGCCGCGGGTGCCAAAGCCGCGGCATCGAGGCCGAGCGCTTCGATCGCGGCCAGCACCGCGCACAGGTTGCCGCGGTTGTGGCGGCCCGGCAGCGGTACGCGCGAGGTGTCGAAGACGGCCACTTCGCCGCGATGCACGATGTCGCCGCGCAGGTGCCAGCCCTCCGGATGGTTGAACCAGCGCACTTCGCTCGCGCTCAAGCCGGCGCCGAGCGCGAGCAGCCGGGGATCTTCGGCATTGAGCAAGGCGATGCGCGGCGCCGCCTCGGTGACCAGGGACAGTTTGTCGGCGATGTAGCGGTCTTCGTCGCCGTGCCAGTCCAGGTGCTCGGGAAACAGGTTCAGCACCACCGCCACTTGCGGCCGCGCGCCACTGCGCGCCACCTCGCGGGTCTGGTAGCTGGACAGTTCGATCGCCCAGTACTGCGGCGGCGGCAGCGGTGCCAATACCTCCAGCAAAGGCAGGCCGATATTGCCGGCCAGGGCGGTGCGATGGCCGCCGCCACGCAGCAGGTGGGCAAGCAAGGCGGTGGTGGTGCTCTTGCCCTTGGTGCCGGTGACGCAGACCGCGCCCGGCACGATGCCGCCGGGCTGCGCATGTTCGGCGAACCACAGCGCGGTGGCGCCGATGAAACGCGTCCCGGCCTGCGCGGCGGCCAGGGCCTCGGGCCGGTTCGGGCTGATGCCGGGCGACTTCACCACCACGGCGAAGCGCGAGAGTGCCGCTGCGTCGGCAATGCTCTCCACCTGCAGCGCGTCGTCGCCCAGCGCCTTGGCCTCGGCGGTCTCGGCGTCGCTGCAGAACAAGCTCAGCGGTTGCGCCGGCAGGGCCTGGCGGATCGCCTGGTAGGCCGAACGGCCTTCGCGGCCCCAGCCCCACAGCGCGACCGACTGGCCCTCAAGCTGCGAAATTCGCACGCACGCGCTCCCACAGCGGCAGCGGGATGCGGTGCTCGCCGCCCAGCTCCAGTTGCGGCGCCAACAGCAGTTCGCCGGCCGGCAGCTGCGGCTGGATCTCGCGCGCGAAACGCTTCACCAGCACGTCTTCCTTCCATTCCGGACGCGCCGCCAGGGTCGCCATCGAGGCGCGCGACTCGCGGCCTTCGCCGACGCATTCGAACGGCTTGTGCTCCTGGAACTCCAGCAGCGCATCGAAGCCGCCGGCCTGGCTGGCATCGTCGAGCAGGTTGCGCCCGAAGATCTTGACCAACCGCGTCTTGGGCATGAACGGCGCCAGCGCCAGGAACACGAAGTGGCACTTCGGGCAGACGCCGCACCAGCGGTTCACCGGGCGCTCGCCCATGATGTGGAAGTTGCGGTTGCAGCTGGAGAAGTGCGCGTCGTAGTGGTCGTTCCTGGCGAACTGGCGCGCCACCGCCAGCTCCGACAGCGGCCGCAGCAGCGAGTAGTAGCGCAGGTCGGCGGCGACATGGCGCTCGACGTGTTCGCCCAGCGCGCGCTCCCAGTCCCAGCCCTTGGACCACTGGTGGTTGACCTCGCCGGTGCCGGGAATCAGGCTGCCGTAGCTGGCCGAGCGCTCGTTGGAGAACACCACCTGGTCGGCGTCGACGAGCACGGCGGCGAACAGCATGATCATCGAGTTGATCGCCGTCACCGGGATATGGCCGTTGTAGGCGCCCTGCTGGTTGAGCTCGAACAGGGCCGGCGCCAGGGTGCGGCCGATATTGAGGGTAGGCAGGCCGGTGCGATCGGCGCAGGCGCGGATCAACTGCGAACCGCCGATCCAGGTCACCGTCTGCGCGACGCCGGCCGTGCGCAACGCCTCGATGCTGACCAGCGAATCCTTGCCCCCACCAATCGCCACCAGCGCGTGCTCGCGCAGGCCGGCCGCGGGCGCAACCGCGGCGGCCGGCGCGGCGACGGGCAGCTTGAAGCGCCCGCGCAGGTTGAGGCCGTTGCGGTAGGCGAATTCGCCCAGGCCATGCAGGTACAGGTCTTCGACCAGCGCGGCGGTGGCCGCGTCGATCTGGTAGCCGTCGATCGCCACCCGTGCCGGTACGGCGGCCTTGTAGTAGCTCACGCCGGCGAACAGGTGCAGCAGGCGCAAGGCGCGTTCGGCCGCCTCGGCGCGTGCGCCGTCGAGGTGGAACGGCGCGCCCGGCACGGTGATCGTCTCCACCAGCTCCGGACCTTGGTCGAAGGCGTAGACCAGCGAGGCGACGCCGCTGGCGGCATCGAAGCCGCAACGCACGAAGCGGAAGCAGGAGACCTGGGTTTTATCGAAAGCAGTCATGGCATATCCGCGCACAGGCAGCCCGGTTTTCGCGCGCAGGCGCGCGTGGCCGGGAGAATCGGAAGGGAAAAAGCGTCAGCTCGCTCAGCCGGCCGCGACATCGATCACGTCCTCGCGCGGCAGTTCGCGCTGGTTGTAGGTGCTGGACATCGAGTAGCCGTAGGCACCGGCATCGGCAATGAGCATGACATCGCCCGGCGCACTGGCCAGCGGCAGCTGCCGGCGCTTGCCGAACACGTCGGAGGATTCGCAGATCGGGCCGACCACATCGAACGGACCGCGCGCCTCGTCGTCCAGGCGCGAGAGGTTGTCGATGTCGTGCCAGGCCTCGTACAGCGCCGGGCGGATCAGGGTGTTCATGCCGGCATCCAGGCCGATGCGATGGATGCCGTCCTTCTCGATCACCTGGGTCGCGTGCGCCAGCAGCACGCCGGACTCGGCGACCAGGAAGCGGCCCGGCTCGACGGCCAGGCGGAAGGCCGGGTGCACGGCGCGCACTTCGGCCAGGCCGGCGCCCCAGCGCGCCAGGTCGAACGGCTCGTCCTCGGCGCTGTAGGGAATCGGCAGGCCACCGCCGATGTCGATGGTTTCCACGGTGCCGATGCGGCGGGCGAAGCCGGCCAGTTCGTCGAACATCAGCCGCCAGTGCTGGCCGCTTTCCACGCCGCTGCCGAGGTGGGCATGCAGGCCGGTGATGGTGATGCCCAGCGCGCGCGCGGCATCGACGAACTCGTCCACGCGCGAGGCCGACAGGCCGAACTTGGACTGCTTGCCGCCGGTGTTGACCTTCTCGTGGTGGCCATCGCCGTGGCCGAGGTCGATGCGCAGCCACAGGTGGCGGTTGCGGAACACTTCGGGCCAATGGCGCAGCGCCTCGACGTTGTCCAGCGTGACGGTGACGCCGAGCGCAAAGGCCGCCTCGTACTCGGCCTTGGGCGCGAAGCTCGGGGTGAACAGCACGCGCCGCGGCGACAGTTCCGGCAAGGTGTCGAACACCCGGCGCAGCTCGCCATGCGACACGCACTCCAGGCCGAAACCTTCCAGTACCAGCGCTTCGAGGATGGCCGGGTGCGAGTTCGCCTTGATCGCGTAGTAGCGCTGGTCGATGGCGCCAATGGCCTGCAGCGCGCGGGCGCGTTCGCGCACCGTGGGCAAGTGGTAGACGTAGCGCGGCGTGCCGGCCTGGGCCAGGCGCAGCAGGTGCTCGCGCTCGCCGCGCCACCACGGCACCGGGCGCGGACGTACCGCACCGGTGATCTCGCGCCAGCGCGGGCCGAACACTTCGCCCTCGCCGACCGGCATCGCGCCGCTGTCGATCAGCTCGGCGTGCAGGATCGGCAGCAGGCCGTCGGCATCGCTTTCGTCGATGACGAAGGTCAGGTTCAAGTCGTTGGAAGACTGCGAAATCATGTGCACGCGCTCCTGGCCGAACGTGGCCCACACGTCGGAGAGCTTGTGCAGCAGTGAGCGCATGCCGCGGCCGACCAGGGTGATCGCCGCGCAAGGAACAATGATCTTGACCCGGCAGATCTCCGACAGGTCGGCCGACAACGCCGAGAGCACGTCGGTGTTGACCAGGTTCTCGGACGGGTCCAGCGACACGGTCACGTTGGTCTCGGCGGTACCGATCAGGTCGACCGACAGCCCGTGCTTCTTGAACAGCGCGAACACGTCGGCCAGGAAGCCGACCTGCTGCCACATGCCGATGCCTTCCATCGACACCAGCACGATGCCGTTGCGGCGGCTGATCGCCTTGACCCCGGGGACCGGCTCGGCGGTGCCGTCGATGCGCGTGCCGGGCAGGTCCGGGCGCTCGGTATCGAGGATCGCCATCGCCACGCCGGCATCGCGGCAGGGCTTGATCGAGCGCGGGTGCAGCACCTTGGCGCCAGTGGTGGCGATTTCCTGCGCTTCGTAATAGTCCAGGCGGGTGAGCAGGCGGGCATCGGGCACTTCGCGCGGGTTGGCGCTGAACATGCCGGGCACGTCGGTCCAGATCTCCACGCGGTTGGCACCCAGCAGCGCGCCGAAATAGGCGGCCGAGGTATCCGAACCGCCGCGGCCGAGGATGGCGGTGCCGCCATCGGCATGGCGCGAAATGAAGCCCTGGGTGATCAGCATGCGCGCGGACTGGGCGTCGAAGCGCGCCTTCCAGGCGGCATCGGATTGCCACTGGCAGGACACCGACAGGCGCCGCGACCACTCGCTCTGGTTCGGCAGCGGCGGCAGCGCGCTGAGCCACTCGCGCGCATCGGCCCAGCCCATGTCCAGGCCATTGGCAGCGAGATAAGCCGCGCCGAGCGTGGAGGAAAGCAACTCGCCCTGGCCCAGCACCTCGGCCTGCCAGTCGAGCGTGCGGGCGCTGGCGCGCGGGTCGTCGAGCAGGCTGCGCAATGCGGCCAGGCGCGGGCCGAGCACGGCCTCGGCGTCGAGCTCGAGCTCGGCGAGGAAGTCGCGGTGGCGTTGTTCCAGGGCGGCGGCGCGCTCGCGGCTGTCGGCCGCACCGTCGGCGATGGCCGTGAGTTCATTGGTGACCCCGGACAGCGCCGACACCACCACCAGCACCCGCGCCCCGGTTTCGTCGGCACGTTTCTGCGCCAGTTTCCCGATCGTGTCCCAGCGATGGCGACGCGACACCGAAGTGCCGCCGAACTTGAGCACGATCCAACGATCCGGGGAAGGGGAAGCTGACATGGCGGGTGTTGTCTACGATAGGGGGGAACGCCGCGCCACGAATGGGCGCGCAACCCCCGATTCTACCGCCACGGACCCAGCCATGACCGCCCGCCGCTATCTCCAGCTCGACGTTTTCTCCTACCGCCCGGGCACCGGCAATCCGCTCGGCGTGGTGCTCGACGCCGAGGACCTGGCCGAGCGCGAGATGCAGGCGCTGGCGGCCTGGTTGAACCTGTCCGAGACAGTGTTCTTCCTGCCGCCGGCAGCGGGCGCCGACTACCGCATCCGTATCTTCACCCCGTGCATGGAACTGCCCTTCGCCGGCCATCCCAGCGTCGGCGCCGCCTGGGCCGCCGCCCACCTGGGCCTGGCCTCGCCGCGCGGCGGCCAGTTGCTGCAACAGTGCGAGGCGGGATGGTTGCCGGTGCAACTGGCCGGGCCGCGCGAGGATCTGCGCGCCAGCGTGCGCAGCCCGCGCGCGCAACTGCGCGATCTCGCCCCGCCACCGCTGCCGCCGGGCCTGGCCGCGATTGCCGCCGCGCCGGCCGCGCTCTGGAACAACGGTCCGGACTGGTGGCTGCTGGAAGTGCGCGACGAGACCGCACTGCGCGCCCTGCAGCCCGACTTCGCCGCGATCGCCGCCCTGCCCGGCCACGGCAAACTGGCTGCCTTCGCGCTGTGCGACGGCAGCCAGGGCTACCAGGTCGCGGTGCGCGGCTTCGCCCCGGGCGTGGGCGTACCGGAAGACCCGGTCACCGGCAGCGCCAACGCGCTGATCGGCGCCCACCTCGCCGCCCAGGGGCGCGCGCCGGGCGAGGGCCGCTACGTCGCCAGCCAGGGCCGCGAGCTGGGCCGCGACGGCAAGGTGCGGGTGCAGGTGGATGCCGAAGGCGAGGTGTGGATCGGCGGCCAGGTGCAGGCGGTCATCGACGGCCGCATCGACTGGTAAGCTGCGCGCCCGTTCGCTACCGGCACCGCCCATGACGTCGCGCCGCTTCCTGCAACTGGATGTGTTCTCCACCCACGCCGGCGGTGGCAACCCGCTGGCGGTCGTGCTCGATGCCGAAGGCCTGGACGATGCGGCGATGCAGGCGATCGCGCGTTGGACGCGGCTGCCCGAGACGACCTTCGTCTTTCCTGCCGCCGACGCTGCGGCCAGCTACGGCATCCGCATGTTCTCGCCGCAGAAGGAAGTGCCGTTCGCCGGGCATCCCAGCGTGGGTACCGCGCATGCGGTGCTCGAAGCCGGCTTGGCGCAGGCGCGGGATGGATTACTGGTGCAGGACGGCATCGCCGGCTTGCTGCCGTTGCGGCTGCACGAGGATGCGGCGGGGCGCAGCATCGCGATTCGAACGCCGCGTGCGCGGGTGGGTGAAGTGGCGGGCGCCGACGATTCGCGGCTGGCGGCGGTGCTGAAAGGCTGGCGCCTTGGGGCGCTGCCGCCGGCGCTGATGGAAGGCGGGCGCCGCTGGTGGGTGGTCGAGCTGGCCGACGAGGCGACGCTGCGTGGGCTGGCGCCGGCATGGGATTCGATCGCCGCCCTGGCCGATGCGACCGACGCGATGGGCGTGTTCGCGTACGCGCGGGCCGATGCCGGGGCCGAGTGGGACCTGGCGGTGCGCGCCTTCGTCGGCCTGGGACGGCGCTTCGAAGATGCCGCTTCGGGTGCGGCCAATGCGGTGCTGGCGGCCTGGCTGGATGAGCGCGGCGCGCTGCCGGGGCACGGCGGGCGTTATCGCGTGAGCCAGGGGCGCGAGATCGGCGCTGATGCGCGCTTGGAAATGTTCGTCGATGGCGACGGCGAAGTCTGGTCGGGTGGGCAGGTGCAGACGGTGATACGCGGCACGATCGACTGGCCGACCGGCTGATTCCCTTCGCCAGCGCGAAGGCAGATGAAGGCGGCGGTTACTCCGGCGCAGCCTCCACCCGCACCCGAATGCGATCGCCCGGGTTGTAATCGCTGTGGGTGTGATAGGTGCGCCCGGCGTATTGATACGTCACCTCATAACCATCGACCCGCTCGCGCTCCTCCGCTACCGGATCGCACACCTGCACATAGCCATCGCGCGGCTGCGGGTGATTGGCGTCGTAGACCGACTGCCCGGCCAGACCGCCGGCCACCGTGCCCACGGCGGTGCCGAGCAGTTGTCCGCTGCCGCCGCCGAAGCGGCTGCCGACCACCGCGCCGGCGACACCGCCGATGACGGTGGCCAGGCTGCGGCCGGGCGCATTGACCGGCGCCGCCGTCCCGTTGCCGTAGTAGTCGCCTGCGCCGCCGTAGTTCCCTTGCGCCGGACGGCTGTAGCAGCGCGGCGCGGCGCGTGAGCCATCGTGCACGATGACCGGGTCGACCCGGACCACGCGGGCGTAGTCGTAACCGACATCGTCGCGGTTGCGGGAGTCGTCGTCGTAGCGGCCGTCGTCGCTGCGGTACGCGTCATCGCGGTAGCCGTCGTTGCGGTATTGCTGCGCCTGGGCGGTGCCGGCGGCAACCAGCCCGGTGACCAGGATGCCGATGATCCAGGGGCTGAATTTCATGGCCGTGCGCCGCGTTGTGGGGGTGGCGGCGATGCTCGGGGGCGCGGGGTGAAATGGGGCTGAATGGCTAAAGCACCTGCAGCTTCGCCACGCGCCACGCTGCGCGTCGGAACCGCGCAGCGCAAAGGCGCTCAGCCTGCCCCTCCCCACAAAGCGTAGAGAGGGGACTGCCGTTACCCCACGCCGGCCTCAACCCGCGGAGAACTCGCTTTCCAACGAGATCGGCACCGCGCTCAGCGCCTTGGACACCGGGCAGTTCTTCTCCGCCTTGTGCGCCAACTCGCGGAACTGCGCTTCATCGATGCCCGGCACCACGGCCTTGAGCTTCAGACGAATCGCAGACAACTGCGGGCCGCCTTCCAGCGACAGGTCAACCTCGGCGCGGGTGTCGAGCGACTTCGGCGGGAAACCGGCCTCGGTCAGCTGCGCGGACAAGGCCATGGTGAAACAGCCGGCATGCGCGGCGGCGATCAGCTCTTCCGGATTGGTGCCTTTTTCATCGCCGAAGCGGCTGTTGAAGCCGTAGCGCGTGTTGTCGAGCAGGCCGCTCTGCGGCGTGCTGAGCTGGCCCTTGCCGGTCTTCAGGTCACCTTCCCAGTGCGCGGTGGCGTGACGCGAAATGCCCATGGTCAATCTCCTGCGTTCGAGGGGCGGCCAGCATACCCCGGCGCCGTTACGGGTTTGTGCGGCGCAACGGGCCGCTCGCGCCGGACGCGCTACATTGCCCGGGCCATGACCCCGCCCCGGCCCCTGCGGCTCGTTCCGCCCGCGGCCAGGCTTCCGGACGCCATGACGCCCCTCTCGTACCGGAGGAAAGGCTCATGTCCTACAGCACGCGCGACATTCGCAACGTGGCCCTCGCAGGCCACCCCGGCGCCGGCAAAACCACGCTGTTCGAAACCCTGCTGCATGCCGGCGGCGCCCTCCAGGCGGCAGGCAGCATCGAACGCGGCAACACGGTGTCCGACCACGATCCGGCCGAGCGCGAACGCGGCCACTCGATCGACAGCGCGATCGCGTCGATCGACGCGCCCGGCCTGCACCTCAACCTCATCGACACGCCCGGCTATCCGGATTTTCGCGGCGCCGCGCTGCCGGCACTGACGGTGGTGGAGACGGCGCTGATCGTGGTGGACGCGGCGCGCGGCATCCAGCACGGCACCCGGCGCTTCATGCAGCGCGCCGAGGGGCGGCGGTTGTGCCGGGTGATCGTGGTCAACAAGATCGACCAGGAAGGCGTCGATGCAGCCGCGCTGCTGGCCGACCTGCGCGAGGCGTTCGGCAACCAGGTGTTGCCGTTGAACCTGCCGGCCGGCGGCGGCCGCCGCGTGGTCGACTGCTTTGCCGGCGGCGCCGCCGACAGCCAGGAACACAGCGATGCCGGGCCGGTCGCGCAATGGCACCGCGCCATCGTCGACCAGGTGGTGGAGATCAACGAAACCGTGATGGAACACTATCTGGACGAAGGCGAGTCGGGCCTGTCGGCCGCGGAGATGCACGCTTCCTTCGAGCAATGCCTGCGCGAAGGCCACCTGGTGCCGGTGTGCTTCGTATCGGCCCGCACCGGCGTGGGCGTGGCCGAACTGCTCGGCATCTGCCGCGAGCTGCTGCCGAACCCGGAAGAAGGCAACCCGCCGGCTTTCGCCGCCGACGGCGAGGCAGTGGCGGTGAGCGCCGACCCGCAAGCCGCGGTGGTCGCCGATGTGTTCAAGATCGTCAACGATCCTTTCGTCGGCAAGATCGGCGTGTTCCGCCTGTACCAGGGCACGCTGGCCAAGGACATGCCGCTGCTGGTCGACGATGCCCGCAAGCCGGTGCGCGCCGCGCACCTGTACCGCCTGCAGGGCAAGGACCATGTCGCGGTGGACCAGGTCGTGGCCGGCGACATCGCCGCGATCGCCAAGGTCGAGGAGGTGCATTTCGATGCGGTGCTGCACGACCGCCATGAACAGGACCACCTGCACCTGGCGCCGACCAGCTTCCCGCCGTCGATGTTCGGCCTGGCCATCTCCCCGGCCAGCCGTGGCCAGGAGCAGAAACTGTCCACCGCGCTGGAGAAACTGTCGCAGGAGGACCCGGCGTTCCTGGTCGAGCAGCAGGCCGAGACCCACGAAACGCTGGTGCGGGGCCTGTCGGACCTGCACCTGCGGGTGATGCTCGACCGCCTGGCCAGCCGCCATGGCCTGGAAGTCACCACGCGGGTGCCGCGCATCGCCTATCGCGAGACGATCGGCGCGCCGGCCGAGGGCCACCACCGGCACAAGAAGCAGACCGGCGGCGCCGGCCAGTTCGGCGAAGTCTTCCTGCGCGTGGCGCCGCTGCCGCGCGGCAGCGGCTTCGAGTTCGTCGACGAGGTCAAGGGCGGCACCATCCCCGGGCAATTCATGCCGGCGGTGGAAAAAGGCGTGCGCCAGGCGGTCACCGGCGGCGCCATCGCCGGTTTCCCGCTGCAGGACGTGCGCGTGGTGGTCTACGACGGCCGCCACCATCCGGTGGACAGCAAGGAAGTGGCCTTCGCCACGGCCGGGCGCAAGGCATTCCTAGACGCGGTGGCGCGCGCCACCCCGCAGGTGCTCGAACCGATCGTCGACCTGGAAGTCAGCGCACCGGAAGCGCAGGCAGGCGATATCACCGGTGGTTTGGCGGCCAAGCGCGCGCGCATCCACGGCACCGACAGCCGCCACGGCGAGATCGTCATCCGTGCCCAGGTGCCGCTGTCGGAGCTGGAAGGCTATGCCGCCGAGCTGAAGTCGGCCACCGCCGGACAGGGGCGTTATAGCCTGGATTTCAGCCATTACGAGCCGGTTCCGCCAGGCGTCCAGCAGCGCCTGGTGGCCGCGCACCAGCCCGGCGCGGAGGACGACTGAGTATCGCCCGATTCGCGTTCGGCAGGAAAACGCTCCCGTCAATCGCTTTTTTATGGCTTTTTTTGTCGGTGCCCTATTGGCGGCACGCGATACTTGCCCTACATTTCGCGTTGCCGACGGGGTCGGCGCGACTCCACAACCCACCGATTACGGAACAGGACACCATGGCAAAGACCGCTAAGAAGGCTGCCCCGAAGAAGGCAGCGAAGAAAGTCGCCACCAAAACCGCTGCCAAGCCGGCCGCTCCCAAGCCGATCAAGGAAGCCCTGAGCAAGTCGGGCCTGGTCGCCCACATCGCCGAGGCCACCGCGCTGGCTGCCAAGGACGTTCGCGCCGTGCTGGCTTCGCTGGAATCGGCCGTGCACGCTTCGGTCAGCAAGAAGGGCGCTGGCAGCTTCACCCTGCCGGGCCTGCTGAAGATCACCGCCGTCAGCGTGGCCGCCAAGCCGAAGCGCAAGGGCATCAACCCGTTCACCAAGGAAGAGCAGTGGTTTGCCGCCAAGCCGGCCACCGTCAAGGTGAAGGTGCGCCCGATGAAGAAGCTCAAGGACGCCGCGATCTGATCGCCCCCTGGGTTTCTGCACTACCCGACGAGGCGGCCTTCTGGCCGCCTCGTTTTTTTTTGCTTCCTGCACGGCGCTACCCCACCCTCACTGCGCGGCGTCGTCTCCACTGCCATGCTGGGGCGGTCGAACGATTCCCGCGCACCCATGGTCCATCGCCCCGTCCGTTCCGCTGCCATCCGCTGGCGCAACCGCCTCGTCGCCCTGCTGGTGCTCATCACGCTGGCGGTAGCCGCGCGCTGGGCCTGGCAGCAACCCTTCGCCCTGCAGGCACGGCTGGCCTGGCAGCTCGCGCGCATGCCGGCGCCCAGCGCGCTGCCGATGCCGGTCGAGGGTGTGCGTGCGCGGCAGGTGGCCGACACGTTTGGGGCGCCGCGCGGCAGCGACCGTCAGCACGCCGGGGTGGATATCTTCGCGCGCGCCGGCACGCCGGTCCGCGCGACCACGCCGGGCATCGTGGTCGCGGTGCATGACCGTGGCCTGGGCGGGCGCCAGGTCTGGGTGCTGGGGCCGGCGCACGAACGGCACTATTACGCGCATCTGCGCGACTGGGCGCCCGGCCTGGCGGCCGGCGATATCGTTGCGCCGGGCGAGGTCATCGGCAGCGTCGGCAATACCGGCAACGCCCGCACCACGCCGCCGCACCTGCATTACGCGATCTATGGCCGCGATGGCGCGCGCGACCCTTTGCCGCTGTTGCGCGCAACGCACTGAACCGCACGCAGAGGCTGGAACACTCCGTCATGGGCGTCCGCCTCGTGCGGCGCGGCGGGCGGGCCTATCTTGGCTTCGCTCCCTCCCCCCTGTTTCTCCGGTTCCCCCATGACCTCCCAACGCTACCGCATCACCGTCACGCCGATCGCGGCCGACGGCCTCCCCGGCGCCGGCAACGCGCTGGAATTCGAGCAGCGCTCCAGCGACAACTGGATGCGCACCCTGGAAATATTCGAGCGCCAGCGCGGTGCGTGCGGCGACCGCTGCGCGGCCATGGCGGTGGCGATCGAGCTACTGAAGTCGGCGAGCGCCGCCCCTACGCAGGACCGCAGCATTGCCCAGCTGCGCCCGCAGGTGGATGCCTTGCTGGCGGCGGTCGCCCGCCTGCGCGCGCAGCCCTGAGCAGTGACCGCCGCGCGCCGCTACACTGCCGGCTTCCACTGGGGAGCGGGCGATGACGATCAGGCATGGGGCTTTGCTGTTCACGCGGTTTGGCTTGGCAATAGCGCTGGCCGCCGGCCTGGCGGGCTGCAGCTGCCACCGCACGCCCGATCCGCAGGCCACCGCCGAGGCGGTCGAACCTGAAGCAGCGGCCAGCACCGTCGCCGCTGACGACACGCCACCCGCCGAAGGCGAAACCGCCGCGCAGCGCCATGCTCGCGACGAAGCGTTTTCCGCTGCTGTCTCGGTGGTGCACCGCTACCTGACCGCGCTGCCCGGCACCCGGGCCGAGGCCGATGCCCTGTGGACCGGCGGGCGCCCCTCGCCAGTCCCCGACGACGCCAACCTGCGTTCGCTCGAAGGCCTGCAGAGCCTGCGCATCGAATCGGATGAGCCGCTGGCGCTGGACAAGGTCTCGCCGCCGGAAGCGGTGGAAGTGCCGGTTCGCCTGACTGCGCGCATGGCTGGCGGCAACCGCCACTACACCGGCTGGTATCGCGTGCGTCCGCGCGTGGGCGGCGATGGCTGGGAGATCACGTCGGCCTCCTTGCAGCCGGCGCTGGACTAGCCGGGCATCTCGCTCATAGTGGATTCACCGCGATGCGCCAAGGATGCACGCATCCCTCTGCATGGATCCGCCGATGACTTTCCGACTGACTTCCGCCCTCGCACTCGGCCTTGCGCTGATGCTGCCCCTGCATGCGCCGACCGCCTCGGCCGAGCCGCGCGTGCAGGGCTCGCAGGTGAGCGTGGAGGCCGGCGACGTCCAGCAATACCTGGCCGGCACCTTCCCACAGACGCATGACGCGCTCGGTGGGCTGCTGGAATTGACGGTGAGCCACCCGCAACTGGCGCTGCCGCCGGGCAACCGGCTCAACCTCGGCTTCGACCTGGCCATGGCCACGGCCGGCGGCACGCCGATGCAGGTGGGCAACGTCGCCCTGAGCAGCGCGCTGCGCTACGACACGGCCAGGCAGGGCTTCTTCCTAGACCAGCCGACGGTCGATCGCTTCACCCCGGCGCAGGCCGGCGGCAAGCTCGATTCGCGCACCCGCGAGCTGCTCAATGTCTGGCTCGCCGACTACGCCCGGCGCGAGCCGATCTACAAGCTCGACCCGGCCATTGCCAGCCTGATGGGTGCGCTGCAGGTCGAGTCGGCGACGGTGGAAAACGGCCGGCTGGTCGTGCATTTCAACCAGAACGTCGAACAGATGGTGCCGGCCTCGCTGCTGCAAGGCCGGTAAACGCGCTCGGTGTCAGTGCTGCAAGGCCTTCGCCACCGCATCGGCGAAGGCGGGAATGTCGCCGGGCTTGCGGCTGGTGATCAGCTGCCCGTCCACCACCACTTCGGCATCCTTCCAGCGCCCGCCGGCGTTGGACAGGTCGGTCTTCAACGAAGGCCAGGACGTGACTTCGCGATCGCGCAGCAGCCCGCTTTCGGCCAACAACCAGGGGCCGTGGCAGATCGCGGCGATCGGCTTGCCGGCTTCGGCGAACGCCTGTATCAGGCTCACGGCTTTGGGTTCGCGGCGCAGCGTATCCGGATTCATCACCCCGCCCGGCAACACCAGCGCGTCGTACGCGTCGGCACGCGCCGCGCCTAGGCCGAGATCGACCGGCACGTTGTCGCCCCAGTCGGTGTGTTGCCAGCCGCGGATCTCCTGCTTGTCGTCCGGGGCGATCACTTGCACGTTCGCGCCCCAGGATTCCAGCAGGCGCTTGGGCTCCTGCAGCTCGGACTGCTCGAAGCCGTCGGTGGCCAGGATGGCGATCTTCTTGCCTTGCAGGTCGTGCGCCATGTCGATCCTCCGTCATTGATTCAGGAGGACCGAGGCTGGCCCAGCCGGCGTTGCCCGGGCGTGAGCCGCGCGTGTGCGCGGCGTGGCCGTCAGCGCTTGGGCTGCAGCATGGTGCCGGTGCAGTTCTTCGAGCCGCAGCGGCATTCCCAGATCTTCTTCAGGCGCGGGGTGTGGCGCTCGCCCAGGGTGATGCCGTAGTTGTAGGTCAGTTCTTCGCCGGGCTTGATGTTGCGGATCGCCTCGATGAAGACCTTGTCCTTGCGGCGGTCCTCGCCCTCGGCTTCCTCGATCACCGCCTCGCAGTTCGGCGCGCAGCTGTGGTTGATCCAGCGCGCGTCGTTGCCCTCGTAGTTGGCGTCGATCACGTAGTCGTCGCTGAGGGTGAACAGGAAGGTATGGCCCGTTTCCACGTCGCCGGCGTCGTCTGCGTCCACTTCCTTGTGGGTGCGGCGGCGGCCCTTGTATTCGATGACGCGGTCACCTTTCTTGAGCGGCTGGACGGCGAACACGCCGTTGCCATGAATGCGGGACTTGCGGGCGGCGATCTTGCGCGACATGAAGGCTTCCATCCAGGGGGCCGCGCATTGTGGCCCGGGCGACACCGCCAAGCCAATCCCGGCGGCACCTCCGGCCGTTGGCTGAATGCCCGGCTTGGCCTCGCCGAGCCGAAAGCGTACAATTTCAGTCCGCTTTCCCTACCCCCACCCTGCCGCCATGCTGCGCGTCACCAAGCTCACCGACTACGCCACTGTCGTCCTGACGGTCCTGGCCGCGCGCGCGGACAAGGTCCTCAGCGCCAGCGAACTGGCCGAACAGGCCGGCCTGGAAGGCACCACGGTCAGCAAGCTGCTCAAACCGCTGGCCCAGGCCGGGCTGGTCGAGGGCCTGCGCGGCGTGCACGGCGGCTACCGCCTGGCGCGCCCGGCCAGCCAGATCACCTTGATCGAGATCGTCGAGGCGATGGAAGGCCCGCTGGCGATCACCGAATGCAGCCAGGACCACGGCCAGTGCGGCATCGCCCACACCTGCGGCGTGCGCTCGAACTGGCGCCTGATCAACGACGTGGTCGCCGACGCCCTGCGCGGGGTCACCCTGGCGCAGATGCTGCACCCCCTTTCCACCACCGGCGACGGCCGGCGACGTCTGATCGCCGCCCAGGTCGCCGCTTCCTGAAGCATAGGCAGCCCCCCCCATGGCCACCGAAGAAATCACCACCCCGCAGAACGCCGAGATCCTCGAACGGCTCGGCCGCCGCTATGAAGCGGGGTTCGTCACCGACATCGAATCCGACTCGCTCCCGCCCGGCCTGGACGAGGACGTCGTGCGCGCCCTGTCGGCGAAGAAGAACGAGCCGGAATGGATGACCGAATGGCGCCTGTCGGCGTACCGCCACTGGCTGACGATGCACGAGCCGCATTGGGCCAAGCTCGATATCGCGCCGATCGACTTCCAGGCGCTGAGCTACTACTCCGCGCCGAAGGGCCCGAAGTACAAGTCGCTCGACGACGTGCCCAAGGAACTGCTCGACACCTACGACAAGCTCGGCGTGCCGCTGCACGAGCGCGCCAGGCTGGCCGGGGTGGCCGTGGACGCGGTGTTCGACTCGGTTTCGGTCGGCACCACCTTCCGCAAGGAACTGGCCGAGAAGGGCGTGATCTTCTGCTCGATGTCCGAAGCCATCCAGGAACACCCCGAACTGGTGCGCCAGTACCTGGGCAGCGTGGTGCCGGTCGGCGACAACTACTTCGCGGCGCTGAACTCGGCCGTGTTCTCCGACGGCAGCTTCGTCTTCATTCCCAAGGGCGTGCGCTGCCCGATGGAGCTGAGCACTTATTTCCGCATCAACGCCGGCCATACCGGCCAGTTCGAGCGCACCTTGATCGTGTGCGAGGACAAGGGCTACGTCTCCTACCTGGAAGGCTGCACCGCGCCGATGCGCGACGAGAACCAGCTGCACGCCGCGGTGGTCGAGCTGGTGGTGCTGGAAGATGCGGAGATCAAGTATTCGACCGTGCAGAACTGGTACCCCGGCGACGAGGAAGGCCGCGGCGGCATCTACAACTTCGTGACCAAGCGCGCCGAATGCCGCGGCGCACGCGCCAAGGTGACCTGGACCCAGGTCGAGACCGGCTCGGCGATCACCTGGAAGTACCCGTCCTGCGTGCTGCTGGGCGACGACTCGGTGGGCGAGTTCCATTCCGTGGCGCTGACCCACCACCGCCAGCAGGCCGACACCGGCACCAAGATGATCCACATCGGCAAGCGCACCAAGAGCAAGATCATCAGCAAGGGCATCAGCGCCGGGCGCGGCCAGAACACGTATCGCGGCCTGGTCAAGGTCGATCGCAATGCCGATGGCGCGCGCAACTACACCCAGTGCGACTCGCTGCTGATCGGCAAGCAGTGCGGCGCGCACACCTTCCCCTATATCGAGGTGAAGAACCCCGATGCGACGGTCGAGCACGAGGCCACCACCTCGAAGATCAGCGACGACCAGCTGTTCTATTGCCGCTCGCGCGGCATCAGCCAGGAAGACGCGGTGTCGCTGATCGTCGATGGATTCTGCAAGCAGGTCTTCCGCGAGCTGCCGATGGAGTTCGCGGTCGAGGCCAAGAAGCTGCTGGAAGTGTCGCTGGAAGGCAGCGTCGGCTGACGTTGCCCCGGATCTTCCGGTCCGTCCGCTCCTGTTCCCCATTCCCAATTCGATTCCTTATTCCCATGCTGAAGATCAACAACCTCCACGCCAGCGTCGCCGGCAAGGAAATCCTCAAGGGCCTGTCGCTGGACGTGCAGCCGGGCCAGGTGCACGCGATCATGGGGCCCAACGGCGCCGGCAAGTCGACGCTGGGCAACGTGCTGGCCGGCCGCGAGGGCTATGAAGTCACCGAGGGCACGGTCGCGTTCGACGGCCATACGCTGCTGGACCTGGCACCGGAAGAACGCGCCGCCGCCGGCCTGTTCCTGGCCTTCCAGTACCCGGTGGAGATCGCCGGGGTGAACAACACCTACTTCCTGCGCGCCGCGCTCAATGCGCAGCGCAAGGCGCGCGGCCAGGACGAGCTGGATTCGATGCAGTTCCTCAAGCTGGTGCGGCAGAAGCTGGCCGTGCTGCACCTGAAGGACGAGCTGCTGCACCGCGGCGTCAACGAAGGCTTCTCCGGCGGCGAGAAGAAGCGCAACGAGATCTTCCAGCTGGCCGTGCTCGAGCCGAAGCTGGCGATCCTCGACGAAACCGACTCGGGCCTGGACATCGACGCGTTGAAGACCGTCGCCGACGGCGTCAATGCGCTGCGCTCGGCCGACCGTTCGTTCCTGGTCATCACCCACTACCAGCGCCTGCTCGACTACATCAAGCCGGACGTGGTGCACGTGCTGGCCGACGGCCGCATCGTCCAGACCGGCGGTCCGGAGCTGGCGCTGGAACTGGAGAAGCACGGCTATGCGTGGCTGAAGGATCGCGTCGTGCCGGAGACCGCGGCCTGATGAGCGCCCTGCTCGATTCCCTGGCCGCCGGCTTCCACGGCGACGCCCCCCGCCGCGCCACGCTCGACGAGGCCCTGCGCGACGGCCTGCCCGGCGCCCGCAGCGAAGCGTGGAAATACACCCCGTTGCGCTCGCTCGAACGGCGCAGCTTCGCGCCTTCGCCCGTCGAGGTCGCCGATGTCGATCCGCAGCAACTCGCCGGCATCCCGTCGCCGCGGCTGGTGTTCGTCAACGGCCGCCATGCGCCCTCGCTGTCGCAGCTCGACGGCCTGCCGGCCGGCGTGACCCTGCAGCCGCTGTCGGCCGCGCTCGCCTCGGGCGAAGAGGCCGCGCGCTTCCTCGGCCGGCGCTACGAGCGCAGCGACGAGGTCTTTGCCCGTTTCAACGCCGCACTCGCCGAGGAAGGCGTGCTGCTGCGCGTGGCCGAAGGCGTGCAGGCGGAAGCGCCGCTGCACCTGGTCTTCGTCGCCACGGCGGCCGCTGCCGACCAGGCCTGGCATCCGCGCCACCTGATCGAGCTGCGCCGCGACGCCACGCTCGCGCTGCTGGAACACCACCTGCATGCGGCCGACAACGCCCATCTCGGCAACACCGTCGCGCACATCCACCTGGCCCAGGGCGCGCGCTTGTCGCATGCCCGCGTGCAGGAGGACAGCAGCGCCTTCACCAGCATGCTGCGCACCGACGCCGTGCTCGCGCGCGACGCCGAATACCACCGCATCGACCTCGAACTAGGCGCCGGCCTTAGCCGCCATGAACTCAACGTGCGCCTGGAAGGCGACAACGCGCGCCTGGTCGCCAATGGCGTGCTGCTCGGCAACGGCCGCCGCCACATCGACACCCGCCTGGGCATCGAGCACATCGCCCGCGACACCGCCTGCGGCTTGACCTGGCGCGGCGTGGCGACCGATCGCAGCCGCGTGGTCTTCCATGGCGGCATCAACATCCGCCCCGGCGCCGATGGCACCGATGCGCGGCTGTCGAACAAGAACCTGCTGTTGTCGGCCAATGCCGAGATCGATACCCAGCCGGTGCTGGTGATCGACGCCGACGAGGTCCAGGCCGCGCACGGCGCCACGGTCGGCCAGCTCGATGCCAATGCGCTGTTCTACCTGCGTTCGCGCGGCCTGCCGCAGGCGCAGGCGCAGGCGCTGCTGAGCGCTGCGTTCTGCCACGAGCCGCTGGCCGCGCTGCCCGAAGGCCTGCGCGGCTTCCTTGCCGCCCGGCTCGATGCGGCCCTGGCATCGGCAGGCGTGGCATGAACGCGCCCGTTGCCGCCAGCGTGGCCGACACCCCGAACTGGGAGCGCGTGCGCAGCGATTTCCCGCTGTTGATGCGCCAGGTGCACGGCAAGCCGCTGATCTATTTCGACAACGCCAACACCGCGCAGAAGCCGCTGCCGGTGATCGCGGCGACCGACGAGTTCTACCGCCGCCAGAACGCCAACGTCAGCCGTGCGGTACACGCGCTGGGCACCGAGGCCACCGACGCCTACGAAGGGTCGCGCGCCAAGCTGGCGCGCCTGCTCAACGTGCGCACCGACGAACTGGTGCTGTGCAGCGGCACGACCTTCGCGATCAACCTGGTCGCCTATTCCTGGGCGCTGCCGCGGCTGAAGCCCGGCGACGTGATCCTGGTCTCGCGCATGGAGCACCACGCCAACATCGTGCCGTGGCAGCTGGTGGCCGAGCGCACCGGGGCCACGATCCGCGTGGCCGAGATCCACCAAGACGGCACGCTGGACCTGGACGCGCTGCGCGCGGCCATGACCGCCGAGGTCAAGCTGCTGGCGCTGGCCCATGTCTCCAACGTGCTGGGCACGGTGAACCCGGTGCGCGAGATCTGCCGCGAGGCGCGCAAGCGCGGCATCGTCACGCTGATCGACGGCTCGCAGGCGGTGCCGCACCGGCGCGTGGACGTGGCCGCGATCGGCTGCGACTTCTACGCCCTCACCGGCCACAAGATGTGCGGCCCCACCGGCACCGGCGCGCTGTGGGCGCGGCGCGAACACCTGCAGGCGATGCCGCCGTTCCTGGGCGGCGGCGAGATGATCAAGGAAGTCAGTTTCGAAGGCACGGTGTTCAACGAAGGCCCGCACAAGTTCGAGGCCGGCACGCCGAACATCGCCGGCTTCGTCGGCCTGGGCGCGGCGGTCGATTACCTCGAATCGGTCGGCCTGGCGCACATCGAGGCCCGCGAAGCCGAACTGCTCGCGCATTTGACCGAAGAGCTGCGGCGCGTCGAGGGCCTGCGCATCTTCGGCACCGCGCCGGACAAGGCCGCCGTGGTCTCGTTCCTGGTCGAGGGCGCGCACGCGCACGACCTGGCGACGCTGCTCGATCTGGAAGGCGTGGCGATCCGCTCGGGCCAGCATTGCGCCCACCCGTTGCTGCAGTTCTACGGCGTGGCGGCGACCTGCCGGGCCTCGCTGGCGTTCTACAACACGCACGCGGAGATCGAACGCTTCGTCGCCGCGCTGCGCAAGGTGCGCCAGCTGCTGGGCTGATGACCCGGCGGGCAGGCGCCAAGCGCTGCCCGCCTGCATGGCGCGCCGTTACAATTGCGCCATGCACACCCTGACCTTCCGTACCGCCACCGTCGCCGACGTAGACGCGCTCGTCGCCCTGGTCACCTCGGCCTACCGCGGCGACGCCAGTCGCGTCGGCTGGACCACCGAAGCCGACCTGCTCGACGGCACCCGCATCGAACCGGACCTCCTGCGCCAGGACATCCTGCGCGACCGCAGCGTGGTGTTGCTGGCCGAGCGCGACGGCCAGCTGATCGCCTGCGCGCACATCGCCGACGAAGGCGATGCCGGCTATTTCGGCATGTTCTCGGTCAGCCCGCGCCTGCAGGGCGGCGGCGTCGGCAAGCAGTTGATGGCCGAGGCCGAGCGCCTGGTGCGCCAGCAGTGGGGGCATGGGGTGATGCGGATGACGGTGATCGACGTCCGCGCCGAGCTGATCGCCTTCTACGAGCGCCGCGGCTATCGCCGCACCGGCATCACCAAGCCCTTCCCCTACGGCGACGCCCGCTATGGCACGCCGCTGCGCGACGACCTGCGCTTCGAAATCCTGGAAAAACCGCTGGCGGGCGAGCCGTGAGCGAGACCTGGACCTACGTCTGCAGCACCGCCGAGCTGCTGCCAGGCGAACTGAAGAATGTCTGGGACGAAGTCACCGACACGCCCATCGTGGTGTTCAACCTCGACGGCGCTTTCTACGCGTTGGAAGACCGCTGCAGCCACGAGGACTACGAGCTGTCGCCCGGCAGCTTCGACCCGGCCGAAGGCAGCATCGAATGCCTGCTGCACGGCGCGCGCTTCGATATCCGCGACGGCCGGCCGCTGTGCCCGCCGGCGTATTCGCCGGTGCCCAAGTTCCCGGTCAAGGTCGACGACAGCGGCGTCTGGACCCGCGACGACCGCGCCTGAGGCGGCACCGGGAACCGCCCGGCCCGCCCGGCGTGCATGCCCGCCCGTAAGCCCGCGTGACGACGTGTTGCAAACGATTCGCATTTGCTGAGACAATTGCCGGGTACGCCCAGCCCTTCTCGCCAGGCGCAATTCCAATTCGAAACGCTCCCGGCCCCCCATGGGCCGCCGGTTGTGTTCGGCCGTCTACAGGATCCGCAGACAGATGAGCATCAAGAGCCGCAAGCACGTCCTCCCCCGCGCCAGCAGCGCGACCACGCTGACCGCCGCCGCATTGCTGCTGGCCGCCCCCCTGGCCCACGCCGACGGCGCAGTCGACAACGCCAAGACGCTGGACAAGGTCAACGTCGAGGCCGAGCGCTCCAAGCGCTACCTGGTCGAAACGCCCGCCTCGCCGAAGTTCACCCAATCGCTGCAGGACACGCCGCAGACGGTCAACATCATCAGCAAGGACCTGTTCAACGAACAGGGCGCGACCACGCTGACCGAGGCCCTGCGCAACAGCCCGGGCGTGGGCACGTTCTATGTCGGCGAGAACGGCAACACCAGCACCGGCGACACGGTGTACATGCGCGGCTTCGATACTTCCTCCAGCATCTTCGTCGATGGCGTTCGCGACCTGGGCTCGATTTCGCGCGACGTGTTCAACATCGAGCAGATCGAAGTGACCAAGGGCCCAGCCGGCACCGACAACGGCCGCAGCGCGCCCACCGGCGCGATCAACCTGGTCACCAAGCAACCCTTCGGCAGCAATGCCACCAGCGCCTCGCTGACCGGCGGCGTCGATGGCCAGCGCCGCGTCACCGCCGACTGGAACCAGACCCTGGGCAACCCGGGCGCCGCCTTCCGCCTCAACGTGGTGGGCCAGGACAGCGATGCGGTGGGCCGCGACCATGTGCAGAACAAGCGCTGGGGCGTCGCGCCGAGCCTGGCGTTCGGCCTGGACGGCAACACCCGCTACTACTTCGACCTGCTGTACGTGAAGCAGGACAACGTGCCGGACGGCGGCGTGCCGACCATCGGCCTGCCGGGCTACTCCTCGCCGGACCCGGCGCGCCCGTGGCTGGCCACCGTGCCGAAGGTGGACACGGAAAACTTCTACGGCACCCGCCACGACCACGACGATGTCGAATCGAAGATGGCCACGTTCCGCTTCGAGCATGACTTCTCCGAGTCGCTCAAGCTGACCAACACCGCGCGCTGGGGCCAGAACGAGCAGGACTACATGCTCACCGCCTTCATGGTGACCGCGGCGAACCTGCTCACCCCGAACCCGGCCGATCCCTCGACCTGGACGCTGGCGCGCAGCACGCCGACGTTCAAGGACCAGCAATACACGATCCTGACCGACCAGTTGAACCTGCGCTGGGACTTCACCACCGGCAGCGTCGTGCACAACCTCAGCACCGGCATCGAGGCTACGCGCGAGGAGCTCAAGAGCTGGGGCGTGGCGACCAAGAGCGGCGCCTGGCCGGCGGCGAACCTGTACAACCCGGACTGGAACGTGGACGGCCTGGTCTGGGGCCGCAATGGCGCGCACTCCGAAGGCCGCACGACGACCTATTCGGCCTACGCGTTCGACACGCTGAAGTTCGGCGAAAGCTTCCTGGTCACCGGCGGCGTGCGCGTGGACCACTACGACACCGACTTCAGCAGCCTGGTCGCCTGCGGCGGCCGCGGCGGCCCGGTGTGCGGCACCCTGCCGGCCGGCAGCATCGTTCCGGGCGTGGATGCCAATGCCAAGGACACGCTGTTCAACTGGAAGCTGGGCGCGGTCTACAAGGCCAACGAGGACGTGAGCGTCTACGCCAACTATGCGATTTCGCAGCAGCCTCCGGGCGGCAGCGCGCTGGAGCTGAGCACCGCGGCCAACAACCTCAACAACCCCAACCTGGACCCGCAGAAGGCCAAGACCGCCGAAATCGGCACCAAGTGGAGCTTCTTCGACCAGGACCTGCTGGTGACGATGGCGCTGTTCCGCACCGACGTCACCAACGAGATCGCGCCGGACCCGACCAACCCGAATATCTACTACCAGACCGGCGAGAAGCGCGTGGACGGCGTGGAACTGTCGGCGGTCGGCCGCATCAGCGAGAACTGGTCGGTGTCGGCCGGCTACACCAAGATGGACGCGCAGGTGAAGCAAGGCACCAAGGTCGCCCAGGACGGCACCACCGACCTGGCCTACACGCCGGACAGCGCCTTCACCGCCTGGACCACCTACACCCTGCCGTTCAACCTGACCGTCGGCGGCGGCGTGCGCTACAGCGGCGAGATGAAGCGCGGCACCGACGGTGCGGTCGGCACGCCGGCCTACGTGAAGTCCTACACCGTGTGGGATGCGGTGGTCAGCTACCCGTTCAACGACCACTTCGACCTGCGCTTGAACGCGTATAACCTGTTCGACAAGGACTACGTGGGCGGCATCAACAAGAGCGGCTATCGCTACAGCCCCGGTGCCCCGCGCACCTTCACGCTGACGGCCAACCTGCGCTTCTGATCCGGCGCGCACGCCAACCGTCCCGACCGAGGACGCCTCCTTCGCGGAGGCGTCCGCCTGCAGGGGAAACCTCATGCTGCTGCACATTCCAGGCGTCCTGACGGCGGAAGAAGTCGCCCGCTTCCGCCGGGATCTCGACGCCGCCGAGTGGACCGACGGCCGCGAGACGGTCGGCGTGCAGGGCGCGCAGGTCAAGCGCAACCTGCAGCTGGCCGACGCCTCGCCGCTGAAGCAGCAGCTCGGGCAAGCAGTGCTCAAGGCATTGGCCCGCAGCCCGCTCTACTTCGCCGCCGCGCTGCCGCTGCGCACCGTGCCGCCGCGCTTCAACCGCTATGAAGGCGGCGGCCACTACGGCTTCCATGTCGATGGCTCGGTGATGACCGTCGCCGGCGGCGAAGGCCAGCCGCCGATCAGCGTGCGCAGCGACCTATCGTGCACCTTGTTCCTCAGCGCGCCGGAGGAATACGAAGGCGGCGAGCTGATCGTGAGCGACACCTATGGCGAGCACGAGGTCAAGCTGCCTGCCGGCGACCTCATCCTGTACCCCTCGAGCAGCCTGCATCGGGTCACGCCGGTCACCGCGGGCGCGCGGCTGGCGTCGTTCTTCTGGGTGCAGAGCCTGGTGCGCGATGGCCAGCAACGGCAGATGCTGTTCGAGCTGGATGCGGCGATCCAGGCCCTGACACAGTCCGGGGCAGACCGGGACGCGCTGCTGCGCCTGACCAACGTTTATCACAATCTGCTACGCACATGGTCCGACACCTGACGCGTGTCAATGCGGCAATTGCGATCGATTCGCACCTCACTAGAATGGCTGTTCCCTTCAACGCGGCGGTATCCGGCTTGTCCGACTCCTCTTCCGATCTGGCCACGCAACAGCAACGCCGCGGCTTCTGGCTGCGCACGCTGCACCAGTGGCACTGGATCAGTTCGGCGGTCTGCCTGGTCGGCATGCTGTTGTTCGCCGCCACCGGGTTGACGCTGAACCATGCGGCGTCGATCGAAGCCAAGCCGCAGGTCACCCATCGCCTGTTGGCGCTGCCCGCCCCGGTGCTGCAGCGCCTGCGCGGCCCGCAGGAAGGCAACGCACCGCTGCCGCCCGCCGTATCCGCGTGGCTGTCCGGCGAGCTGTCGCTGCGCATGGCGACGCAGCCCGCCGAGTGGTCGGCCGAGGAGGTCTACCTGTCGCTGCCGGCGCCCGGCGAGGATGCGTGGCTGAGCATCGACCGGCAAAGCGGCGCGGTCGAATACGAACGCACCGTGCGCGGCTGGGTGTCGTACTTCAACGACCTGCACAAGGGACGCCACGCCGGCCCGGCCTGGGGCTGGTTCATCGACCTGTTCGCCGTCGCCTGCCTGGTGTTCTGCATCACCGGCCTGTTCCTGCTGCAGATGCACGCGCGGCAACGCCGCATGACCTGGCCGCTGGTCGGCCTGGGCCTGCTGTTGCCGCTGCTGATCGCCCTGCTCCTCATTCACTGACCCACACCCGGAGACGCTGCATGCGCGCCACCCTCACCCTTACGCTCACCGTCGGCGGCCTGCTGGTCACCCCGGCCTATGCCGCCACGCTCGAGGTCAATGTCGAGATTCCCAAGATCGACGTCGCCGAGTACCACCGCCCGTACGTCGCGGTCTGGGTCGAAGGCGCCGACGCACAGGCCGCGCAGAACCTCGCGGTCTGGTACCAGAACAAGGGCACCGCCGAAGGCCCCGGCACCAAGTGGCTGCCGGACCTGCGCCAGTGGTGGCGCAAGAGCGGCCGCAGCACGCAGCTGCCGATCGACGGCGTCACCGGCCCGACCCGTCCGGCCGGTGCGCACGCGCTGTCCTTCAGCGAGGCGCAACTGCGCGACCTCAAGCCCGGGCAATACACGCTGGTGGTCGAGGCGGTGCGCGAGGTGGGCGGACGCGAACTGCTCAAGGTGCCGTTCCAGTGGGGCGCGGGCGCGCAACAGGGCGCGGCGCAAGGCAGCACCGAACTTGGCGCGGTGTCGGTGGCGGTGCGCCCGTAATCCGGCGCCCGCGACGACCCCGCCCCCTCCCTATCGATCAGACGAAGGAAATCCCATGAAGCGCAGTTCGCTCATCGCCGCGTTTGCCGCGGCCGCCGTACTCGTCCTGGCCCCCGCCGCGATGGCGCACAAGGCCTGGCTGTTGCCCTCGCAGACCGTGATCGCCGGCGAGCGGCCGTGGATCAGCGTGGATGCGGCGGTGTCCAACGACTTGTTCTATCTCAACCACATGCCGCTGCGGCTCGATGGCCTGGTGATCACCGCGCCCGACGGCAGCCAGGTGCAGCCGCAGAACGCGGCGACCGGCAAGTTCCGCAGCGTGTTCGATGTCGAGCTGACCCAGCCGGGCACCTACCGCCTGGCGGTGATCAACGCCGGCCTGATGGCGAGCTGGAAGCAGGACGGCAAGCCCAAGCGCTGGCGCGGCAACGAGGCCAGCTTCGCCACCGAGGTGCCGAAGGATGCGCAGGACCTTCAGGTGTCGCAGCAGTCCGGCCGGGTCGAGACCTTCGTCACCAGCGGCACGCCGAACGATGCCGCGCTCAAGCCCAGCGGCAAGGGCCTGGAACTGGTGCCGGTCACCCATCCGAACGACCTGTTCGCCGGCGAGGCGGCGACCTTCAAGCTGCAGATCGACGGTAAGCCGGCCGCCGGCCTGGAAGTCGAGATCATTCGCGGTGGCACCCGCTATCGCAATGCGCAGGACGAGATCAAGGTGACCACCGACGCGCAGGGCAGCTTCAGCGTGACCTGGCCGGAAGCCGGCATGTACTGGCTGGAAGCCAGCAGCGAGGACAAGAAGACCTCGATCAAGCAGGCCAAGCAGCGCCGCCTGAGTTACGTGGCCACGCTGGAAGTACTGCCGCAGTAAACGCTGTAGCCGGGCGGGCGCGCGTGCGCGCCCCGCCTGCGTTTCGCATGTCGAACGATCCCGCTACCGATCAGGAAGTCGCCGCACTGGGCGGCGCGACCATGGGCACGACCTGGCGCGCGCACCTGGCCGTGCGCCGCGGCCGCGACCTGCACGGCCTGCATGCCGGCATCCAGGCCGCGCTGGACGATGTCGTCGCGCAGATGAGCACCTGGGAGCCGTCTTCCGACATCAGCCGTTACAACGACGCCGCGGCCGGCAGCCGCCACGTGTTGCCGCCCGGCTTTGCCCGGGTGATGGACGTGGCGCTGGAGGTCGCGGCGGCCAGCGGGGGTGCCTTCGATCCCACGGTGGGTCCGATGGTCGCCCTGTGGGGCTTCGGCGCGGCGCGTGGGCCACTGCGCATTCCCGCCGACGACGCGCAGGCGGCCACGCGCGCGCGCGTCGGCTGGCAGCGCCTGGACTGGGATGCTGCCACTCGCCGCCTGCTGCAACCCGGCGGACTGGCCCTGGACCTGTCGGCGATCGCCAAGGGTTACGGCGTGGACGCGGTCGTCGCCTATCTGCGCCACGCCGGCGTGGCCGCAGCACTGGTGGAAGTGGGCGGCGAACTGCATGGCTACGGCCTCAAGCCCGACGGCCAGCCTTGGCGCGTGCTGGTGGAATCGGCCCCCGAGGAAGACGCCGCCGCCGCGCTGCCGCCGCGCGTACTGGCACTGCGCGGCCAGGCCGTGGCGACCTCGGGCGATCGCTGGCACCGCTTCGAGGTGGACCACCTGCGCTATTCGCATACTTTCGACCCGCGCGCCGGCCGCCCGGTCCCCGGCGCAGCGGCGGCGGTCACGGTGGTCGCCGACGACGCCGCGCGCGCCGATGCCTGGGCCACGGCAATGACCGTGCTCGGCGAAACCGAAGGCCTGCCCCTGGCCGAACGCCTGTCCTTGCCGGTGCGTTTCCTGCAGCGCGAACAAGGCGGCCTGCGCGAGCGCATGAGCACGGCGTTCGAAGCGCTGTTGGCAGCGGACGCATGAGCGCACGGGCGAACTGGAAAACCCGGCTCGGCAACGGCGTGCTCCTGCTGGCGCTGGTCCTGGCCGGCCTGGCCTTGTTGCGCCTGCATGTCGGCGCGCCGTGGTGGCCGGGCGCGGCCTTGCCCTGGCAATGGCAGGCGGCGGCTGGCTGCCTGCTGGCCTACGCCGCGCTGTGCGGCATCATCGCCTGGCGTGCGCGTGCGCGCCGTGGTCCGGCCACGAACGGATCGAGCCCGTTGCTCGTCGCCTGGGCCAGCCAGACCGGCTTCGCCAGCGAACTGGCCGAGCGCAGCGTGGCAGCCTTGCGCGGCGCCGGCGTGGCGGCGCACGCCATGCCTCTGCATGCGCTGGATGCGGAAACCTTGCGCACGGCCGAACGCATCCTGTTCGTGGTCAGCACCACCGGCGAAGGCGATCCGCCCGATCACGCGCTCGTCTTCCTGCGCCAGGTCCAACCGCACATCACGGCGCTGCCGCAACTGCGCTACGGCCTGCTCGCCCTGGGCGACAGCAGCTACGAGCACTTCTGCGCGTTCGGCCGCCAGTTGGACGATTGGTTGGCGCGGCACGGTGCGCACGCCTTGTTCGACCGGGTGGAGGTCGACAACGCCGACCCCGGCGCCCTGCGGCATTGGCAGTACCTGATCGGCCAACTTGGCGATGGCGCAACCCAGGCCGACTGGGAACGCCCGCAATACCAGGCCTGGCGGCTGCAGTCGCGCGAGCGCAGCAATCCCGGCGCCGCGGCCGGCGCCGCGTTCCGCCTTTCCCTGCAACCGGCGCACGGCGACTGGCCGCGGTGGCAGGCCGGCGATATCGCCGAGGTCGGTCCGCGCCATGACGAGGGGGCCGTCGCCGACTTCCTGCGCCTGCACGCACTCGAGGGCGAGCGCGTAGTGCGCGGACGCCCTCTGCGCGACTGGATCGCCAGTTCGCACTGGCCTGCTACGCCCGCGGGCGACGACCTGGACGCCTGGGTAGGCGCGCTGCAGCCCCTGCCGCATCGCGAGTATTCGATCGCCACGGTGCCGGGGGAGCGACGCCTCGGCCTGCTCGTGCGCCGGCAACTCGGTCCCGACGGCATCCCCGGCCTGGGCAGCGGCTGGCTGTGCGATCACGCCGCGATCGGCACCGACATCGCGCTGCGCATCCGCGCCAATGCCGGCTTCCATCCGCCGCCGCCGGAACAGCCCTTGATCCTGATCGGCAACGGCACCGGGATCGCCGGCCTGCGCGCCCACCTGGCCGCGCGTGCCGAAGCCGGCCTGCGGCGCAACTGGCTGTTGTTCGGTGAGCGCCATGCGGCCCACGACAACCATTTCGCCGCGGATCTGCAGCGTTGGCAGGCCGAGGGCGTGCTGGAACGCCTCGATGCGGTGTACTCGCGCGACGGCGGACCTTATCGCTACGTGCAGGACGCCCTGGCGGACGCCGCCGAGGCATTGCGCAGCTGGGTCCACGCCGGAGCCGCGGTGTATGTCTGCGGCAGCCTGCGCGGCATGGCGCCGGCCGTGGACGCGGTGCTGGAACAGGTGCTGGGCAGCGAGGCCCGGGAAAGATTGCTGATCGAAGGGCGTTACCGCCGCGACGTGTACTAGCTCGCGGCCGCGGCCGATTCGGACGCACGCGGTAGCACGCGAATCGCCAGCAGTTCGCCCGCACCGTGCAAGACGTGCCGGCGGCGCGGGCCGGCACCGAGCCATGCGCTATCGCCGGCCGCCAGCGGTGCCAGCGCCGCTTCCGACTCGAACGCCGCATGGCCGGCCAGCAGGTGGATGGCCCAGGCGACATCGGGCTCGGTGAAGAACAGCATCGGCCCGACCAGTGGCCGGTGCAGCAGCGTGGCTTCGATCAAGTCGCGTCGCCACATCAGGTTGAAGTCATGGGTCGGGCCGTCGACGAGTTCGCCGCGGACCTTGGCTTCGCCGGCAAAGCGCAGCCGCTGGTGCGGCGGCAGCAGCGGCACGCAATCGCCGCCCTCGAAGCACAGGCGCACGCCATTGCCATGCAGCAGCACGAGCTCGCGCTCGATGCCCGGGAACGAGGAAAAATCCGAATCCTGCTCGATCTCGGCGATCGACAGCCGCAAGGCCCACTCGGAGTCGGCGCCAAGGCGCAGGATTTCGCGCGTCCAGCCCTGCTGGTTGCGCCAGCGTTCGCGGCGGTAGTCGTGGGCGGGAATGACGTGGCTGGGGGTGTGCAGGGCATCCATGCGGGCATTCTGCCGCATGGCGGGAGAAGGAGTCGTGGTCCCAAAAAAGGAATCGCCCGGTCGCACATCCTGTGCGGCACCGGGCGGTCACGTCCTTGTCGGCATCCAGCCTTCCCCTAGACTTCCTGCCTAGATGATGCACGGCCACGCCTCCTGCGCTTAGCCGTATTCCTTGCGACTGCTGTCCTTACTGTCTGGTCACCGGCTCCGCCGGCTTGCCTGCATCCTTGCCTGCGTCCTTGGCAGATGGCGCAGCTCCCGCGCCGATCTCGATGAGGTCCCGATTCCGTTCGACAGTGCTCAGTCCAATCCCTTTGACCTGCGCCAGATCCTCGACGCTCTTGAAGGGCCCGTTGGCCTGCCGGTGTTCGACGATCGCCTTGGCCTTGGAAGGCCCGACATTCACCAGCACCTGGTCCAGTTCCTCTGCGTTGGCCTTGTTGATGTCGACCTTGGCGCCTGCCATGACGGGGGTCGAGATCAGCAGGCCGAGCACCAGGGCCCTTGCAGCGACGGCAAAAAACTTCATTGCAACACTCCTTGTGGCTTGGGTAGGTACGCCGGCGTTCCTTCCGGCCAAACCAGTGTCCCGCGCCACATGACCTCAGCCTATCGTCTGTCGCGGCCTGGCACAGCAGGTAAAGCGCGTGACGGCGTGTAGGGAAATACCTACCCCTGGTGACCGAGCGTAGAATGCCGGCCCTCGGCATCCACCTTCAGCATTTCCCGGAGTTCCCCATGGACAGCGTCAAGATCGGCCAATACCTCAGCGACAAATGGGACCAGGACATCGTCCCGCAGCTCGTCGAGTACATCCGGATCCCGAACAAGTCGCCGATGTTCGACGCCGACTGGGTGCAGCACGGTTACATGGACCAGGCGGTGGCGCTGATGGAGACCTGGGCGCGGGCGCAGGCGATCGAGGGCCTGAAGGTCGAGGTGGTGCGCCTGGAAGGCCGCACGCCGCTGATCCTGCTGGAAATCCCCGCCACCGGCGCCGAAACCGGCGATGACACCGTGCTGCTGTATGGCCACCTCGACAAGCAGCCGGAAATGACCGGCTGGGATCCGGACCTGGGCCCGTGGAAGCCGGTCCTGCGGGGCGACAAGCTGTACGGCCGCGGTGGCGCCGACGACGGCTACGCGATCTTCGGCTCGCTGGCCGCGGTGCAGGCGCTGCGCGAGCAGCAGCTGCCGCATGCGCGCTGCGTGATCCTGATCGAGGCGTGCGAGGAATCGGGCAGCTACGACCTGCCGGCCTACGTCGACCACCTCGCCGACCGCATCGGCAAGCCGTCGCTGGTCGTGTGCCTGGATTCGGGCTGCGGCAACTACGACCAACTGTGGTGCACCACCTCGCTGCGCGGCCTCACCGGCGGCAACCTCACCGTCAAGGTGCTCGAGGAAGGCGTGCATTCGGGCGATGCCTCGGGCGTGGTGCCGTCCAGCTTCCGCCTGCTGCGCCAGCTGCTGTCGCGCATCGAGGACGAGAAGACCGGCCGCATCCTGCTCGATGGCCTGCACGTGGACGTGCCGGCCGAACGCCTGGCCCAGGCCAACAATGCCGCGCAGGTGCTGGACACGGCGATCTTCGACAAGTTCCCGCTGGTCGAAGGGCTCAAGCCGATGAGCGATGACCTGACCGAACTGGTGCTCAACCGCACCTGGCGCCCGGCGCTGTCGGTCACCGGCGTCGGCGGCATGCCGGCGCTGGAATCGGCGGGCAACGTGCTGCGCCCGCAGACCGCGGTGAAACTGTCGCTGCGCCTGCCGCCGACCGCCGACGGCAAGCAGTGCGGCGAGCTGCTGAAGGAAGCGCTGCTGCGCGATCCGCCGAACGGCGCCCACGTCACCCTGGAGCTGGAAAAGGCCTCCACCGGCTGGAACGCGCCGGCGATGGCGCCGTGGCTGGCCCAGGCCATCGACGATGCCAGCCAGGCCTTCTACGGCAAACCGGCGATGTACATGGGCGAAGGCGGCTCGATCCCGTTCATGGGCATGCTGGGCGAAAAATTCCCCGGCGCGCAGTTCATGATCACCGGCGTGCTCGGACCGCACTCCAACGCGCACGGCCCGAACGAGTTCCTGCACATCCCGATGGGCAAACGCGTCACCGCCTGCGTGGCCAAGGTGATCGCCGAGCACCACGCCGCCTGCCTGCGCGGCGAGACCAGCGGTTCGCCGGTGGCCGCCGACAGCGGCACCCGCCACGGCGGCCACGGCTGCTGCTGAGGCCGATGACGGACGCAGCCCGGCCTTGCTAGGCTGCGTCCTTCTTCCCAGGCCCGGCAAGGGCAAGGACAGCGCGCATGGGCGGCTTGTTCGGCAGCGACAGCTGGCTCTACATCATCCTGGTCGGCTTCGTCGTCGGCCTGCTCGCGCGCTTCTTCTCGCCCGGTCCGCAGCGCCTGGGGTGCCTGCTGACGATCCTGCTCGGGATCGGCGGCGCGGTGCTGGCCGGCTGGTTCGGCCAGCACATGGGCTGGTATCGCGCGGGCGAGCCGGCCGGCTTCCTCGGCGCCCTGCTCGGGGCCGTGGCGATCCTCGCCCTGCTTCGATTGTTCAGCGGCCGCCGCTGAGCCACCCCATCCCCGCCGTCGCCGCGCCCGAGCTCCCGATGTCCGCAGACCCCGCCACCGACCCGCGCGCCGCGCAACGCCTGCAATGGCTCCGCCAGGTGCTTGGCGATCCCGAAGCCTCGCTGGCGCGCGCCTCGATCGATGCCGGCACGCGCAGCTATTGGCGCAGCGAGCCGGCGCAGCGGCCGAGCTGCATCCTGATGGATTCCCCGCCCGGCCTGGACGATCCCCGCCCGTGGCTGCGCATGCGCGAGCTGCTCGAAAGCGGCGGCGTGCGCGTACCGCAGGTGATCGCCAGCGACGTGGACGCGGGCTTCCTGCTGCTGGAAGACCTTGGCGGTCCGACCCTGGCCCAGGTCCTGGACGACGGCAACGCCGACGCCTTGTTCGACGCAGCCATCGGCCAGCTCTTGCGCCTGCAGCGGATCGCACCGCCGCCCGGCATGGGCGAATTCGGCGAGGCGCTGCTGCAGCGCGACGCCGGGCTGTTCGAAGAATGGTTCCTCGGCCGCCACCTCGGCATCACCCTGGACTGCGACGGCTCGGAGAACCTGGAACTGGTGCAGCGCCGCCTGATGGACAACGCGCTTGGCCAGCCGAAAGTGCTGGTGCATCGCGACTTCATGCCGCGCAACCTGATGCCGGTGGCCGATGGCCCGGCGGTGCTGGATTTCCAGGATTGCGTGCGCGGACCGGTCGCCTATGACCCGGTGAGCCTGTTCAAGGACACCTCGGTGAGCTGGCCATTGGCCCGCGTCGATGGTTGGCTGGCGCACTATCACGCGCGCGCGCTCGCGGCCGGCGTGCCGGTGCCGCCGCTGGCGCGCTTCACCCGCGATGCCGACTGGATGGGCGTGCAGCGCCATCTCAAGAACCTGGGCATCTTCTGCCGCCTGCACTACCGCGACGGCAAGCCCTGGTACCTGGCGAACATCCCGCGCTTCATCGCCTATCTCGACGAAGTGCTGCCGCGGCACGCGCAGCTGCAGCCGCTGCAGTACCTGCTCGACACGCGGATCAAGCCGGCCCTGGCCGCGCGCGCCGCGGCCGAGTCGGCCACGCTGTGAAAGCGCTGATCTTCGCCGCCGGCCTGGGCGAGCGCATGCGGCCGTTGACCGGCCACACACCCAAGCCGCTGCTGTTGGCTGGCGGCAAGCCGCTGATCGCCTGGCACCTGGAAAAGCTCGCCGCCATCGGCGTGCGGGAAGTGGTCGTCAACACCTCGTGGCTGGCCGGGCAATTTCCCGACACGCTGGGCGATGGCGCGCGCTGGGGCCTGCGCATCGACTACGCCTACGAGGGCGATACGCCGCTCGAAACCGGCGGCGGCATGCTCAATGCCCTGCCCCTGCTCGGCGATGCGCCGTTCCTGCTGGTCAATGGCGATGTCTGGAGCGATTACGACTTCGCCTTGCTGCCGCGCGAACCGAAGGGCCTGGCGCACCTGGTGATGGTCGATCCGCCGGCGCAGGCGCCGAATGGCGATTTCGCGCTGGACGACGCGGGGCGGTTGCACCGCGATGGCGCGCGCAAGCTCACCTATACGGGTATCGGCGTCTACCGGCCGCAGTTGCTGGATCACTGGCGCGATCACGCCGACGCCGACGCGGGCCTTGCCGCCAACGGCAAGGCCCGCTTTCCCCTGGCGCCGATCCTGCGCGCGCACATGGATAGAGGCGAGGTGGGTGGTGAACATCATGGCGGGCGCTGGACCGATGTCGGCACGCCGCAGCGGTTGGCGGAACTGGACATGCGGCTGCGCGACGGTGGCGGGAGTTCAAGCGGCGTCGCCAGCTGACGGATGGCAGTCGCGGCTGAAGCCGCTCCCACAGTGCACCCAGACGGTACACGCCGAGCGGATCGAAAAAGTTGTAGGAGGGGCTTCAGCCCCGACGAGCGAAGTCACAGCCGCGGCCGAAGCCGCTCCCACAGCGCACCCAGCCGGCACACGCTGAGCGGATCGAATGAAGCTGTAGGAGGGGCTTCAGCCCCGACGAGCGAAGTCACAGCCGCGGCCGAAGCCGCTCCCACAGCGCACCCAGCCGGCACACGCTGAGCGGATCGGAGAAGTTGTAGGAGGGGCTTCAGCCCCGACGAGCGAAGTCACAGCCGCGGCCGAAGCCGCTCCCACAGTGCACCCGGACGGTACACGCTGAGCGGATCGAAGAAGTTGTAGGAGGGGCTTCAGCCCCGACGAGCGAAGTCGCAGCCGCGGCCGAAGCCGCTCCCACAGTGCACCCAGACGGTACACGCTGAGCGGATCGAAGAAGTTGTAGGAGGGGCTTCAGCCCCGACGAGCGAAGCCGCGATCTCGCAACCCGCCCGCAGCGCCGCTAAAGCACGCTGCGCAAGAACGGCACGGTGATCCGCCGCTTCGCCGCCAGCGATTCGCGGTCCAGCCGGTCCAGCACCGCCACCAGCGCGCCCAGCTCGCGGCCGCTGTGGGTCAGCAGCCATTCGATCGCCGCATCGTCGATCACCAGGCCACGGCGCTGCGCACGCTCGCGCAGCACCGCCGCGCGGCCGGCGTCGTCCAACGCCGGCAACGCGATCCGCACGCATTGCGCGAGCCGCGAGCGCAGGTCCGGCAGGCCCAGCGGCAGGCCATCGGGCATGGCCCGCGCGGTATACAGCAGCGCCACGCCGGCGGCGCGCGCGCGGTTGTGGAAATCGAACAGAGCCACTTCATCCCCGCGGTTGCCGGCGATGGCATCCACGCCGTCGAGCGCGATCACTTCGTGCCCTTCCAGCGACTCCAACGCCTCGCGCAGGCGCCCGCCGGCAGCGACCAGCGGCAGGTAGGCCGCGCGCCGGCCGGCCTGCTCGGCGGCGGCGCACAGCGACAAGGCCAGGTGGGTCTTGCCGCTGCCCGATGCACCGGCCAGGAAGATCCAATCCGCGCGCGCGCCAATGGCAATCGCGCGCAGTTGCGCGATCACCCCTTCGGGGGCGCCGATGTAGGTCTCCAGGCGCTGGTCCGGCGGGTAGCGCAGGGCCAGCGGCAACTGCGGCACGCTCACGGCAGCTTCGGGTCCTTCGGTACTTCGATCAGCACCGCCTCGGCCGTGGCCGAGGTCAGCACGATTTCCGGGCCGCGCTCGCCCGCGTACAGCTCGCTTTCGGTATAGCGCGCGTGGGCGTAGCGCAGCAGCACATTGGCCACGGCCGCCACCGGCAGCGCCAGCAGCATGCCGAGGAAGCCGAACAACTGGCCGCCGGCCATCACCGCGAAGATCACCGCCACCGGATGCAGGCCGATCTTGTCGCCGACGATGCGCGGCGTGAGCACGTAGCTCTCCATCAACTGGCCGACGGTGAACACCACGCCCAGGCCGACCAGCAGCTTGAGGTCGAACCCTTGCGCCTGCACCAGCGCGGCGATCACCGCCAGCACCACACCCGTGGTGGCGCCCAGATACGGAATGAAGCTGATCAACCCGGCGAGCAGGCCGATCAACAGGCCGAGCTTCAGCCCGACCAGGGTGAGGCCGCCGGCATAGATGATGCCCAGGGCGATCATCACCAGGAACTGGCCGCGGATGAAGGCACCGAGCACGTCGTTGGATTCCAGCGCCAGGCCGCTCACCGTGCCGATGTACTTGCGCGGAATCACCGCGGCCACGCGTTCGACCAGCTTGTCCCAGTCGCGCAGGAAGTAGAACGTCAGGATCGGCAACAAGGCGATGTTGACCACCCAGGTCACCATCGCGAAACCCGACCGCGAGAGATAGCCGAAGAACGTCTTGGCCACGCCGCCGGCCTGCTCCCAGTGGCTGCGGATCCATTCGATCAGCCGCTCCGGGTCGAGCCAGCTCATCAGTTCCAGCCCGGTCTTGGCCTGGATCCACGGCACCGCGGTGCCGATGACCCAGTCGCGCATCTGCGGCAGCGCATTGATCAGGGTGACGATCTGGCGTTCGATCAACGGCACCAGGATCATCATCGCCAGCACTACGAGCAGCACCATCAGCACGAACACCAGGGTGACCGCGACATTGCGCGAACGCCCGGCGCGCTCGATCCGGTCGACCAGCGGGTCGCCCAGCCAGGCCAGCAGCAGCGCCAGCACGAACGGGGTCAGCACCGGGGCCAGCAACCACACCAGCCACAGCGCTCCCAGGACGGCGCCGGCCCACTTGAGCCGGCGCAGGAACTGGGCGATTTCCGCTTCCGGGCTGAGGATCATTTGAGCCGGAACTCCATGCGCTCGCCTTCCAGCCGCACCGGCCCATCGGTCGGCAGGGTCACCGCTTCGATCGGGCTGTCGCTGCCGAGCATGCGGGTCAGGCCGGCCGGGCCGGTGAGCAGGTCCAGGTCCAGTTCGAGGCGATCGCCACTGGCGCTGACCGGGCGCAGCGCGCGCACCACCGAGACGTTCTGCAGGGCGGCCGAGACGCGCAGGTAGTCGTCGGCGCTGCGCAGGCCGGTGATCACCGCGCGGTAGGTGCCGGGCACGCCGCTGTCGACTTTCTTGGCGTAGCGCTTGACCAGGGCATCGGCGGCACCGTCGGCGCCGCTGGCCATGGCGCGGCGGGCGTCGGGGTCGGTGATGGTCCAGGTCGCGAGCACCTTGCCGTCGTCGATGAAGGCCCAGTCGGCGGTCCAGCCGGCGCCGCTGGCACGGTAGAGCTTGCCGACCAGCTGCATCGGCGGGCTGTAGCGCGAGGAGGCGCGGGCCACCGCGCCGGTGTCCTGGCGCCAGATGGCGCCCACCAGGGCCTGTTCGGCGGCATCGCCACCGGGCAGGCCGAGGCGGAAACCGCGCTCGACCGCGCGGTCGAGCACGCTGCGCGCGGCATTGGATTGCTGCACGCCGACCAGCCGGGGGCCGCTGCCGTCGTCGATCGCCAGCCACAGCACCGGCTTGGGACGCGGCTGTGGCCAGACCGGCAGGCCCAGCGCGGCGACCAGGCCATCGACGTCGTCCTGGCGGAAGCGGGCGACCAGGATGGTGCGGAAGGTCGGCGCGCCGGTCGGCGAAGTGCCCTGATCCTGGCGGTAGTCGTAGCTTTCGACGTAGTTGGCCGCATTGCGCAGCGCCTGGCCGACGCCAGGCCGGCCCATCACGCTGCGGTCGCCGGACAGCTTGGCCAGCACGCTGCCGAGCGCGCGGGCCAGCGCCCCGGCGCGGTCGCCCTCGGCCTGGCTGTTCACGGGCACTTCGGCCTCGTAGGCGCCCTGGGCCTTGGCGACATCGCCCTCGGTGCGCAGATCGGCCTGTGCGGCCGCCACGGCCGGGGCCAGGCAGCTGGCAAGGAGTAGAACAAGGGCAAGACTGCGGCGCATCGCGAGTTCCATTGCTGGGTTCATCCAGGGGGAATTGTTGCCCGAATGGCCCCCGCGCGCCAACGCCGCAATGTCGGCTGCTAAAATCGACGGCCTTGCCGCCCAAGCCGCCCCCGCCCGTGACCAATCCGATTTCCAGCAAAGACGCCAGCAAAGACACCGCCGCCCCCTCGCCGCTGACCTACCGCGAAGCGGGCGTGGACATCGATGCCGGCAACGCGCTGGTGGAGCGCATCAAGCCGCTGGTCAAGCGCAGCTTCCGGCCCGAAGTGATGGGTGGCCTGGGCGGGTTCGGCGCGCTGTTCGACCTGTCGGGCAAGTACAAGGAGCCGGTGCTGGTCTCCGGCACCGACGGCGTCGGCACCAAGCTCAAGCTCGCCCAGCAGCTGGGCCGGCACGACACCATCGGCATCGACCTGGTCGCCATGTGCGTCAACGACGTGCTGGTGCAGGGCGCCGAGCCGCTGTTCTTCCTGGACTACTTCGCCACCGGCAAGCTCGACATCGACACCGCCGCGGCGGTCGTGGGCGGCATCGCGCGCGGCTGCGAGCTGTCCGGCTGCGCGCTGATCGGCGGCGAAACGGCCGAGATGCCGGATATGTACCCGCCGGGCGAATACGACCTGGCCGGCTTCTGCGTCGCGGCGGTGGAGAAGTCCAAGCTGCTCGATGGCGCCGGCGTGCGCGCTGGCGACGTGCTGATCGGCATCGCTTCCAGCGGCCCGCATTCCAATGGCTATTCGCTGGTGCGGCGGATCTACGAGCGTGCCGGCGCGCCGGCCGGCCACGTGCTGGAAGACGGCACCCGCCTGATCGATGCGCTGATGGCGCCCACCGCGCTGTACGTCAAGCCGGTGCTGGCCCTGCTCGCTTCGCACGGCGAGGCCATCCACGGCATGGCGCACGTCACCGGTGGCGGCCTGACCGAGAACATCATCCGCGTCATCCCCGAGGGCCTGGGCCTGGACATCCGCGCCGCCAGCTGGCCGCTGCCGCCGGTGTTCCAGTGGCTGCAGCACGAAGGCGCGGTGGCCGACAGCGAGATGTGGCGCACCTTCAATTGCGGCATCGGCTTCGTGCTGGTCGCCGAACCGGCGCAGGCCGCGGCGCTGGAACAGGCCATCGACGCGCAGGGCCTGGCGCATTGGCGCATCGGCGAAGTCGTCGCCGCCGGCGCTGGCGAACGCGTGCATATCGGCTGATCCCGGCATGACCACGCTGCCGCCGCTGCCCGCCCCGGTCGCTGCCGCCACGGCCGAAGACCTCTCGCAGCTGCGGCTGCTGGCGGTGTTCCATTACGTGGTCGCCGGCCTTACCGCGCTGTTTTCGCTGATTCCGACGCTCCACCTGGCCTTGGGCATCGCCATGGTCACCGGCGCCATGGCCGGGGACGATCCCGATGCCCGCTTCGCCGGCTGGTTCTTCATCGCCTTCGCCAGTGTCTTCATCCTGTGCGGCCTGGCGCTGGCCACGGCCATTGCCATCGCCGGGCGCAACCTGCAGCGGCAGCGTCGCCACACCTATTGCCTGGTGGTCGCCGGCCTGTCGTGCATGCTGATGCCGTTCGGCACCGTGCTCGGCGTGTTCACCCTGATCGTGCTGCTGCGCCCGGGCGTCAAGGCGCTGTTCGAGGGCACCACGGCCCCATGACCGCGCGTCTGGCGGTGCTGGCCTCGGGCCGCGGCAGCAACCTGCAGGCGATCCTCGATGCGATCGCCGCCGGCACGCTGGACGCGCAGGTCGCCGGCGTGTTCTCCGACAAGCCGGCTGCCGCCGCATTGCAGAAGTTGCCGCCGGACCGGCGCTGGGCGGCGCGCCCGCGCGACTACCCCGACCGCGAGGCCTTCGACCTGGCCCTGGGCGACGCCCTCGCCGCCTGCGCGCCGGACTGGATCGTCTGCGCCGGCTACATGCGCATCCTCGGCGAGCGCTTCGTGCGCCGCTTCGAGGGCCGGCTGGTCAACATCCACCCCTCGCTGCTGCCGCGCCACCGCGGCCTGCAGACACACGCGCGCGCGCTCGAAGCCGGCGATGCCGAACACGGCGCCAGCGTGCATTTCGTGATTCCCGAGCTCGATGCCGGTGCGGTCCTGGCGCAGGCGCGGGTGCCGGTGCTCCCCGGCGACGACGACGCCACGCTGTCCGAGCGGGTGCTGGCGCGCGAGCATCCGCTGCTGATCGCCAGCCTGCGCCTGCTGGCCAGCGGCCGCGTGCGTGAACAGCAGGGACAGCTGATGCTCGATGGTCAGTGCCTGTTTACGCCATTGCGACTAGATTCCGCCGGAACCCTCCGGGCCGTGGCGGACACATCGCCGTGACCTGGGCCCCGTCATCCTGAAGGCCCGTTTCCCGCCCCCATGCGCATGACCCGCCCCCGCCTCGCCCTGCTGGCCCTGCTGTGCTGCCCCATCCTGCCGGGCCTGGCGCAGGAAGTCGCGCCACAGGCCCTGCCCGCCGCGCCGGCCGCTACCCCCACCCTGCCGCAGGCCGGGTGGAGCGCCCCGGCGCTGGAGCCGTTCGTCGCCACCTACCAGGCCTTCTACAAGGGCAAGGAAGCCGGCGACGCCACCCTGCAGGTGACCCACGTCGACGGCGGCCAGTGGCGGGTGGACATGGCCGTGCGCGGGCGCAAGGGCTTCGCCAGCGTGCTGGGCCTGAACCTCGAACAGAGCACGGTGTTCGACGTGCGCGACGGCACCTACGTGCCGCTGACCCAGAGCACGGTGAAGAAGGCGCTGTTCTTCGGCAAGAAGGTCACCGGCGTGTACGACTGGAAGACCCATACCGCGCAATGGGACGGCGACCTGAAGAAGGAGCGCCGCCAACCGATCGCCCTGGAACCCGGCGACCAGAGCGCGCTGCTGCTGAACCTGGCGCTGATGCGCGATGCCAGCCCCGGCCGTGCGCTGGGCTACCGCTATGTCGACGTCGGCCGCGTGCGCCGCTACGAATACCGCGCCGCCGACGCCACCGAAACGGTGCAGGTGGGCGATTTGAGCTACGACGCGCTGCGGGTGTTCCGCACCAACGGCGGCGACAACGAAACCATTCTCTGGATCGCCAACGGGGTTCCGACTCCAGTGCGCATCCTTCAGCGCGACAAGGGCGAGGACGAGATCGACTTGCGCCTGGTCGAATACCAAGGAGTCTGATGATGAAGCGCCTCGCCCGTCCGTTTTCCCTGCTCGCCGCCGCGGCGCTGGCCGTGGCCAGCCTGCCCGCCCTGGCGCTGCAGCCCTTCACCGCCGATTACCAGGCCAACTACATGGGCGTGCAGGCCACCGGCACGATGACCCTGGCCTCGGCCGGCGGCGACCAGTGGCGCTATTCGCTGCAGATCCAGAACCCGATGGCCAACCTGAGCCAGAACACGGTGTTCGAGGACAAGAATGGCCAGCTGCGTCCGATCAGCAGCAATGACAGTTCCACGCTGCTGGTGAAGAAGCGCAACGTGCAGGCCAGGTACGACTGGGCCAGCAACCAGGCGACCTGGACCGGCGATGTGAAGCCCGAGCGCCGCGGGCCGGTGAAGCTGCAGCCCGGCGACATGGACGCGCTGCTGATCAACCTGGCGATGCCGCGCGACCTGGCCGCGGGCAAGGCCCTGACCTACCGCATGGTCGACGAGGGCCGGGTCAAGCCGATGACCTACCAGGTGATCGGCAAGGAGACGCTGACCGTCAACGGCAAGCAGCAACAGGCCACGAAGGTGTCGCGCGTGGATGGCGACAAGGAGTTGATCGCCTGGATCGTGCCCGGGCTGCCGGTGCCGGCGCGCTTGCTGCAGCGCGAGAAGGGACAGGATGCACTGGACCTGACGATCCGCTCGCTGAAGTAAGCGCGGCGCGATGCAAGCGAAAAGGCCCGCCAATGGCGGGCCTTTCCTTATTCCTGCTTGCCGAACTCGGTCCGGCAATCCACGCGGATCTGCTCGCCGCTGCCGCGCCAGTAGAAGGTGCTGCACTTGCGGTTGCCGTCCGTGGTGGTCTTCACCGCCACCGCGTAGAACGATTGCGCGATTTCGGTGCGGGTCGCGGTGCCATCGCCGTTCCAGTCCATGTCCTTGAACTCGACGCCCTGGGTGATCGCCATGCCGGCCCAGCCGGCCCAGGCCAGCCAGCCCAGGATCAGCAGGACCACCGCCAGCAGCACCTGCCGGCGCGGGGTGAAGCGGCCGCGCAGGATCATGCGATGCGCCGGATGATCGCGCCCAGCGATCCCAGCTTCTCCTCGATGTTCTCGTAACCACGATCCAGGTGGTAGATGCGGTCGATGGTGGTCTCGCCGTCGGCCATCAGCCCGGCCAGGATCAGCGAGGCCGAGGCGCGCAGGTCGGTGGCCATCACCTGCGCGCCGCTCAGGCGCTCGGCGCCGCGGATGATCGCGGTATGGCCTTCGACCTGGATGTCCGCGCCCAGGCGCAGCAGCTCGTTGACGTGCATGAAGCGGTTTTCGAAGATCGTCTCGTTGATCACCCCGACGCCGTCGGCCACGCAGTTGAGCGCCATGAATTGCGCCTGCATGTCGGTCGGGAAGGCCGGGTACGGCGCCGTGGTCAGGCTCACCGCACGCGGGCGCCTGCCCTTCATGTCCAGGGTGATGCTGTCCTCGGTGCATTCCAGCTCGGCGCCGGCTTCCTTGAGCTTGTCGAGCACGGCATCCAGCGTACCCGGGCGCGCGCGGCGCACGGTGACGCGGCCGCCGGTCATCGCCGCGGCGACCAGGAAGGTGCCGGTCTCGATGCGGTCGGGCAGCACCGCGTGGCGGCCGCCGCCCAGGCGCTCGACGCCCTCGATCACGATGCGCGGGGTGCCGGCGCCCTCGATCTTCGCGCCCAATGCGATCAGGCATTCGGCCAGGTCGACGACCTCCGGCTCCATCGCCGCGTTCTCCAGCACCGTGGTGCCTTCGGCCAGCACTGCGGCCATCAGCACGTTCTCGGTGCCGGTGACGCTGACCATGTCGAACACGTAGCGGCCGCCCCGCAAGCGCTGCGCGGTGGCCTTGATGTAGCCGTTCTCCACGCTGATGTCCGCACCGAGCGCCTGCAGGCCCTTGATGTGCTGGTCGACCGGGCGCGAGCCGATCGCGCAACCGCCGGGCAGCGACACCTCGGCCGCGCCGTAGCGCGCCAGCAGCGGGCCCAGCACCAGGATCGAGGCGCGCATGGTCTTGACCAGCTCGTACGGCGCGACATGGCTGTTGACCGAGCGCGGATCGACGGTGATGGAACTGCCGCGCGCCAGGGTGCCTTCATCGATGGTGACCGCCGCGCCCAGTTCGCTCAGCAGCTTCACCGTGGTGATCACGTCGTGCAGGTGCGGCACGTTGGTGATTTCCACCGGCGCGTCGGCGAGCAGGGTGGCGCAGAGGATGGGCAGGACGGCGTTCTTGGCGCCGGAGATGTTGACTTCGCCGTGCAGCGCATTGCCGCCGGTGACTACGATTTTGGCCATGGTGTCCGAAAGGATGAGGGTCGCGGGATCGCCGGGATCGGCGAGCTGTCGGGGCTCAAGCCCCTCCCACAAGGTCAAGGGGATTCTTCGGGGGTGAGGGTCTTCAGTTGCAGCGCGTGGATCGCCCCGCCCATCAGCTCGCCCAGCGTGGCGTAGACCATGCGGTGCCGGGCCAGCGGCAGCTTGCCGGCGAAGACCGGGCTGACCACGGTGGCCTCGAAGTGCACCCCATCGTCGCCGCGCACGTCCGCGCGCGCGTCCGCCAGGCCGGTTTCGATGAGTTTACGGATGGTTTCGGCGTCCAACGGGCTTTCCTAATAAAATGTAGGCCCATTCTACTCTCCGAGCGGGTTCCCGTATGGCCGTGTCGCCCTTGCCGCCCGAAGCCGTGAGCGATGCCAGCCTGATCGCCAGTGGCCGCCGCGTGGTCGAGATCGAGCAAGGCGCGCTGGCCGCCGTCGCTGCCCGGATCGGCCCGCCGTTCGCCGCTGCGTGCCGGCTGATCCTGGCCTCGCGCGGACGCGTGGTCGCCACCGGCATGGGCAAGTCCGGCCATATCGCGCGCAAGATCGCCGCCACCCTGGCCTCGACCGGCACGCCGGCGTTCTTCGTCCATCCGGGCGAAGCCGGCCATGGCGACCTCGGCATGATCACCGAGGCCGACCTGGTGCTGGCGCTGTCCTATTCCGGCGAGTCCGACGAAGTGCGGATGCTGTTGCCGGTGCTCAAGCGCCAGGGCAACCCGATCATCGCCATGACCGGCCGGCCGCAGTCCACGCTGGCCCTGGCCGCCGACATCCATCTCGACGTCAGCGTGCCGACCGAAGCCTGCCCGCTCGATCTGGCGCCGACCTCGAGCACCACCGCCTCGCTGGCGATCGGCGATGCGCTGGCGGTGGCGCTGCTGGACGCACGCGGCTTCACCGCCGACGACTTCGCCCGCTCGCACCCGGCCGGCAGCCTGGGCCGCCGCCTGCTGCTGCACATCACCGACATCATGCACAGCGGCGACGAACTGCCGAAGGTGCGCGAGGACGCGACGCTGAGCGCCGCGCTGGTGGAGATGAGCCGCAAGCGCCTGGGCATGACCGCCGTGGTCGATGCCGAAGACCGCCTGATCGGCCTGTTCACCGATGGCGACCTGCGCCGCGCCCTGGACAGCGACATCGACGTGCGCGCGGCGCACATCAGCGAAGTGATGACCCGCCAGCCGCGCACCATCGGCGCCGACCAGCTCGCCGCCGAGGCCGCGCGGCTGATGGAGGCCTACCAGATCAACGGCCTGATCGTGGTCGATGCGCAGCACCGCGCGGTCGGCGCCCTCAACATTCACGACCTGTTGCGCGCCAAGGTGGTTTAACCGCCCAATCCACGTCACGATGACGCACCTGACCCGCCACCGCGAAGACCTGATGCCCTACGCCCCGCTGCAGAGCCTGCCCGCCGACCTGGTCGCCCGCGCCCGCGGCGTGCGCCTGGCGTGCTTCGACGTCGATGGCACGCTCACTGACGGGCGCCTGTACTACGACCATGCCGGCAACGAGAGCAAGGCGTTCTTCGTCCAGGACGGCCTGGGCCTGAAGCTGCTGCAGCGCGCGGGCATCGAGGTGGCGATGATCACCGCACGCGCCAGCCTCTCGGCCGAGCAGCGCGGCCGCGACCTCGGCATCGAGGTGCAGATCGGCGTCGGCGACAAGGCGGTCGCGGTGCGCGCGCTGTGTGCGCGGCACGGCATCGCGGTCGACCAGGTCGCCTTCATGGGCGACGACCTGCCGGACCTGCCGGCGCTGGCGATCGCCGGCCTGGCGGTGGCGCCGGCCAATGCGCATCCGTGGATCGCCGAGCGCGTCCACTGGCTCACCCGCGCGCGCGGCGGCCAGGGCGCGGTGCGCGAATTCTGCGACGTGCTGCTGGCCGCGCAGGACCGCATCGCCACGACGCTGGCGGGGTACGGCGCATGAACTGGCGCCTCCTGGTGGGTCTGGTGCTGCTCGCGGTCGCCATCGTCAGCGGCTGGTCGGCGTGGCACAACCGCGAGCGCCCGGTCGAGCAAGTGGCCGACGAAAGCAGCGCCGACTACGTGCTGCACGACTTCGAGTTGATCAGCCTGGACAAGGACACCGGCAAGGAATCGGTGACCCTGCGCGCGCCCGAGGCGCACCGCAACCGCGCCGACCAGACCCTGGGCATCACCACCCCGCTGTTCCTGCTGCCCGACCAGCAGGGCCTGCCTTGGACGTTGCGCGCGCAGACCGGCTGGGTCAGCCCCAATGGCGACGAACTGCGCCTGCGCGGCGACGTCGCCGGCGACAGCCCGGCAGCGCCCGGCGTGGTCGTCACCACGTTCCGCACCACGTCGCTGGACGTATTCCCGCAGCAGCACCTGGCCCGCACCGCCGAACGCGTGACCATGACCCGCCCTGGCCTCAACCAGACCGGCGTCGGCTTCGAGGCCAACCTCCAGAACCGGCAGTACAAGCTCCTTTCACAGGTCAAGACCCGCTATGAACCGAATGCTGCCAAGTAGGCTGGCCCGTCCCGCGTTGATCCTCGCGCTGCTGATGCTGCCCCTGGCCGCAGCGGCCAGGACCACCGACCGCAACCAGCCGATGAACATCGATTCGGCCACCAACGACTGCAACCTCACCGACGACGACGGCAAGTGCCGCTTCACCGGCAACGTGGTCATCACCCAGGGCACGCTGGAAGTGCGCGCCGACAGCGCCGACGTCTTCCGCAAGGCCGGCGAGGTCGATCGCATCGTGCTCACCGGCCGCCCGGCGACGATGAAGCAGACCATGGACGATGGTTCGCCGATGAACGCCAAGGCCGACAACATCGAATACCGCGTCCGCGAGGACACCATCATCCTCACCGGCAACTACACCGTGGATTCGCCCAAGGGCAGCAACGCCGGCCAGCGCATGACCTACAACACCAAGACCGGCAACATGCAGAGCGGTGGCGATGGCACGCGCGTGCGCACGGTGATCCAGCCCAAGGTGCCGGCGGCGACGCCCGCCAAGCCGGAGAAGAAGTGATGCTGTCGGCCACCGGACTGCGCAAGCGCTACAAGCAGCGTGAAGTCGTGCGCGACTTCGGCCTGACCCTGGAAGCCGGCGAGGTCGTGGGCCTGCTCGGCCCCAACGGCGCCGGCAAGACCACCTGCTTCTACATGATCGTGGGCCTGGTCGAGGCCGATGCCGGGCGCATCGAACTGGACGGCCGCGACATCACCGCCGACCCCATGTACACCCGTGCCAAGCTCGGCGTCGGCTACCTGCCGCAGGAGCCGTCGGTGTTCCGCAAGCTCAGCGTGGCCGACAACATCCGGCTGGTGCTGGAGTTGCGCGAGGACCTCGATGCCGCCGGCCAGGAGAAGGAACTGGCCTCGCTGCTGGACGAATTGCAGATCGGCCATGTCGCCGAACAGCTCGGCGCCAGCCTGTCCGGCGGCGAGCGCCGCCGCTGCGAGATTGCGCGAGCCTTGGCCGCGCGCCCGCGGCTGATGCTGCTCGATGAGCCGTTCGCCGGCGTGGACCCGATTTCGGTCGGCGAGATCCAGCGCATCGTCACCCACCTCAAGGAACGCGGCATCGGCGTGCTGATCACCGACCACAACGTCCGCGAAACCCTGGGCATTTGCGACCGCGCCTATATCCTCGCCGACGGCGCCGTGCTGGCGCAGGGCGCGCCCGATGCCTTGCTCGAAAACGCGGATGTGCGCCGCGTGTACCTGGGCGAGCAGTTCCGGCTGTAACGACCGGCTGGCCGGCGCTCAACCGCCGGCCAGCACGCCCTCGACTTCCCGCACGGCGGGATCGGTGGAGAACACGAAGCGGTAGCCCTGCCCGGCATCGTCCGCCCAGGGCAGGACGGCGAAGGTGCCCGCGCCGACAGCGTCGCCCAACCCATCTTCCACCGTCTGCGCGAGATTGCCGCGGATCGCCCCAAGGCAATAGCGTTGGCCACACTCCAAGGTGGTCAGGTTGGCGGCGTTCTCCGACAGGAAGCGCTCCAACTTTGGCCCAAGCAAACGTTTGGCGCGGTACGCATCGGGGTCGGAAGCATAGGTCCATGCCACTTCGCGGGCCAGGCGGTCGAAGGTTTGCGACTCCATCAATGCTTGCGCCGCTTCAAGGCCGAGCGCATCACCCGGCAACAACCGCATTTCCAGGTCCTGCAGCATCTGCGCTGCCGGAGACGCGGCGGGGGGATGGGCTGCGCTTGCCGGCCTGGCGTTCCGCGGCGCCGAGGAGGCGCCAGGGGAACGCGTGCTTTCCACGAGGTTGGCGCTGCCGACCACGCGATGCGTCTCCACGCCAGCATCGGCGCCTGCCGAGAGCCGGGACGCAGCGTCTTTCCACAGCACAAACCCGCCCACCCCGACCAGCACCAGAACGGCGGCTGCCGTCATCGAAGCCTTGCCAAGTAAGTTCATCGCCTATCTCCGTAGGGTCGCGACGAAAGTCACCTTGACCTGCCTCCGCAACAATCGCGGATAAAAAAGACGCGCGGCGCCGAGTTTCGACCAAGTCGTCGGAAACATCTCAAGCCAGGCAACGGCGGTCCGATGCCGGTCCGCGGCAATCCCCTGCCTCGCTGCGCGGGCTTGCCTGCTTTGGCACGGTCAGCCATGCCGTATATCCTTCAGGCCATGGCACTCCCCGGCACCGCCCCGTGCAAGACCCGCGGCTCCAGGCCGCCCACACGCCTTTCCCACGTTCAGTGAGCTCATGAAGGCAAGGCTGCAGACATCGATGGGGCAACAGCTGGTCATGACGCCGCAACTGCGTCAGGCCATCCGCTTGCTGCAGATGTCCAGTACCGAGATCGAGCTGGAAATCGCCGAGGCGGTGGAGAGTAATCCGCTGCTCGAGTGGGCCGACGAGGCGCAGGCACCGGCCGAAAGCGCCAACGAAGGGGCCAACGAGGGCGAACCGGCCGCCACCGACGATTACGGCCGCGAGGCCGGGTCCGGAGAGGAGTGGACACCCGACGAAGGCAGCTGGGCCACCGGCGGCAGCGGTGGCGGCGGCGAGGACGACGACAACGGCAGCGCGGCCGAGCGGGTTGCCGAGCCGGAAACACTGGCCGATCACCTGCTGTGGCAGCTGCACCTGTCGCATTTGTCCGAGCGCGACCGCCGGATCGGCGCGGCGCTGATCGATGCGCTCGACGAAGACGGCTACCTGCGCGAGCCTTTCTCGGCGATCGCCGAAACGCTGGCGCCGGACCTCGTCGCCACCGAGAGCGAGATCCTGACGGTATTGCACCAGATCCAGCGCTTCGACCCGGTCGGGATCGGCGCGACCACGCTGGGCGAATGCCTGACGCTGCAGCTCGACGTGCTCGACCCCGACATCCCGGGCCGCGAACTGGCGCGACGCATCGCCGCCGGCCCGCTCGAACGCCTGCCGCGCACCGGGGCAGCCGGACTGGCGCTGGAGTTCAAGCTGCCGCTGGCCGAGGTGGAACAGGCCATCGCGCTGGTGCGCTCGCTCGACCCGCGGCCGGGCAAACAGCTGGCGCCGCTGTCTGCGGATACCTACGTCGTGCCGGACTGCGTGATCTGGCGCCAGCGCGGGATCTGGCGCGTCGCCCTGGCCGGACGCTCGCAACCGCGCGTGACCATTCACCGCGGCTATGAACAACTGATCCGCACCTGCGGCGAAGCCGATGCCGGCTACCTGCGTGGGCAACTGCAGGAGGCGCGCTGGCTGCTCAAGAGCCTGGAGGCGCGCGGCGAGACCTTGCTGCGGGTGGCCAACTGCCTGCTGCGGCACCAGGCCGGCTTCCTGGAATTCGGCGAACAGGCGCTGCGCCCGTTGACGCTGCGCGAGATCGCCGGCGAGCTCGGCCTGCATGAATCGACCATTTCCCGTGCCATCGCCCGCAAGTACGTGCGCACCCCGCGCGGCACCATTCCGTTACGCGCCTTCTTCGCCTCGGGAATCGATACGGACAGCGGCGGCGAAGCGTCCAGCACGGCCATTCAGGCAATGATCCGCCGGCTGATAGATACGGAAAACCCGCGTAAACCGTTGTCTGACGCCAAGCTGGCCGACCTGCTCAAAACTTCGGGCGTACCAGTGGCGCGGCGCACCGTGGCGAAGTATCGTGAGGCCATGAACATCTCCGCCTCCCACGAACGCGTCCGCATCGGTTGAACCCGCTCTGGCGGCGGGAAGTTCATAGACCCACCGAATCCAAAGGAGGTACCCGATGCGCATCGAGACGTACGGCCAGCAGATCGAAGTCACCCCCGCCCTGCGCGAGTACGTGGAAACCAAGCTGCAGCGACTGCAGCGTCATTTCGACCAGCACTGCGAAGTCCGCACCCAGCTGGCGCTGCGCAAGCCCGACCATCACGTCGAGGCCACCGTCAACCTCCCCGGCCGAACTTTGCACGCCGATGCCAGCGCGCCCACCATGTATGCCGCCATCGACCTGCTCGCCGACAAGCTCGACCGCCTTGTGATCAAGCACAAGGAAAAGAAACATGACCACCACGCGCGCGAGGTGCGCGACAATCTGGCGTGAGCTCCTCGCCAAAAGACGTCATGTCCTTGACTGACCTGATGGCGGCCGTGCGCACCGAGGTGCTGCCGGCCGCCGACCGCGACACCCTGCTGCAACTTGCCGCCGAACGCCTCGCCTGCCGCCAGTGCGGCCAGGCCGAATTGCTGGCCAGCCTGCGCGAGCGCGAGGCGCTGTGCAGCACCGCCCTGGGCCACGGCATCGCCATCCCGCATGGCCGCGCGCCGGGGCTGGAACGCCCCCGTGGCATCCTGATCCGCCTGCAGGCACCGGCCGACTTCGGCGGCGGCGAAGGCGTGGACCTGGTCTTCGCCATGGCCGTGCCCAGCCACTACACCCACGAGCACCTGGCGCTGTTGGCCGGGCTCGCCGAGCGCTTCGGCGACGCCCGCTACCGCCAGGACCTTCGCCAGGCGGCCGACGCGCCGGCGCTGCTTGCCCTGTTGACCCGCCCTTTCAGCCAGGCCCATGCTGCATGAACACGAGCATTTCCGCCCGCGAGTTGTTCGACCAGCAGCGCGAGCGCCTGGGCCTGCGCTGGATCGCCGGCAAGCAAGGCGAACACCGCGAACTGGAAGCCGGCGACACCGTGGCGCGGCGGCCTTCGCTGGCCGGCTACCTCAATGCGATCTACCCGAACAAGGTGCAGATCCTGGGCTCGGAAGAGCTCACCTGGCTGGATTCGCTCGACCCGCGGCTGCGCTGGGAGACCATCGAGAAGATCATCCAGTTCCAGCCGCTGGCCCTGGTGATCAGCAAGAACCAGCCCTGCCCCGAGGACCTGCGCGCCGCTGCCGACGAGTCCAACACGCCGCTGTGGGGTTCGCCCAAGCGCGGGCACGAGCTGCTCAACCATCTGTCCTACCACCTGGCGCGCACGCTGGCGCCGCGGGTCACCCTGCACGGGGTGTTCATGGAGATCTATTCGATCGGCGTGCTGATCACCGGCGAGGCCGGTTCGGGCAAGAGCGAGCTGGCGTTGGAGCTGCTCAGCCGCGGCCATCGCCTGGTGGCCGACGACGCCCCGGAGTTCACCCAGATCGCCCCGGACGTGCTCGACGGCACCTGCCCGGAACTGCTGCAGGACCTGCTCGAAGTGCGCGGCCTGGGCGTGCTCAACGTGCGCGACATGTTCGGCGACACCTCGGTGAAGAAGAACAAGTACCTGCGCCTGATCGTCCACCTCACCAAGCCCATGACCGAGCCGACCCCGCACGGCTACGAGCGCCTGACCGGCGACTCGGGCAAGCGCCATGTGCTCGACCTGGACGTGCCGCTGATCACCCTGCCGGTGATGCCGGGCCGCAACCTGGCCGTGCTGACCGAGGCGGCCACCCGCCTCCACATCCTGCGCACCAAGGGCATCGACCCGGCCGCGATGTTCATCGCCCGCCACAGCAACCTGCTCGAGCGCCGGCCATGAGTGCGGCCGCGCCGGTACTGGTCATCGTCAGCGGCCTGTCCGGCTCGGGCAAGTCGGTGGCGATGAAGACCTTCGAGGACCTGGACTACTACTGCTCGGACAACCTGCCAGTCGAACTGCTGCCCGAATTCGTGCGCAGCCGCCTGCGCGACCAGGCCCTGGGCGACCAGCGCCTGGCGGTCGGCATTGACGTGCGCGGGCGCACCGACCTGTCGCAGCTCTCGCGCTGGCGCGCCGCCGCGCAGGAGTACGGCATCGAAGTCACGCTGCTGTTCTTCGAGGCAACCGACGAAGCGCTGCTCAAGCGCTATGCCGACACGCGCCGCCGGCATCCACTGAGCCATCTGGGCCTGTCGCTGCCGGAGGCGATCGCGCGCGAGCGCGAGCTGACCGCGCCGCTGCGCGAGCGCGCCGACGCCATCGTCGACACCACCGGCCTGAACGTGCACCAGTTGCGCCGCCGCGTGGTCACCGACTTCGGCCTGGGCCACAGCGACAAGCTGTCGCTGCTGTTCGAGTCCTTCGCCTACAAGCGCGGCGTGCCGGCCGAGGCCGACTTCGTGTTCGATGCCCGCGTGCTGCCCAACCCGCACTGGGACCCGGACCTGCGCCCGCTCAGCGGCCGCGATGCCGGCGTGCGCGAGTACCTGGACCAGCAACCGGAAGTCGTGCGCTATGCCGCGCAGATCATCGACCTGCTCGACACCTGGCTGCCGCGCCTGGGCAACGACACCCGCAGTTACGTGACCATCGCCTTTGGCTGCACCGGCGGCAAGCACCGTTCGGTCTACCTGGCCGAGCGCATGGCCCAGCATGCGCGCGACCAGGGCTGGCCGGACGTGGCCACGTTCCATCGCGAGCTGGACTGAAGTCGCCGGAGACCCTCGCCCCCGCCCCTCGGCCCTGCCCTTCATCCCTGCTCTTCATCCCTGCTCTTCATCCCTAGGGCCCCAGCGGGAGAAGGTGCCCCGAGGGGCGGATGAGCGGCGCCGCCACCAGGCCGGCCAGGGATGCAGCATCCCGCGCAAAACGTCACCGGACGCTTTCGTCCCGTCACGCCGACCTGTTAACGTTTCGCTATGGCCTGTGGCATTCTTCTCATCACCCATCCCGGTATCGGCACTTCCCTGATCCAGGTCGCAACGAGCCTGTTGCGGCAGCTGCCGTTGAAGACCGAAGCATTCGAAGTGCCTTTCGATGCCGACCTGGACGCCTTGCTGCCGCAGGCTTCGGCGGCGCTGCGCCGGGTCGACCAGGGTGACGGCGTGCTGGTGATGACCGACCTGTATGGCGCCAGCCCCAGCAACCTCGCCGGCCGCCTGGCCCGGCTCGGTTCGCCGGTGCGGCGCGTGTCGGCGGTGAGCCTGCCGATGCTGCTGCGGGTGATGAATTATCCGGAACAGGGACTGCAAGACCTGCCCGCCACGGCGGCGGCGGGGACCCGCAATGGAGCGATTGTCGACGATGCTTGAACGTGAACTCACCGTATCCAACCGCCTCGGGCTGCATGCCAGGGCCACTGCCAAACTCGTGCAGACCCTGTCGTCGTTCCGTTGCAACGCGACGCTGGCGGCCAAGGGGCGCGAGGTCAACGCCAAGAGCATCATGGGCGTGATGCTGCTGGCCGCCGGCCAGGGCACGACGGTGGTGGTGCGCGTGGATGGCGAGGACGAGGCGCAGGCGCTGCAGGCGCTGGTCGAGCTGTTCGAGCGCCGCTTCGACGAGGACAGCTGAGCGTGCGCGGGACGGGCCGGCGCACCCCCAAGCTTCCGGCCCCGGGCTCGCGGGCCCAATCCGGTCTTCGCCTGCAGGGCCACGGCGCCTCGCGCGGCATTGCGCTGGGCCGTGCGCGGCTGCGCCTGCCGCACATACTGGAAGTCTCCGAACAGCGCATCGCCGCCGGCGCGGTGGAGCAGGAATTGGCGCGGCTGCATCGGGCGGTCGATGCCGCCCGCGCAGAAATGCATGCACTGCGCACCCGCCTGCAGGGCGTGATGGCGCGCGAGGTCGGCGAGTTCCTCGACCTGCACGCGCTGCTGCTCGACGACCCGGAGCTGCTGTTCGGCGTGGACGAACTGATCCGCAGCGGCCGCTACAGCGCCGACTACGCGCTGCGCCTGCAGCGCGACCGGCTGGCGGCGGTGTTCGACGGCATGGAGGACGCCTACCTCAAGAGCCGCATGGACGACCTGGACCATGTGATCGGCCGGATCCACGCCTTCCTGCAGAAGCGCGATCTCGACGTGGCCGGCATGGCCGGCGAAATCCTGGTGTGCGAGAACGTGGCGCCGTCGGAGCTGGCGCAGTTGCAGACCCAGGGCGTGGTCGGCATCGTCAGCGTGGCCGGCAGCCTGCTGTCGCACAGCGCGATCCTGGCGCGCAGCCTGCACCTGCCCTTGGTCGTCGGCACCGCCGAGGCGCTGCACCGGGTCAACGATGGCGATGCGCTGATCGTCGACGGCAACAGCGGCGAGATCATCATCGAGCCCACTGCCGCGGACCTGCGCGGCTACCACGAACGCCTGCGCACGCTGGCGCGCGAACAGCGCGAGCTCGGCCGCCTGCGCAGCAAACCCAGCCGCACCCGCGACGGCCACGACATCACCCTGCTCGCCAATGCCGAGTCGGTTGACGACGTCGGCCAGGCCCACGCGCTGGGCGCCGGCGGCCTGGGCCTGTATCGCACCGAGTTCCTGTTCCTGCAGCGCAACGAGCTGCCGTCGGAGGAAGAACAGTTCCAGACCTATCGCGACGCGGTGCTGGGCATGTCCGGCCGCCCCGTCACCATCCGCACCCTCGACCTGGGCGCGGACAAGGCCGACCGCACCGGCCTGGTGCTCGGCGACGAAGACAACCCGGCGCTCGGGTTGCGCGGCGTGCGCCTGTCGCTGGCAAGGCCGGAAGTGGCCGACGCGCAGCTGCGGGCGATCCTGCGGGCATCCGGCTATGGCCCGGTGCGCGTGCTGGTGCCGATGATCAGCTGCCGCGAAGAGATCGTGCTGCTGCGGCGCCAGCTCAAGCGCCTGACCGCGCGCCTGCGCGCCGAAGGTCACGAGATCGCCGAGCAGGTGCCGCTGGGCGCGATGATCGAAGTGCCGGCGGCCGCCATCGGCCTGGAGAGTTTCATCGACGATGTCGATTTCCTCTCCATCGGCACCAACGACCTGGTGCAGTACCTGCTGGCCGCCGACCGCAACCACGAAGGCCTGAGCGAACTGTACTCGCCGCTGCACCCGGCCGTACTGCGCCTGCTGCGCTACGTCATCGTCACCGCGCGCGCCCACGACACGCCGGTGGCGGTGTGCGGCGAGATCGCCGGCGACCCGCGCTTCGTGCCGATGCTGCTGGCCCTGGGCCTGACCGAACTGAGCCTGCACCCCGGCACGCTGCTGGAAGTGCGGCGCGCCATCCGCGCCAGCCATCTGGGCGAATTGACCGAGCAGTGCGCGCGCCTGCTCAAGGCGCGCGACCGCAAGAGCATCGAGAAGTGGCTGCTCGGCGTGGCCGCCGAAAACGGCTGAGCCCAGGGCGCGCGGCGAGGCTGTGATCGTCACGGCGCGCAGGCGATAATGCCGCGGCCGATCCCCGGCAGCGCACATCCCTGCGACCCCCGCACGTCCTCCAGGAGCAGTGATGGCCGAAGCCATTCGCCACGACAAGACCGCGCGCGCACTGCGGCTGCTTTCCGACGCCCTGGACAGCGGGCGGCTGGGCCCGGTGCGCCGCCTGGTCAACACGCTGGCGCCGGCGGAGATCGGCAACCTGCTCGAGTCGCTGCCGCCGGGCAAGCGCGAAGTGGTGTGGGGCCTGGTCGATCCGGAGGATGACGGCGAGGTCCTGCTGCACGTCGGCGAAGAAGTGCGCGAAAGCCTGCTGGCCGACATGGACACCGACGAGATCGTCGCGGCCGTCGAGGACCTGGATATCGACGACCTCGCCAACCTGGTCGAGGACCTGCCCGACACGGTCATCGACGAGGTCCTCAAGTCGATGGACCGCGAGAACCGCGAACGCCTGGAACAGGTGCTCTCCTATCCGGAAGACACCGCCGGCCGCCTGATGAACCCGGACGTGGTCACGGTGCGCGCCGACGTCAACGTCGACGTGGTGCTGCGCTACCTGCGCCTGCGCGGCGAATTGCCCGACCACACCGACCACCTGTTCGTGGTCAGCCGCCGCCATCAATACCTGGGGCGGGTGTCGCTGGCTTCGCTGGTCACCCACGAAGACAGCACGCCGGTCAACCGGTTGATCGACGGCGAACAGCCGGCCATCGACGTGGGCGAAAGTTCGCAGGAAGTGGCGCGGCAGTTCTCCGACCACGACTGGATCTCCGCGCCGGTGGTGGACGAAAGCAACATCCTGTTGGGCCGGATCACCATCGACGACGTGGTCGACATCATCCGCGAGCAGGCCGAGCACCAGGCGATGAGCGCCGCCGGCCTGGACGAGGACGAAGACATGTTCAGCCCGGCCCGGCGCGCGTTCCGGCGCCGCCTGATCTGGCTGTCGGTCAATCTCGGCACCGCCTTCATCGCCTCCAGCGTGGTCAGCGAGTTCGAGGCCACCATCGCCCAGTTGGTCGCCCTCGCCGCGCTGATGCCGATCGTGGCCGGCATGGGCGGCAACGCCGGCACGCAGGTGCTGGCGCTGATGGTGCGTGGCCTGGCGCTGGGGCAGATCGGCTCGTCGAACGTGATGACGCTGCTGAAGAAGGAGCTGACCGTCGCGCTGATCAACGGCGTCTGCCTCGGCGTGGGCCTGGGGCTGATCGTGCTGGCCTGGTTCAAGCAGCCGATGCTGTCGCTGGTGATCGGCACCGCGCTGACGATCAACCTGTGCACGGCCGCGCTCGGCGGCGTGCTGGTGCCGGTGACGCTCAAGCGCCTGGGCTTCGACCCGGCGCTGGCCGGTGGGGTGATCCTGACCACGCTGACCGACGTGATGGGCTTCCTCAGCTTCCTTGGCCTGGCCACGCTGATCCTGCTGCATTGAGCCGGGCCCGAGCGAAAGCCGGCGCGGGGCGAGCCCGGCGCCCACCGGCGGCAGCGCGCAAGGGCGCGGCGCCCCCTCCCTCGCGCGGGCGCCGCGCGGCGGACCTGGCCGCGCTGGCGCTGGTCGGCGCGCATGCCGGCCTGCTGTGGCTGATGGTGCTCGACGGCGTCCTGCCCACGGCAGTGGCCGGCGGCTTCGCCGCGCTGGCCCTGCTGACCTTCCTCGCCTACGCCGGCGACAAGCGCGCCGCGCGGCGGCAGGCACGGCGCACGCCCGAGACCGCCCTGCACCTGCTCGAACTGCTTGGCGGCTGGCCCGGTGCCCTGCTGGCGCAGCGCGCGCTGCGCCACAAGAACCGCAAAGCGTCCTAACAATGGGCGTTCTGGGCCTGCGTGCTGCTGCACGAGGCCACGCTTTGCCATATCTGGCGGCAGGCCGCGGGCAGCTGACGACCGCGCCGGGCCAAACCGAACAAAGCCGCAACGCGCCGGCGAAAGAACGCCCTCTGCACAGCGAGCGCGGCGATACTCATCGTTCGCAATCCCGGAACCGCGCATGCTCCGCCGCCAATTCCTGCTCGCCCTGGGGATGTCGATGCTCGCCGCCTGTGCCACCACGCCCGACAGCCCCCCGCGCGGGCATTTCGTCCACCGCGAGCTGGAACTGGAAGGCCGCGTGTACCGCTACCAGGTCTTCGTGCCCCTGGCCCGGCAGCAACAGTCCGGGCCCCTGCCCATCGTGTTGTTCCTGCATGGTTCGGGCGAGCGCGGTGGCGATGGCTACAGCCAGACCGAATCGGGCCTGGGGCCGTATCTGCGCGAACACGCCACGACCTTCCCGGCGCTGGCGGTCTTCCCGCAGGTACCCGAGGACGAGCAGTGGATGGGCATCAATGCGCGCATGGCGCTGGCCGCGCTGGACGCGGCCAGCGCGGAATTCGCCGCCGACCCCGCGCGCACCTACCTGACCGGCATGTCGATGGGCGGCTACGGCGCCTGGGAAATCGCCCTGATGCAACCGAAGCGCTTCGCAGCGCTGGTGCCGATCTGCGGCGCCCTGCACTCGCCGCGCAATGACGAAGACCAGCTCTACGTCAGCGAGGTGGCCGGCGCGCGCGACCGCTATGCCGCGGTCGTCCAGCGGCTGCGCACGGTGCCGGTGTGGATGTTCCATGGCGCGCAGGACGACCTGGTCCCGCCCGGCGACGATCGCCGCCTGTACAAGGCCGCGCGCCTGGCCGGTGCGGACATGCGCTATAGCGAATACCCCGATGGCAACCACAACGCCTGGGACGCCACCTATGCCGACCCGCGCATGTGGGCGTGGATGTTCGACAAGCGGTTGAAGGACGTGCCGGCGGGTTGAGGCGCGGGCCTTGACCGGCCCCCGGCATTGGCCGAGCCTTGGGGCCGGCGCCACCGCCAGGGACAGGGGACCGCATGCGCAAGACCGTCATCGCCGGCCTGCTGGCCGTTGCCGTCGCCACGCCCACCCTCCTGGCGCAAACCTTGATCCAGACCTCGACGCTGTCGCCACGCAACGAAGCCGGCGTGGGACGGCAGTACCGGCCGGTCGTGGTTGCCGCGCGCCGCCAGGCCATGAACGGCGAGCCACAAGCGGCCATCGCTGCGCTCGCACCGGTGATCGCCTATTGCGATGCGCAGCAGCAGCGGCCCAACCTGCGTTTCGTCAGCGTCGCCAATGCGATGCAATACGACCGCTACATGCGCGCGCAAGACGGCACGCCGGTCGAATGGCTGGACATGGCCTGCACGCATTCCTATTACTACACCGGCTACGCGCTGGTCGAACAACGCCGCTTCGAACAGGCCCTGCCCTACCTCGGCAAAGCGGTGACCCTGGCCCCGTATTTTCCGGATGCGCTCAACGAGCGCGGCCTGGCGCTCAACCAGCTCGGGCGCCTGGACGAAGCCGAACACAGCTACCGGCGAGTGCTGGCGCTTGGCGAGGTAGAGCCCGAAGCGGCCAGCGTGGTGCCGCTGGCCTGGCGCGGTATTGGCTATGCGCTGATCGAGAAGCGCGACTGGGCCGGTGCGCGCGCGGCTTACGAGAAATCGCTGGCGCTGGACCCCGGCAACCCGACCGCGCTCAACGAGCTGGCGTACATCGGCAAGAACGAGCCGAAGTGAGGGGCATCTTCGACTTCGCCGCCGCCAATCGCCGTGCGGCGGCGGTCAGCGCGCCCGGCGCAGCCGCCGCGCGACTTCGCTGACCAGCGCAATGGCCGCGGTCAGCGACGCCATCGAGATGAACTGCATCCGCGTGTCCGGCGTGGCAATCAGCAGCACGAAGATCAGCGCCAGGATGGCCAGCGCCAGCACCGTCAGCCACGGGTAGCCACGCATCCGGAAAGGCAGGCGCGTGCCGTCGCGGTCGGCGCGGGCACGCAGCACCAGTTGGGCCAGCAGCGAGATCGTCCACACCAGCAGGCAGGTGGCACCGACCACGTTCAACAGCATCGGCAGCACGCGGTTCGGATACAGCAGCTCCAGCACCGCGGCCACGAAGCCGAAGGCGACGCTGGCCAGCACGGCCGCCACCGGCACCTTGCGCGCGCTGGTGCTGCCCAGCCAGCGTGGCGCTTCGCTGCGCTGGGCCAGCGAGAAGATCATCCGCGAGGCGCCGTAGAGGTTGGCGTTGAGGGCCGACAGCAGCGCGATGACCGCGACCAGGGTAATGCCGGTGGCCGCGCCCGGGATCGCCGCGGCCTGCAGCACGGCGGCGAACGGCGACTTCAGCGCCTCGCTGGTCCACGGCACGATGGCGATGATCACGCTGAGCGAGCCGATGTAGAACACCAGGATGCGCCAGGCCACGGTGCGGATGGCACGGGCGATGCTGCGCTCCGGGTCGGCGGTTTCGGCCGCGGCCACCGCTACGATCTCGGTACCGCCGAAGGCGAACACCACCACCAGCAACGCCGCGCCGACGCCGGCCAGCCCACGCGGCGCGAAGCCGCCGTTGGCGGTGAAGTTCGACAGGCCCGGCGAGGTGGCGTGCGGCAGCCAGCCGGCCAGCAAGGCGAGGCCGATGACGATGAAGCCGACGATCGCCACGACCTTGACGATGGCGAACCAGAATTCGAACTCGCCGAAGTTGCGCACGCCGAGCAGGTTGATCGCGGTGAAGGCGAGCATGAAGGCCAGCGCCAGCAACGGCACCGGCAAGGCCGGCCAGACCGTGGCCAGCAGGCCGGCGGCGCCCACTGCCTCGGCGGCGATGACGATCACCAGCTGCACCCACCACAGCCAGCCGACGGTGGCGCCGGCGGTCTGGCCCATGGCGTCGGCGGCATACACGGAGAAGGCGCCGCTGGTGGGCTTGGCCGCGGCCATCTCGCCCAGGGCGTTCATCACGATGATCACCAGGGCACCTGCGACCAGGTAGGAGATCAGTACTGCGGGGCCGGCGGCCTGCACGCCCACGCCGGAGCCCAGGAACAGGCCGGCGCCGATCGCGCTGCCCAGGCCCATCATGATCAGCTGGCGCGGCTTGAGCGCGTGGCTGAGGCGTTCGGGGGCGGCGGCGGTCGGCTGGGTCATGGGTACGGGTGTGGTTGCGGTGAACGGGACACGATACGCGGTGGGGTCGGTTTGCGCCTAGCCGCAGTGCGGGAAATTTGGGGGTGTTGCGGGGGTATGGTGCGGTGAGTCCGTGGGCTTGCGGTGCGGGCCCCGTTCCGGCGGGGAGGGGGTTCGCGCTGTCGACAGACGTCCATGTGCTGACGCCATCGCCGTGGGCCATCCTTGGCCCACTGAACCCCCTCCCCGCCGGAACGGTGCAAGGCGCGTCAGTGTCCCCACTTCGATGTGCGCGCAACGGGGGGGTGGGGAGAAATGTGTTCGTCCCCATTTCCATCGCGATCTGACGGCTGTTGACTTCGAGCGCCCTACCCCACGTGCTCGCGCAGCGCCGGCAGGTAGCGGCGGCTGCAGGGCAATACGCTGCTGTCGTCCATGTGGATGCGGGCGTCGCCGCTGTCTACCGGTTCGATCGAGACGATGCGGCGCAGGTTGACCAGGTAGCTGCGATGGACCCGGACGAAGGTCGCCGGGTCGAGGCGGGCTTCGATGGCCGCCATGGTGCTGCGCAGGGGGTAGTTGTGGCCGCGCAGGTGCAGGTTGACGTAGTTGCCGGAGGCTTGCAGCCATTCGATGTCGGCGGCGGCGACGAGGAAGTCGCGGCCGAGTTTGCGCACCAGGAAGCGCTCGGGCCGGTCGATGGACTCCAGCGGCAGGCCTTCGTCGGGGGCGTCGAACAGTTTGGCTTCGCCTTGCAGGCGGCGGCCGAACCAGGCGGCGGCGTGCATGGTGATCACCAGCAGGGCGAAGGTGCGCACGTCCTTGAGGTATTCGTAGCCCCAACGCACCCACGGGTCGCCGAAGTCGTAGTGGTCGCCGGCCAGGGCGTAGACGGCCTTGCGCAGGGCGACCATGCCGGCTACGTGCAGCAGTGACCACAGCACGCTGCCGGCCAGGTACAGCGGCAGGCGGCGGCGCCAGTTGTCGGCGTGCAGGGGCCAGCGTTCGCAGGCGCGCAGGATGAAGGGCAGCAGGGCCAGCGAGACGCTGACGCTGGTCAGCTCCCAGGTCAGCAGTTGCCAGGCCGCGAACGGCACGCCATCCATGATCGCGGTGGCGGTGTTGCCGAGCGCGGCGGCAAGGAAGATCCCGACCCACAGGGCGATCACCCAGCGGCGGCTGCGGGGGGCGGGGGCAGTGGAGGGCTGGTCGGCGTCGGCATCGACGGCGGGGGCGGCGGGCGGTGTGTCGGCAGGGCGGCTCATGCCGCGCATTCTAGGCAATGTGGTGGCGCGGCCGGCCCTGCGCCGTCCCGCGGGGGCCGCGATTCGTCCCTGGCTCCCGGCCGGCGGTCACTTGCGGGGCCAGCCGCGTGCGCCGGCCGGCCACGATGGCGCCTCCCACCTTCCGGAAGCCGCCATGTCCCGCCGCTACGACATCGACGCCCTGCGCGTCATCGCCTTCGGCCTGTTGATCCTCTACCACGTCGGGATGATCTACGTCGCCGACTGGGGATTCCACATCAACAGCAGCCATATGTCCGATTGGCTGCAATGGCCGATGCTGGTGCTCAACCGCTGGCGCATGCCATTGCTGTTCATGATCTCCGGCATCGCGCTCGGCCTGATGCGGCCGGCCTCGCTGTCGCGCACCGCGCTGCTGCGCAGCTGGCGCCTGCTGCTGCCGCTGCTGTTCGGCATGTTCGTGGTCGTCCCGGTCCAGCCCTACTGCGAGGCGCTGGCACATGGCCGCATCGCCCCGGGCTTCGGCATCTTCCTGCTGCGCTACTGGCAGGTGCGGCCATGGCCGCCGGGCACGTTCACCGGCGCCGAGTTCGGCATTACCTGGAACCACCTCTGGTACCTGGCCTACCTGTGGCCGTACACGATGCTGCTGCTCGGCCTGCTCGCGCTGCTGCGTCGCCCGGCCTTGCAGGCGCCGCTGGCCCGGCTACGTGCGGTGCGGGTGCCGGCCCTGGCCTGGCTGCTGCTGCCGGTGGCGTGGGAGTCGGTGAACCTGCTGTGGGTGATGCCGCGTTGGGAACCCACCCATGCGCTGTTCGGCGACTGGTTCGTGCATGCCGAATCGCTGCCGCTGTTCCTGCTCGGCTATGCGGTCGCGCGCCAGGAGGCGTTCTGGGCGCAGCTGCGCCGCTGGCGCTGGCTCACCCTGGGATTGGCGGTGCTGTGCATCGGCACCGAGCTCGGCCTGAAGGCCGCCGGCCAGCATCACCTCGAAGTACACGGCCTGTGGGCGCGGTTGCCCTGGGCCGCCATCGAACGGATCGCCCGCGCCGGTTACAGCTGGACCGCACTGTTGGCGATCTTCGGCTGGGGCCAGGTCTGGTTGAACCGCCCGTTCCGCTGGCTGCCGTATTGCACCGAGGCGGTCTATCCCTGGTACATGCTGCACCAGAGCGTGATGATCCCGCTGGCGCTGTGGCTGATGTCGATGCGGCTCGGCCCGGTGCTGGAACCGCTGTTCGTCGTGCTCGGCACCGTGGCTGGCTGCCTGCTGCTGCACGAGTTCGTGGTTCGGCGGATTGGCTGGCTGCGGCCGTGCTTCGGGCTCAAGGCGAAGCCGGCAACAACGGCCGCTCGCCCCACCCCCGCGCCGGCCCTGTGCTGAGACGGCGCGGGCGCGGCGGTCAGCCGGCCAGGTCGAGCTGGTTGTCCGAGCGGTCGGCATCCGGCAGCTTGGCGTCAGGGTCCAGCCGCACATGCAATACCTTCTGCTGGGTCGGCACGCGCACCTGGGGGGCCGCCTGCTGCAGCCAGGCCTCGACCGGCACGCGCTGGTCGAGGTGGCTGCCATCGGCCAGGTCGATGCGCAGGGTCGCCGGCATCACCAGCTTCTGCCGGCTGCCCAGGGTGACCAGCAGGCCCTTGGCCGGATCGCCATCGACGTACTTGGCCTCGCGCACGCCCATGTCCAGCTGCCAGTTGTGGAAGTACCAGCCGCGCCACCACCACGACAGGTCCTCGCCGGACTCGCTTTCCATCAGGCGGAAGAAGTCCGACGGCGTGGGATGCTTGAACGCCCAGGTGGCGATGTACTTGCGGAACGCCGGGTCGAAGCGCTCCGGCCCCAGGATCTGCTCGCGCAGCAGCACCAGGCCGAGCGCGCCCTTGAAGTAGGTCAGCGGATGGCGGTATTTCTCGCTGGTGGCGTCGGCGCTGGCCATCAGCGTCGGCGCGTCGGCATCGGCCAGCAGCGGCAGGATCTCGTCCACCGGATTGCCGCCCTTGGGCGCGTACTCCGAATCGCGCTTGGGCGCGTATTCGCCGTGGTTGAAGGCGTCGGAGGCGTAGATGTCGATGAAGGTGTTGAAGCCTTCGTCCATGAAGGCATGCCGGCGCTCGTTGGAACCGACGATCATCGGGAACCAGGTGTGGCCGATCTCGTGCGCGCTGATCCAGAACAGCGGCTTGCCGGCATCGTCCATGCCGTCGAAGACGATGCCCGGGTATTCCATGCCGGCGCCATGGCCACCGAGGTTGACCGCGACCGGCCATGGATACGGATACCACTGCGAGAAGTGTTCGATCGCGCCTTTCACGTATTCGGTGGAGCGGTTCCACTTGTCCGCGCCCACGCCTTCGACCGGGTAGACCGACATCGCCAGCGCGTGCCGGCCCTGCGGCAGGTTGATGCGCGCCGCGTCCCAGACGAAGGCGGGCGAGGCGGCGAAGGCGACGTCGCGGGTGTTGGCCATGTGGAAGCGCCAGGTGCGCGTGCCGCTGCGGGTCGGGCGGCTGGCCGGGTCGCGCACTTCCTCGGGCGTGCGGATCAGCACGGTGCGATCGCTGGCGGCGGCCTGGCGCAAGCGCTCGCGCTGGGTGGCGGTGAGCACGTCCTGCGGGTTGACCAGCTCGCCCGAGCCGGCGACCAGGTAATCCCAGGGCACGGTGACGGCGTAGTCGAAGTTGCCGTACTCGAGATAGAACTCCGAGCCCAGGTAGGGTTGGGTGTCCCAGCCGCGCAGGTCGTCGTAGACGGCCATGCGCGGATACCACTGCGCGATCTCGAAGATCTCGCCGTTGCGGCTCGGGGTGACGGCGGTGCGGCCGCCCCAGGTGCCGGGGATGTCGTAGTCGTAGCGCACGTGCAGCTTCAGTGCCTGGCCCTGCCCCGGCAGCGGCTGCGGCAGGTCCACGCGCATCCGGGTGTCGTCGACCAGATAGTGCGCGGCCACGCGCTTGCCCGCGCGCTCGACTTCGACCGCGGCGATGCGCAGACCGTCGGTGGTCTCGCTGCGGCGGCCGGGGCGGGCGGCGCTGGCGCGCGAGTCGGCGCGGTAGATGTTCTGGTCCAGCTGCAGCCACAGCACGTCCAGCGTGTCGGGACTGTGGTTGGTGTAGGTGATGGTGGCCTCGCCGGACAGGCGGTGCGCGGCCGGGTCGATGGTTGCGCGCAGGTCGTAGTCGGCCCGGTTCTGCCAGAACATCGGGCCGGGCACGCCGCCGCCGCTGCGGAAGGCATTGGCCTGCTGCGGCAACTGCAGCGGTGCGAACAGTTCGCGCGGATCGAAGCGGTCCGGCTCGGCGGCATGGGCGATGGCGGAGAGGGCCAGGCAGGCCAGGAAGGCCAGCTGGGAGCGCAGCGACAGGCGCATCGGCGGATCCGGAAAACGAGGGAACGGCCATCGTAGGCAGTGGGGCCCTTGTGGGCGCACTGCCATTGGTCATTGGGCGGTGTCTTTTGTTCTTCTGCAGGAGCGGCTTCGGGTGGTCTTGGGCCGTCAACCGCGGCTGCCATCTGAGGGTTCGTGGCTCCGTTCGTCGGGGCTGATGGCCCTCCTACAATTTCTCCGGCAGGCATTGCATGGGACCGGCTGGGTGCACTGTGGGAGCGGCTTCAGCCGCGACTGCCATCTGACAGATCGCGACTCCGCTTGTCGGGGCTGAAGCCCCTCCCACACCTTCTTCGGCAGGCATTGCGCGGGACTGTCTGGGTGCACTGTGGGAGCGGCTTCAGCCGCGACCGCCATCTGACAGCTCGCGACGCCGCTTGTCGGGGCTGAAGCCCCTCCTACAATTTCTCCAGCAGGCATCGCGTGGGGCCGGCTGGGTGCACTGTAGGAGCGGCTTCAGCCGCGACCGCCATCTGACAGATCGCGACTCCGCTCGTCGGGGCTGAAGCCCCTCCTACAATTTCTCCAGCAGGCATCGCGTGGGGCCGGCTGGGTGCACTGTGGGAGCGGCTTCAGCCGCGACTGCCATCTGACAGCTCGCGACGCCGCTCGTCGGGGCTGAAGCCCCTCCTACAATTTCTCCAGCAGGCATCGCATGGGGCCGGCTGGGTGCACTGTAGGAGCGGCTTCAGCCGCGACTGCCATCTGACAGATCGCGACTCCGCTCGTCGGGGCTGAAGCCCCTCCTACAATTTCTCCGACAGGCATCGCGCGAACTGTCTGGGTGCACTGTAGGAGCGGCTTCAGCCGCGACCGCCATCTGACAGATCGCGACTCCGCTTGTCGGGGCTGAAGCCCCTCCTACAATTTCTCCAGCAGGCATGGCGTGGGGCTGGCTGGGTGCACTGTAGGAGCGGCTTCAGCCGCGACCGCCATCTGACAGTCCGCGACGCCGCTCGTCGCACCCTCAGCCCAGCAGCGTTTCCAGCACCGCCATGCGCACGGCCACGCCATTGGCGACCTGGCGCAGCACCCACGACTGCGGGCCGTCCACCACCTCGTCGGTGATCTCGACACCGCGATTGATCGGGCCCGGGTGCAATACCGCCGCATCCGGTGCAGCAGCGCGCAGGCGTTCGGCCGTGAGGCCATAACGCGCGTGGTATTGCTCCAGCGAAGGCACTAGGCCTTCCTCCATGCGTTCGCGCTGCAGGCGCAGCATCATTACCGCGTCCACGCCTTCGAGCATCGCGTCCAGGTCGTCGCCGACCCGGCAGCCGTCCAGGATGCCGTCGTCCGGCAACAACGCGGCCGGCCCGCAGACGCGGATTTCACCGGCGCCCAGCGTGCGCAGGGCATGCAGGTCCGAGCGCGCCACGCGCGAGTGCTTCACGTCGCCGACGATCAGCACCTTGAGCCGGGAGAAATCGGCGCCCTTGGCCTGGCGCAAAGTCAGCATGTCCAGCAGGCCCTGGGTGGGATGGGCGCTGCGGCCGTCACCGGCATTGATCAGCGCGGTGCCCTCGCCGGCTTCGGCGGCCAGCCGCGCGACCGCGCCGTCTTCGGGATGGCGCACGACGAAGCCGCGCACGCTCATCGCTTCGAGGTTCTTCAGCGTGTCGCGGTCGGTTTCGCCTTTGCGGGTCGAGGAGGTCGAGGCGTCGAAATTCAACACGTCGGCGCCGAGCCGCTGTGCGGCCAGCTGGAACGAACTGCGCGTGCGCGTGGACGGTTCGAAGAACAGCGTGCAGACCGCGCTGCCGGCGAGCACGTTGCGCTTGCCGACGCGGCCGACCGCGGCGTCGCGGATCTGGCCGGCGCGGTCGAGCAGTTGCAGCAGCGTCGCGCGTGGCAGGCCTTCGAGGGTGAGCAGGTGGCGCAGGTGGCCGTCGGAGTCCAGTTGTAGGGTCATGGTCGAAGGGGCGGTTCTAGGGAAGCGGTTGGGCCTGGTCCGGCGCCGACAGCCAGCGCTCGATGATCACCGCGGCGGCCACGGCGTCCAGGGCCTCGGCATCGCGGCGGCGCTTGCGGCCCTCGGCGCGGTCGCGCGCGAAACGCTGCGCGGCCTCCACCGAGCTGGAACGCTCGTCCACCAGCATCACCGGCAATTTGTAACGCTCGCGCAGTTGGCGGGCGAAGGCATGGGCGCGCTTGCGTGCCGGCTGGTCCTGGCCTTCCAGGGTCAGTGGATCGCCGACGATCAGCCCGCCGGGGCGCCAGTCGCGGTGTACGCGATCGAGCGCGACCCAATCCGGGCCCGCCTCGCGCACGTCGATGACGGCCACGGCGCGGGCGCCGGCACCCAACGCGCTGCCCACGGCCACGCCAATGCGCCGCGAGCCGACGTCGAAGCCGAGCACGGTGGCGTCGCTGCGGATCGCGGGCGCCTCAGGCATGCCCGCTGTAGTCGGTGAGCCGGAACAGGTCCACGCCGATGCGCCCGGCCGCGGCCTGCCAGCGCTGGCCCAGCGGTTCGTCGAACAGCAGCTCGGCATCGGCCGGCGCGGTCAGCCAGCTGTTCTCGCCGATCTCCAGTTCCAGTTGGCCGGCGCCCCAGCCGGCACAACCGAGGGCGACCAGGGCGCGCGCCGGTCCGGTGCCGTCGGCCATGGCTTCGAGCACGTCGCGCGAGGTGGTCAGGTAGAGGCCATCGCCGAGCGCGAGGCTGGAATCCCAGGGCAGTCCGTCGTGGACGACGAAGCCGCGCTCCGGATGCACCGGGCCGCCACTGAGGACGACGCGCTCGCGCAGGTCCTGGTCGTCGGTGTCGATGCCCATCTGCCCGAGCACCTCGCCCAGGGTGTACTCGGACGGGCGATTGACCATCACGCCCATGGCGCCGTTGTCGTCGTGCTGGCAGATCAGCGCGACGCTGCGCGAGAAATTCGGGTCCGACAGCGCCGGCAGCGCGATCAGGAGATGGCGGGTGAGGTGGGTGGCCGGCGCGGACATGGGGTCATTTTAGGGCCTGTGGGTGTGGAGTGCGTCATTTTGGGCTGCAGTGGCTGATCGGATTGCCTTGGACCAGCGGCGGCGCCCGCGGACAGGCCCGGAGGCAACGCGCTGCGTTGGCCGAAAATCCGCCAAGCGCCTATCCTTCATCCATGAGCGGATACTGCGACATTGCCCCGGGCCATCCGGTCCACGGCCACTACCACGACCACGAATACGGATTTCCGCAACGCGACGAGGCCGAACTGTTCGAGCGCCTGCTGCTGGAGATCAACCAGGCCGGGCTCAGCTGGGAGACGATCCTGAAGAAGCGCGAGGGCTTTCGCCTGGCGTATTCGGGTTTCGATGTCGATGCGGTGGCGGCCTACGGCGAGGCCGACATCGCGCGCCTCATGGCCGACCCGGCGATCATCCGCAACCGCCTCAAGGTGCTGGCCGCGATCCACAACGCCCAGGTCATCCAGGGGCTGCGCGCCAGCCATGGCGGCTTCGCCGCCTGGATCGACGCGCACCACCCGCGCAGCAAGGCCGAGTGGGTGAAGCTGTTCAAGAAGACCTTCCGCTTCACCGGCGGCGAGATCACCGGCGAATTCCTGATGAGCCTGGGCTATCTGGCGGGCGCGCACCGCGCCGATTGCCCGGCGTTCGCGCGCATCGACAGGCTCGGCCCGCCCTGGCGCCACGCCTGAGCAGTGTCCACGCGGCCTGCACGGTCCCGCCACGCGCGCTTACGGCGCCGTGGCCAGGGTGGGCGCATGAGCATTCGGATCGGCATTTCCGGTTGGCGCTATCCGCGTTGGCGCGGGCGCTTCTATCCCCCGGGGCTGGTGCAACGGGAAGAACTCGCTTACGCGGCACGCTGCTTTCCCAGCATCGAGCTCAACGGCTCCTTCTATTCGCTGCAGCGGCCGGAGAGCTGGCAAGCCTGGCATGACGCCACGCCCGCGCGTTTCGTATTCGCGGTGAAGGGGCCGCGCTTCATCACCCACACCAAGCGCCTGCGCGACTGCGACACGGCATTGGCGAACTTCTTCGCTTCCGGGTTGTTGAACCTCGGCCCCAAGCTCGGGCCGGTCCTCTGGCAGCTGCCGCCGACACTGCGCTTCGATGCCGGCTTGCTGGATGCTTTCCTCTCGTTGCTGCCCCGATCCACGCCGGCAGCCGCAGCACTGGCGCAAGGTCGCGACCGCGGCTTGATGCGTGGACGCAGCGTGTTGAAGGAGCCCGTGCGGCGGCGCATCCGGCATGCGTTGGAAGTGCGCCATGAAAGCTATGCGGATGCCGGCTTCATCGCCCTGCTCCGCCACCATGGGGTGGCGTTGGTGGTGGCCGATGCGGCGCATCGCTACCCGCTGATGGAGGACGTGACGGCGGACTTCGTCTACGTGCGCCTGCACGGCGACGCCGAGCTCTACGCCAGCGGCTACGGCGAAGCGGCACTGGACCGCTGGGCCCAGCGCATCGAGCGCTGGCACCAGGGCGGCGAGCCCCGCGACGCCCTTCGCCATGCACCGCCCGCGATAGCCCGCAAGCGGCGCGATGTGTACTGCTATTTCGACAATGACGCCAAGGTGCATGCGCCGTTCGACGCCGCCGGCTTGATGCGGCGGCTGGGGCAGACGCCGGGCTGCGGGATGGCCTAGACGCCCATGTAGCGGTGCGGCCGGTGGTTGAACATCAGCACCAGGCTCAGCACCAGGGCACCGAGCGCCGAGTAGATGACCTTGTCCGGCGAGAGCAGGAAGAACGCGGCCACCATCAGGCAGGCGTCGAAGCCGAGCTGGACACGGCCGGCGCTGATCCCCCGCGTCTGTTGCAGGTAGACGGCCAGGATGCCCACGCCGCCGAGGCTGCCGCGATGGCGGATGAAGAACAGGATGCCCAGCCCGGACAGCGCGCCGCCGGCCAGGGCCGAGAACCCCGGGCTGATGTGGGCGAACCCGGCCCAGCGCGGCAGCAGGTCGGTCAGCGCGCCACAGGCGCCCACGGCCAGGAAGGTCTTGGCGGTGAACTCCCAGCCCATCCGCCGTACCGACAGCCAGTAGAACGGCAGGTTGACCAGCACGAACACCAGGCCGAAATTCCAGCCCAGGGCGTAGTGCAGCAGGAAGGCCACGCCGGCCATGCCGCCGATGAACAGCCCGCCCTTGGCGAAGATCGCCAGGCCCATCGAGGCGACCAGCGTGGCCAGCAGCATGCCCTGCACGTCCTCGGCCACCGAATGGTGGAAGGCGCGGTCGTCGGCGGTGGTACCGGCCGAATCAGCGGGTGGCGTGAGCCGCCCGGCGGTGACCAGGGGGCTGTCGGAATACACGGCTTCGCCGCCGGCCGGCAGGTCGGAAACGGTGGAGTTCATCGGAGGCATCGGTGACGCGGGGGCGCGTATTAGACAACAAGCCAGCGACTGTTGCATGAAGCGTTCGCCCGCTGCCTCAGGGCGGCATCCGCAGCAGCATCGCCAGTACGCTGCCGGCCAGCGTCAGCAACCAGAATGCGCCCGCCAGGGCAGCCCAGATCCACTGCCACACCGCCATGTGTTCATGTGGCCGCGCGGGCAACGCGGCCTCACCACGGGCACGACGCATACGCGCATTGACCGGCAACAGCGGCAACACCAGCAACGGCGCCAGCACGTTCCAGCCATTGGGCAAGGCGCAGACTGCGAACAGCAGCAGGAACAGCGCTGCCCAGCCCATTGCCCAGGCTGCACCGAAACCGCCACTGGCGCGCCCCAGCGCGCGAAACAGCCAGGCCAGCGAGAACGGCCAGAACGCCATCCGTCCCTCCACCCACAAGCAACGCGCTCGGGCGCCGGCCAGGCCACGCCAGTTCCGGTACATCCACAACAGCAGGTAGAGGCCACCCGTGGTGACGCCCAGCACCAGCAATTTGGTCTGCGTCGGCGCAAAGAGTTGCGCCCGCTGCGGTTCGGCAGCGGGCGCGGAGTTCGACAACAGGGTTGCGCCGGAATCGACGACCATCAACGGACTTCCGCAATCTCCACGCCATCCAGGCCCTGGGCCAGGGTCTTGGCATCGCCGCCCTGCGAGAGCTTGATGCGCAGGCGCACTTCGTTCTGCGAGTCGGCGTAGCGCAGGGCGTCCTCGTAGGAGATCTCGCCGGCCTGATACAGCTCGAACAGGCTCTGGTCGAAGGTCTTCATGCCGAGGTTGGTCGACTCCTTCATCACTTCCTTGATCTTGTGGATCTCGCCGTCGCGGATGTAGTCCTGCACCAGCGGGGTGCCGAGCAGGATTTCCATCGCCACGCGCCGGCCCTTGCCATCGGGCGTCGGCACCAGCTGCTGGGCGACCACGCCCTTGAGGTTCAGCGACAGGTCCATCAGCAGCTGGCTGCGGCGGTCCTCGGGGAAGAAGTTGATGATGCGGTCCATCGCCTGGTTGGCGTTGTTGGCGTGCAGGGTGCACAGCACCAGGTGGCCGGTTTCGGCGAAGGCGATCGCGTGGTCCATGCCCTCGCGGGTACGCACCTCGCCGATCATGATCACGTCCGGCGCCTGGCGCAGGGTGTTCTTCAGCGCGTTGTCCCAGCTGTCGGTGTCGATGCCGACCTCGCGCTGGGTGATGATGCAGCCTTCGTGCTTGTGCACGAATTCGATCGGGTCCTCGATCGTGATGATGTGGCCGGTCGAGTTCTGGTTGCGGTAGCCGATCATCGCCGCCAGCGAGGTCGACTTACCGGTGCCGGTGGCGCCGACGAAGATGATGATGCCGCGCTTGGTCATCGCCAGCGTCTTGATCACCGGCGGCAGGCTGAGCTCGTCCACCGTCGGGATGCGGGTCTCGATGCGGCGCAGCACCATGCCGACCTGGTTGCGCTGGTAGAAGCAGCTGACGCGGAAGCGGCCCACGCCGGCCACGCCGATGGCGAAGTTGCACTCGTGGGTCTTTTCGAATTCCTCGCGCTGCGAGGGCGTCATCACGTTCAGCACCAGGTCGCGGCTCTGCTGCGCGGTCAGCGGCGTCTGCGTGATCGGGGTGATCTTGCCGTGCACCTTGATCGACGGCGGCATGCCCGAGGTGATGAACAGGTCCGACGCCTTCTGGTGCGCCATCAGCTTGAGGAACGAGGTGAAGTCGATGGTGCTCATGTTGTGCGCTCCGGGACTCGGGACTCGGGACTCGGGACTCGAACGGCGCAACGCGCCAACGGATCCCTCCCTGCCCAGCCCATTCATGGAAAATCAAACCACCGTGCACTGCTTTGCGAGTCCCGAGTCCCGAGTCCCGGCTCTATTCGAAGATCCGCTTGTCCTTGGCGTACTCGCGCGCCTGGTTGCGGGTAATCAGGCTGCGCTTGACCAGGTCCTGCAGGTGCTGGTCCAGCGTCTGCATGCCGGACTGCTGGCCGGTCTGGATCGCCGAATACATCTGCGCGACCTTGTCCTCGCGGATCAGGTTGCGGATGGCCGGCGTGCCCACCATGATTTCCCAGGCCGCGGTACGCCCGCCGCCCACCTTCTTCAACAGCGCCTGCGAGATCACCGCGCGCAACGACTCGGACAGCATCGAGCGCACCATCGGCTTTTCGCCGGCCGGGAACACGTCGATGATGCGGTCGATGGTCTTGGCCGCCGAGCTGGTATGCAGGGTGCCGAACACCAGGTGGCCGGTCTCCGAGGCGGTCAGCGCCAGGCGGATGGTTTCCAGGTCGCGCAACTCGCCGACCAGGATGATGTCCGGGTCTTCGCGCAGCGCCGAGCGCAGGGCTTCGTTGAAGCCGTGGGTGTCGCGGTGGACCTCGCGCTGGTTGATCAGGCACTTCTGCGAGGTGTGCACGAATTCGATCGGGTCCTCGACGGTGAGGATGTGGCCGTATTCGTTCTTGTTGATGAAGTCGATCATCGCCGCGAGCGTGGTCGACTTGCCCGAGCCGGTCGGCCCGGTCACCAGGATCAGGCCCTGCGGCTGCTCGATCAGCTGGCGGAAGATCGGCGGGCAGCCCAGTTCCTCCAGGCTCAGCACCTCGGAGGGAATGGTACGGAACACCGCACCGGCGCCGCGGTTCTGGTTGAAGGCGTTGACGCGGAAGCGCGCCAGCGACGGGATCTCGAACGAGAAGTCGACCTCGAGGAATTCCTCGTAATCGCGGCGCTGCTTGTCCGACATGATGTCGTAGACCAGCGCGTGGACCTGCTTGTGGTCCAAGGCCGGAATGTTGATGCGGCGAACGTCGCCGTCGACACGGATCATCGGCGGCAGCCCTGCGGATAGATGCAGGTCCGATGCCTTGTTCTTGACCGAAAAGGCCAATAGTTCAGCGATATCCATACGCTGCATTTCCCCTGGCTGCGACTGGAAGGTTTTGTCCCCTGCCGGCAGTATAGCGCCCTTGTATCAGGCTGGAAGACGACCCCGTGCCGGTTTCCCCGTGGCAGATGATCCGGACGCAGATGGACAACGCGGCGCGCGCGGCCGGGCGGCCAGCGGCGCGCCTGCTGGCCGTCTCCAAGACCCAGCCGGCCGAGGCGGTGGCCGCGCTGGCGGCCGAAGGCCAGCGGGCGTTCGGCGAGAACTACGTGCAGGAAGCGGCGGCAAAGATCGCCCAACTGCAGGCGGCCGGCCTGGAGTGGCACCTGATCGGCCACCTGCAATCGAACAAGGCCGAGCAGGCCGCACGACTCTTCGACTGGGTCCAGACCGTCGACCGGCCGAAGCTGGTCGCCGCGCTGGCCCGGCACCGGCCCGCCGAACGCGGCCCGCTGGACGTGCTGATCCAGGTGAACATCGACGACGAGCAGAGCAAGCACGGCTGCGCCCCGGGCGATGTTGCCGCGCTGGCCGAACGGATCCTGGCCGAGCCGCGGCTGCGGCTGCGCGGGTTGATGGCCATCCCCGCGCCGTTCCCCGAACCGGAGCGGCGCCAGGCTGCGTTCTCGCGGATGCGCGGCCTGTTCGACGCATTGGCCGCACGCTGCCCTGGGGTGGACACCTTGTCGATGGGCATGAGCGGCGACTTCGCCGAAGCCATCGCCGCCGGCGCGACGATGGTCAGGATCGGCACTGCGCTGTTCGGCGCCAGGCACTGACGATGAGGCTTCCCCGTCGCGATGAAGGCGGTCGCCCAGGGTTATAGGCGGTGTTGTGGACGAGCGCCTTGTTCATACCTGCCGTGATCGCGGGCTGGCGGCTGTACGGCCCAGCCGCTACAATGCGCGACGGTCGCCGGGACGTGATCCTGACGCTTCAGGAAGCATTTCGTTCTGGCAGACCACCAATCCGCGCTCAACGCGCGGCTTCGTCTCTATGGTGGCCCCGTCGGCCCCTCGCGACGCTAGGTCGAAAATCCCGCCAGGGCCGGAAGGCAGCAACGGTATCGATCGACGCGGGCGCCGAGGTTAGCCGGCGGGGTTACCGCCGTGGCTTACCCCGCTGCGCGGGCTGCGCCCCCAAAGTTTGCTGCGCAAACCTTGGGCCCCACTTCTGCCTTGCCTATCCCCGCGGCTGTCGCCGCGCCCCCTTAACAGAAGGGGGCTGTTACTCCAGATGGATTTCGGGTGCTGCTGCGCAGGCTATGGCTGTGGGTGCAGCCAGGTGGCGTCGCCTTCGGCGTAGCGTTCGTGTTTCCAGATCGGGACGCGGGATTTGATTTCGTCGATGACGTAGCGACAGGCAGCAAACGCCGCGTCGCGGTGGGCGGCGGTGACGCCTACCCAGACGGCCAGCTCGCCAATGGCCAGGTCGCCGATGCGGTGGGCACAGCGGACGTCGATGACGTCGAAGCGGGATCTGGCTTCGGCGATCACTTTGGCGCCTTCGGCTTCGGCCAGGGCTGCGTAGGCTTCGTAGTGGAGGCCGGCAACGGCGCGGCCGCCGTGGTGGTTGCGTACCCAACCTTCGAAGCTGGCGTAGGCGCCGGCCTGGGCGTGCGCGAGCGGGGCGCGCAGTTCGGCCACGTCCAGTGCGCGGTCATGCAGGGTGAAATCCGCCGCCATGTTCAACCGCCCGATACCGGCGGGATGAAGACGATCTCGCTGCCTTCGCGCAGGGCTTGCTGCCAATCGACGAAGGCGCCGTCGACCGCCACCCGCAGCTGCGAGCGCGGCCAGCCCAGGGCGTGTCGTGCGGCCAGTTCGTCGTACAGGCCGGCCAGGTCGGCGGCGGCGCTGTGCCAGGTTTCCTGCGCTTTGCCCGCACGTTCGCGCAGGCTGGCGAAGTACAGCACGGTCACGGCCACGCTCATGGCGCGCGGCCCACGTCGCGGCGGCCGCCGCGCTTGCCGAGCAGGCGCGTGGGGCCGATGGTCATGTTGTGCGACATTGCCTTGCACATGTCATAGACCGTCAGCGCGGCGACGCTGGCGCCGGTGAGCGCTTCCATTTCCACTCCCGTGCGATGGGTGCTGCGCACGCTGCACTCGATCCGCAATACCTGCTCGCCGGCCCAGGCCACCGAGAGCTTGCAGCCGTCGATCGGCAGGGGATGGCAGAACGGGATCAGTTCATGGGTGCGCTTGACCGCCATGGTGCCGGCGATCACCGCCGTGTCGACGATCCCGCCCTTGGCGCTGCGCAAGGCGTCGGCGCGCAACTGCCGCGCGACGTCGGCCGGAAAGCGCACGTGGGACTCGGCGACCGCGGCGCGCGCGGTGACCGCCTTGTCGGATACGTCGACCATCGCCGGCTGCCCGGCGGCATCGAGATGGGTAAGCCTGCCCCCCGCACTTTTCACCGCCACGCTCAGCCTCCCACCAGGAACATCTCCACGTGCTTGCGATTATCGCGCGACTCGCCCCGCAATTCGCTATAGCGGTCTTCGCGCGCGCCCCACAGCGTGGCGATGGCATCGCCGAGCACGCCTTCGCCTTGCGCCAGCGCCGGCTTGAGGTCGCTGCCGGCATCGGCGAACAGGCAGGTATAGAGCCGGCCGTCGGCCGAGACGCGCGCGCGGTGGCAATCGCCGCAAAACGGTTCGCTGATGGAACTGACGAAACCCACTTCGCCGGCGCCATCGTCGAAGGCATGGCGCTGCGCCACTTCGCCCGGGTACTGCGGGTCGAGCGCGCGCAACGGCCAGCGCGCGTGGATGCGCTCGCGCAGTTCGGCCGAAGGCACGACTTCGCCGGCACGCCAGCCGTTGCAGCTGCCCACGTCCATGTATTCGATGAAGCGCAGGATCTGGCCGCTGCCGCGGAAATGCTCCACCAGCGGCAGCACCTGGTCTTCGTTGACGCCGCGCTGGATGACGCAGTTGAGCTTGACCGGCAGGCCGGCCGCGGCGGCGGCGTCGATGCCGGCGAGCACGTCCTCGATGCGGCCGCGGTCGCCGGACAGGCGCGCGAACAGGCTTGGCTCCAATGCGTCGAGACTGACCGTCACCCGATGCAGCCCGGCCTCGCGCAGGGCCACGGCGTGCCGTGTCAGCAAGCTGCCGTTGGTGGTCATGGCGATGTCGTCGATGCCCTCGATCGCCGCCAGCCGCGCCACCAGCACCGGCAGGCCGCGCCGCAGCAGCGGCTCGCCGCCGGTCAGGCGCAGCTTGGACACGCCCTGGCGGGCGAAGGCGCGCACCAGCGTTTCGAGCTGGTCGAAATCCAGGCGCTGCGCGGCGTCGAGCCCGTGGTCATCGGCCACGCGATCGGCCGGCATGCAGTAGCCGCAGCGGAAGTTGCAGGCGTCGATGACCGACAACCGCAGGTCGCGCAGCGGGCGCGACAGGCGGTCGCGCACCGGCGCGTGTGCCGCCGCGGGCGATCGCAACCGCGCGTTCATGCCGGCTGCCGGCGCTCGGCGCCGGGCTCGGCCAGCGCGACCCGTTCGCCAGGCCGCGCGACCCGGTGCCCGCGCGCGCGCAGTTGGTCGGCATCGGCTTGGCTGGCGTAGTGGTAGAGCATCATGCGTTGCCGCAGGGCGGCCGGATATTCGCGCTCGAGGTCGTCCACGCCAGTATGCGACGGATTGCCGTGAAGGCCACAGTCATGCGCGATGAGCTCGTCCTGGCCGGCGTAGCGCGCCAGCACCTCGGGGATCGGCCGGGTGTCGCCGGTCCAGGCCAGCGCGCCTTTCAGGCGCAGGCCGAAGGCGGTATCGGGCCAGTGGTGGCGGGCGGGAAAAACCTCCAGCCGCACGTCGTCGTGCCAGAAGGCCTCGCCGACCGGGATCAGCTGGAAGGCGTCCCAGAAATTGGCGCCGCCTTCGGCCAGCACGTTCGGGTAATCGGCCACCCGCCGGTGCAGCAGCGGCACCACGGCCGCCGGTACGTAGAGCCGGGTCTGGCCGCGGCGCTCGGAAAAATAGCTGTCCACGAACAACCGCTCGAAGCCGGCGACATGGTCCAGGTGCACGTGGGTGACGAAGATCGCCCGCGGCATGTGCCCGTATTCGGCGAGGAAGGCGGTCAGGCCTTCGGCGCCGCAGTCCACGGTGAGCCAGGGCGCGCCGTCGCGTTCGATAGTCGCCATCGGCGAGCCGAGCGACACCGCCGAGGCGTTGCCGACTCCCTGGAAGCGCAGCGACCACCCCATCTCAGTACCCTCGGTTCCAGGCCAGGTCGTAGGCGCGGCGCAGGCGCGCGAAATCCTTGTCCACTTCCTCGCGGCTGCGCTCGCCGCGCAGCTTGTGCAGCGAGCGCTGCAACCGCGCCAGGTTGGCCTCGCGCCAGGCGGTGGCGGGAATGCGCAGCACGCCGCGGTCGAAGTCGATCAGCCAGCCGTGGCCGTTGCCGTCGAACAGGATGTTGTGGGCATTGAGGTCGGCATGGTCGAGGCCGGCGCGATGGAAGCGCGCGATCAGCCGGCCGGCCTCTTCCCACGGCGCGCCATGCTCGGCGACCAGGGCACGGTCGGCGAGCGAACGCACGCCTTCCAGCCGCTCCATCAGGATGGCGGCGCGATAGCGCAGGCCTTCGCGCATATAGAAAGCGGCCAGCGGCCGCGGCACCGGCAGCTTGCGCGCGATGAGCGCGCGCATCAGCCGGAACTCGGCGAAGCTGCGTGTGCGGTTGGCGCCCTGCCAGACGTAGCGGTCGCGGCTGAGCCGGGCCGCCAGGCCGCCACGCAGGTATTGCCGCAACACGCAGTGGCCGAAAGGCGCATCGACGAACCAGGCCCCGCCCCGGCCGCCATCGCCGACCGGCCGCGCCTTGTCGCCCCAGCGCGCCGGCGAGAACAAGGACGGATCGGCTTGCCGCAGGCGCTGGCGGTCGAACAGAATGGCGCCGTATCCACGGCCCTCGCGGCACGGCGTCAGCGCTTCAGTGGCGTCGAAGGCAACCATTCCATCGAGTCTAACAACACCATGGCGCCAGCGTCCCCTACCCTGTGTTTGCTGCGCCTGTCGGCGCTGGGCGATGTCACCCACGTGGTGCCGCTGGTGCGGACGCTGCAGCGTGCCTGGGCCGATGCGCCGCTGCACTGGGTGATCGATCCGGCCGGACGCAAGCTGCTCGACGGACTGGAAGGCGTGAGCTTCCACGCCTACGACAAGCGCAGCGGCCTGGGCGGCATGCGCGCGCTCGGCCGCGAACTCGCGCCGCTGGGCCGCTTCGACGCCTTGCTGCAGATGCAGGTCGCCTTCCGCGCCAATGTGCTCTCCTGCTTCATCCGCGCGCGCCGCCGCATCGGCTACGACCGCAGCCGCTCGAAGGACCTGCACGGCCTGTTCGTCAACGAGCGCATCCCCGACCGCCCCGGCATCCACGTGCTCGACGCCATCGGCAGCTTCTGCGAACCGCTGGGCCTGCGCCAGGACGAAGTGCGCTGGGACCTGCCGGTGCCGGCCGAGGCCTGGGAATGGGCCGCCGCGCAGTGGCCCGACGATGGCCGGCCGGTACTGATGATCTCGCCGTGTTCCAGCCACGTGCGCCGCAACTGGTACCCCGACCGCCATGCCGCCCTGGCCAACCACGCCGCGCGGCAGGGCTGGCGGGTGGTGCTGTGCGGCGGGCGCAGCGCGCTGGAGCGCGACACCGCCGACGCCATCCAGGCCCAGTTGGACACCCCGGCACTGGACCTGGTCGGCAAGGACACGCTCAAGCAACTGCCGGCCCTGCTCGCGCGCGCGCAACTGCTGGTCACCCCGGACTCGGGGCCGATGCACATCGGCAATGCGATGGGCACCAAGATCCTGGGCCTGCACGCGGCCAGCAACCCGCACCGCAGCGGCCCCTACTCCGACCGCCGCTACTGTGTGGACCGCTACGACGACGCCGCGCGAAAATTCCTCGGCAAGCCGGCCGACGCCCTGGCCTGGGGCACGAAGATCGAGTTCGACGACGTCATGGCGCTGATCACCGTCGAGGACGCGATCAGCGCCTTCGAGCGCTATCGCAGCGACCACGGCTGAAGCCCATCCCGCATCGCGGGCGCGGCTTACTGCGCCCGGTAATCCTCGTAGGACTTCTCTTCGACGTAGCTCGAACCCAGGGCCAGGTTGATGTCCTTCTTGATGCGCGCGCGCTCATCGTTCTCGAAATACACGCTGCGTGCCAGGCGCACGAATTCCTCATCGAACGCCTGCGCCTTCTCCTTCACCCGGATATCGTCCTCGATCACCCACAGCCGCTCGTTCACCGCCTTCAGGTCGGCGCGCAGGCGGGCGATATCGTGCCCGGCGGCCGGATGCGCCATCCAGGTCGTCTCTAGCGCCGACAACTCGTTGCGCACATTGGCCAGCTTGGCCGCGTCGCTCATGCGCTCGGACTTGATCTGCAGGATCGCGATCTTGTCGAGCAATTCGCCGAAGGAAACGGGCACGAGGATTTCGGACATGACGATTACCGGTTGAGCGGAAAGGCGAATAGTCTAGCGCCGCTGCGCGCGTCGCCGCCCGTTGCAGCGCTCTTCCACCCTGCAAGCCGATAACTTGTCGGGCGCCCGGGGGCAGGCCCTTTCCGGGACGCTTGGCAACATGGATGTTGCCAAGCAGTCCCCATGGATGGGTTCACGACGTGTCCCGGAAAGGGCCTGCCCCCGGGCGCTGCACGCAAACTCAGCCGCCACGCGACACCGACCGACCAAAAACAAAGCCCCCTTGCGGGGGCTCTGCAAATAACTGGCGGGAAGGGGGGGATTCGAACCCCCGAGGCGCTATAAACGCCTGCCTGATTTCGAGTCAGGTACATTCAACCGCTCTGCCACCTTCCCGGGTGGGCCGTGCATGATACGGGGCATTGCACCCGCGGACAAGCCGGCAGCCCTTCACCGCGCACCCGCGCACGCCCCCCGCGACATCACCTCGTCATCGCCAAGTTGCCGGATGTCCTGCCGACCGCGATGATGGCGTTCACTATCGCAGCCACGACCTTCTTCTCCGGACCATGCTCGAATTCGGACACCTGACCCACGCCGGTCTGCGCCGCGAACTGAACGAAGACACCTACTACGGCGACAGCGACCTGGGGCTGTGGTTGGTGGCCGACGGCATGGGCGGCCACGCCTGCGGCGAACTGGCCAGCGCCCTGGCGCGCGAGACCATCGTCCGCGAAATCCGCGCCGGCACCCCGCTCGAACAGGCCATCCGCGTCGCCGACGAAGAAATCATCCGCGCCTCGCGCCGGCGCAACGACACCCTGCCCATGGGCACCACCGTCGTGGCCGCCCGCGTCCAGGGCAACCGCTTCGAAGTGGCCTGGGTCGGCGACAGCCGCGCCTACCTGTGGCGCGAAGGCCGCCTGGCCCAGCTCAGCCAGGACCACAGCTACGTGCAGGAACTGGTCGCCCAGGGCAGCCTGACCACCGAACAGGCGCGCGCCCACCCCCATCGCAACGTCGTGACCCAGGCCCTGGGCGTGACCGACCCGGCCCACCTGAACGTGGCGACGATGACCGGCGAATTGCGCCCGGGCATGCAACTGCTGCTGTGCAGCGACGGCCTGACCGAAGAAGTGGACGACGCTGGCCTGGCCGACACCCTCGCCCATGAAGATGCCAGCGCGCAGGAATGCGTCGACTCGCTGGTGGCCGCCGCCCTCGACGGCGGCGGCTCGGACAACATCACCGCGATCCTGGTGCGCTGCCACTGAGCCCGTGGCGGCCCGGCCCCGCCGTCAGGCCGAGGCGGCAACCGCCGCGATCTCTTCCACCTCGTCCCACAGCGCGCGACCGGCCTTCTTGCGCAGCTTGGCCAGCCGCGCCTCGTGCGCTTCGTGTTCCGACGCGGTCACCACCACGCGCGGGCGCGGCAGCAGCACCGCCGGGTTAAAGGCCACGCCACCGGCACCGGTGCCGGCCTCGCGTTCGAGCGGGGCGAAACCGATCTCCTCCTGGCCGGAGGTCAAGGCGATATAGACCTCGCCCAGGATCTGCGCATCGAGCAGCGCGCCGTGCAGTTGGCGGTGCGAATTGTCCACGCCCAGCCGCTTGCACAGCGCATCGAGCGAATTGCGCTGGCCGGGGAAGCGCTCGCGCGCCATCAGCAAGGTGTCCACCACGGTGCAGCGGTCGGTGATGCGGCCATGCTGCCCGCCCAGCCGCGACAGCTCGTTGTCCAGGAACCCGAGGTCGAACTGCGCGTTGTGGATGATCAGCTCGGCGCCGTCGATATAGGCCAGGAATTCCTCGACCACCTCCTCGAAGCCGGGCTTGTCGGCGAGGAAGTCCAAGGTCAGGCCGGTGACTTCCTGCGCGCCGGGCTCGAAGTCGCAATCCGGCTTGAGGTAGCGGTGGAAATTGTTGCCGCTGGGGCGGCGCTCCAGCAGTTCGACCGCACCGATCTCGACGATGCGGTTGCCCTTGCGCCATTCCAGGCCGGTGGTTTCGGTATCGAGGATGATCTGACGCATGCGGCTCTCAGGTAAGGCGGCTCAGGAAATGGAAGGCGCGTGGCGCTGGGCCACGGCCTGCGCGCGGGCGAGCTGGTCGACGCGCTCGTTGTCCGGGTCGCCATTGTGGCCCTTCACCCAGCGCCAATCGATCGTATGGCGCTGCGTGGCCTGGTGCAGGCGCTCCCACAGTTCGCGGTTCTTGACCGGGTCGCCACCGGCGGTCTTCCACTGCCTGCGCACCCAGCCCGGCATCCATTCGGTGATGCCCTGGCGCACGTATTGCGAGTCGGTATGCAGGATGATCTGGCAGGGTTCGGTCAGCGCTTCCAGCGCCATGATCGCGGCCATCAGCTCCATGCGGTTGTTGGTGCTCACCGCCTCGCCGCCGGACAGCGCCTTTTCGCGGCCGTTGTAGCGCAGCAGCGCGGCCCAGCCACCCGGGCCGGGATTGCCGAGGCAGGAGCCATCGGTATGGATTTCAATCGACTTCATGTTTCCCCGTGCTTCGGTGAGGCAATGGATCGGTGAGGCTTTCAAATGGTGGCCACCGGCCGGCGCCAGGCCACGCCCGCCGGGACCAGCCCGATCGGCGCGACCACGCGCTTTTCCGCTTCCAGCACGCAGACCGCGCGCCAGGGCGCCAAACCGGCCGGCTCGGCTTCCAGCGCGCCTTCGATGCGCCACGCCGCCCCGACATAACCGGCCTGGCCCAGGCAGCGCAGCCCCGCCGACTGCACCATGGCGCGCCAGCGCAGCGGCTGCAGCACCTGCGGCCCGTGCCGGCGCCAACGCAGCCGGTAAGGGCTGAACGGGTTCAACGCATACAGCCACAGGCGGCCACCGGGCATCAGGATGCGCTCGCACTCGGCCAGCAACAGCTCCACGCCCGGCAGCGGGACATGCTGCAACACGATCGACTGGACGCTCTCGGCCACCAGCGGCAGCGGCAGGCCGCAGCGCAGGTCGCCGGCGAACGTGGTGCCGGCGGCGGGACGCAGGCGGATGCCGCGGGCCTGCAGGTCGGGCTTCTCGGCCGCCGGCTGGCCCGGGCCGATCCATAGCCAGGGCTGCGCCGGCCGGCTGCGCAAACCGCTCAGGATGCCCGGGTGCTCGGCATGTAGGAGCGCTTGCCCCGCACCCGTATCAAACCAGGCTGAGACACCTGCTTGACGAGGGAGCGGCGTGAAAGGCATGTTCCAATTCTATGCGACTGAGCGCCCTGCCCGCATTCGAGGACAATTACATCTGGGCGCTGGTCGGCGAGGATGGCCGCGCGATCGTGGTCGATCCCGGGCAGGCCGAGCCGGTGCTGGAAGCGGCCGGGCGCGAAGGCTGGACGCCCGAGGCCGTATTGCTCACCCACCACCACCACGACCACATCGGCGGCGTGCCGGCCTTGCGCGAGCGCTGGCCCGGCCTGGCGGTCTACGCCCCGGACGAGCCGCGGATCGCCTCGGCGACCCGGCGCGTGGCCGATGGCGAACGCCTGGACCTGCTGGGCCGTGCCTTCGAAGTCCTTGCCGTGCCCGGCCATACGCTCAGCCATGTCGCCTACCTGGGTATTGGCCGAATCTTCTGCGGGGACACGTTGTTCAGCCTGGGCTGTGGGCGGATGTTCGAAGGTACCGCTCCCCAGATGCTCGGCTCGCTTCGCCGCCTGGGTGCCCTGCCCGGCGACACCCAGGTGTGCTGCGGCCACGAATACACGCTCGGCAACGCCGCCTTCGCGCTGCGCGTCGACCCCGCCAACGCGGCCCTGCAGCGCCGCCAACAGGAGGCCCTGGCCATGCGCGAAGCCGCCCGCCCCACCCTGCCCACGACGCTGGCCGCCGAACTGACTACCAACCCGTTCCTGCGCACCGCGCAGCCGCAAATCCAGGCCGCGGTGGCCCGGCACACGGGCACGGCGCCGGCCGACGAGGTCGAGGTATTCGCCGGCCTGCGGCGCTGGAAGGACGAGTTCCGCGCATGAGGCGGCGGCTGCTCGGCGGCGCGATCGCATTGGCGCTGCTCCCGCTCATTGGCCGGGCCACGGAAGGTGTCCCCGCCGCGCCCATCCTTGCCGCGATGACGGCCGCCGAACCTCCCGCGCCCGCTGCCCCCGAGGAAGCGCCTGCGGCCGTTCCCGCCACTGCGCGCAATGGCCGCGACATCTTTCAGGCTTTTCTCGCCGGCCGCGCCGACAACGGCTGCGACGCCGCCCAGACCAGCCCGCGCTGGGAGCAGCATTTCTCGCACGCGCCGGCGCGCATGGCCAACGAGGACGACGACGTGCTGCCGCTGTTCGGCTATGTCGTAGACCAGTTGCGCGAGGCCGGCCTGCCGACCGAGTTCGCGCTGATTCCGTTCGTGGAAAGTGGCTACCATCCAGCCGCCCGCAACGGCAGCGGTCCGGCGGGCCTGTGGCAGTTCATCGCCAGCACCGCGCGCAATCACCAGGTGACGGTCGGCAAGGCCTACGACGGGCGATTGTCCGCAGTCGATTCCACCGACGCGGCGGTGCGCTACCTCAAGACCCTCTACGGCATGTTCGGCGGCGACTGGCGGTTGACGATCATGGCCTACAACGCCGGCGAGTACCGCCTGCTGCAATCGCTGCGCCGCGGCGGCATGAACGCGCAGAACGCCAACCCGTCCCAACTGCCCGGCCTGTCGCCGGTGACCTACGCCTACGTCGAAAAGCTGCATGCACTGGCTTGCGTGCTCGACAAGGCGCAAGCGCAGGAAGGCCTGATGGCCTCGATGGACCGCCCGGTGCCGATCCTTGCCGAACACACGCTGCCGGCCGGCGCCTCGCTGGCGCAATGGGCCAGGCAGCGCGATCTCGAACCGTCGATGGTGAGCCGCTTGAACCCCGCGCTCGCCAAGGGCACCGCATCGCAACGCGCCTTGCTGGCGCCGGCCATCGATCCGGCGACGGCGGCCAGTGCCGCAGCCGAGCCGCTGCCGACCCTGATCAGCACCGCCATGACCGAAGCGGACGACGGCGTGGCTGCCGCCACGCCCTCGCGCTCGAAACGCGACACGCGCAGCAGGAAGACCGCCTCGGCGCGTACCCATACCGTGCGCAGCGGCGAATCGGCATGGACCATCGCCAAGCGCTACGGCATTCCGGTGAAAACGCTGCTGTCGCGCAACGGCCTGAAGACCAGCGCGGTGCTCAAGCCCGGCATGGTATTGGCGTTCGACGCCCAGCCCTGAGCACGCGCCGGACCCCATCCGGAACAACCGCCAACCGTACGGAAATGCCGCCATTCGTGGCACACTACGGCGATCGCTCAACACTGTGAGAACGAAATGGGTTTCCTGCAAGGCAAGCGCGCCCTCATCACCGGCATCGCCAGCGAGCGTTCCATCGCCAGCGGCATCGCCGAAGCCATGCACCGCGAAGGCGCCGAACTGGCGTTTACCTACCAGAACGAAAAACTGAAATCGCGCGTGCAGAAAGCCGCCGAGCAGTTCGGCAGCGACATCGTGCTGCCGCTGGACGTGGCCGACGACGCGCAGATCCAGGCCTGCATCGACGAACTCGGCCAGCGCTGGGACCGCCTCGACATCCTGGTCCACGCCATCGCCTTCGCCCCGCGCGAGGCCCTGGCCGGCGGCTTCCTCGATGGCCTGGACCGCGAGGCCTTCCGCATGGCCCAGGACATCTCGGCCTACTCGCTGGCCGGCCTGACCAAGGCCGCGCGCCCGCTGCTCACCGGCCACCCGAGTTCGGTGCTGACCCTGAGCTACCTGGGTGCCGAACGCGCGCTGCCGAACTACAACGTCATGGGCGTGGCCAAGGCCAGCCTGGAGGCCACGGTGCGCTACCTGGCGTTGAACCTCGGCGCCGAAGGCATCCGCGTCAATGCGATTTCCGCCGGCCCGATCAAGACGCTCGCGGCCTCGGGCATCGGCAGCTTCCGCAAGATCCTCGGCCACGTCGAACAGTACGCGCCGCTGCGCCGCACCGTGACCATCGAGGACGTCGGCAACGTCGGTGCCTTCCTGTGCTCGGACCTGGCTGCCGGCGTCACCGGTGAAGTGACCTATGTCGATGCCGGCTACAACATCCTCGGCATGACCGGCCTGGACGACGTGGGCTGAGCCCGCACTTCCCGGCAAAGAAAAAGCCCGGCGCAGGCCGGGCTTTTTTGTTCCGCCCTCCTGCTGATGCAGGAGAGGGAATCGAGCGCAGCCTTACAGCTGCGCTTCGTGGATCGTCACCTTGTACTGCTTGCGCAGGCCTTCGATGAAGGCACGCTGCGCGGCCTCGCCCTGCATGCCGGCGAACTGCGCGCGCAAGGTGTCGGCCTGGCCCGGCGGCAGCTTGGACACATCGCCCGGGGTGACCTTGTTGACCTGGAACACGGCATAGCGGCCGGTGGCCAGCTCGACCTTGCCCACCGACGGCTTGCCCTCGGCCGGTGCCGGCGCGGCGAAGAACACGCGGTTGGCTGCGGCGCTCGGCATCGGCATGCCGCGCTGCAAGGTCGGCAGCGGGCTGACCTGCAATTGCGCGGCCGGCGCGATCGCCTCCAGCGTTTCGCCCTTGCGCAGGCGCTCGACCAATGCCTCGGCCTGCTTGGCCGCGGCCTGGTTGGTACGGTCGGCATGGACGGCGGCGACCACGCGCTCGCGCACCTTATCCAGCGGCAAGGTCTGCTCGGCGCTGTGCTGGGTGACGCGCACCAGCACGCTGTGGTTCGGCGCCAGTTCGATCGGGTCGCTGACGGTGCCGTCCTGGATGGCGGCATCGGAGAACACCACGCGCTGCACGGCCGGGTTGGCGGCGATGCCGCTGGCGTCGGCGCGCGAGAACGGGCCCAGCGTCTGCACGGCCAGGCCCATTTCCTTGGCGGCACCGGCCAGCTCGGTCGGGTTCTTCATCACCAGGTCGACCAGCTTGCCGCTCTGGTCGGCATAGGCCTTGTCGGCATCGGCCTTGAGCTGCTCGGCGGCGAGCTGGTCGCGCACTTCCTCGAAGGACTTGCCCTGGCCACCCTTGAGCTCGCGCACCTGGATGACGTGGTAGCCGAATTCGGTTTTCACCGGCCCGACGATCTCACCGGCCTTGCCGGCAAACAACGCGTCTTCGAACGGCTTGACCATGACGTTCTTCTCGACCCAGCCGAGGTCGCCGCCGGCGTCCTTGGAACCCGGGTCGTCGGAATGGGTCTTGGCCAGCGCGGCGAAGTCGGCGCCCGGCTGGCGCGCCTCGGCGGCGAGCCGGGCGGCCTTGGCTTCGGCGGCCTTCTGGGTGGCGGCATCGGCACCGGCCGGCACGGCGACCAGAATGTGCGAGGCCAGGCGCTGCTCGGCATCGACGAAGCGCGACTTGTCTTCCTCGTAGCGCTTGCGCAGCGTCGCCTCGTCGGCCGCCTGCGCGGCCGGGAGGTTGGCGCCGTTGAGCTCGACGTATTCGATCGACACCATCTCCGGCTGGCGGAAATCGGCCGGATGCGCGGCGTACCACGCCTGCGCCTGCGCATCGGTGACCGGCGCGGTGTCCATCTCCTGCTGTGGCAGCACGCCGAGGGTGACGTCGCGGGTCTCGCCCATCAGGCGGATGGCGTGTTCGAAGTCGCTCTTGCTGGAGAACGCCGAGGTCGCGATCGCCGAGGGGATCAGCGATTGCTCGAGGCTGTCGCGCACCAGTTGTTCGAACTGGGCCGGGGTACGCGGCGGCAGGCCGCGCGCGAGCTGTTCGCGATACAGCGAGGGATCGAACTTGCCGTTGTTCTGGAAGCCCGGAATGCTGGCGATGGTGTTGCGCACCGCCTCGTCGGTGACGACGACGCCGGCACGTTCGGCGGCCAGGCGGGCGACTTCTTCATCGACCAGCTGGTCCAGTGCCTGCAGCTTGTTCTCGGTCGACTCGAAGCGCTGCGCGTCGAAGCTCTCGCCCTGCTGCTGGCGGGTTTGCATGCGCACCTGCTCGAAACGCTCGCGGAACTGCGCGGTGCTGATGTCGCGGTGCTGCCACAGCAGCGACACCGGCCACCAGGATGGCGCCGAGGTCCACCATTTCGGCGGTGCCTGCACGCGGGCCACGTCATTGGCGCCCATGCCGCCGAGGTAGCTGCTGTCGATGACGAACAGGAACGGGATCATCAGCAACCCCATGACGAGGGTGACGATCCAGCCGGAGGTCTTGTCGCGAAGTTTCTGCAGCATTGGGACGAATCGGGGCCTAGGGCGAAGCCCGTCAGTGTACCTGCTTCCAGCCGGGGTGAAGAACCAAAAAAAAAGCCCCCCGCTTTCGCAGGGGGCTCGGATGAATGGCGGAGCGGACGGGACTCGAACCCGCGACCTCCGGCGTGACAGGCCAGCATTCTAACCAGCTGAACTACCGCTCCGCGTTCTTCAAACCTTGGCGCTTTCACCGAAAAGACCCGGAGAAAGCAAAGCCCCCGATCGCTCAGGGGCTTCGATGTAACTGGCGGAGCGGACGGGACTCGAACCCGCGACCTCCGGCGTGACAGGCCAGCATTCTAACCAGCTGAACTACCGCTCCGCACATCAAAACTTGGCAGTGGTGCTTTGGTGGGTGCTGAGGGTTTCGAACCCCCGACCCTCTCCGTGTAAAGGAGACGCTCTACCGCTGAGCTAAGCACCCCAGCGAGTCGATTAGTTTACGGCATCCTTCAGGGCTTTGCCAGCCTTGAACGAAGGATTTTTCGACGCGGCGATCTTGATGGTGTCGCCGGTCTTCGGGTTGCGGCCGGTACGCTCGGCGCGCGCGCGGACCTGGAAGGTACCGAAGCCCAC